>Ga0316201_10002768_pt1 | contig 12640 bp, 9 predicted proteins | sample CS6wburrow_MG_FD_204516 | JGI IMG/M metagenome (GOLD analysis project Ga0316201, IMG submission 204516) | Coastal sediment microbial communities from Delaware Bay, Delaware, United States - CS-6 worm burrow | ecosystem: Environmental > Aquatic > Marine > Coastal > Sediment | place: USA: Delaware... | reverse complement strand
TCGGTGCCGCCTATGCCATGCATCATGTCGCCGCGCTGCAGATGATGAGTGAGACTTCGGACCTGGGGCGTGCGGTCGGCGACGGAGATGGCCGCTGGTTTGCGACCCAGGGCGCCGGTGGCCGGGGGCAGATGCGCGATGTCTCGGGTGAAGAACTGGCGCCGGATTACGAGGGCGCGTTTCGGCCGGCCGTCTTCCTGTATGACAACCACCCGGGTGGAATCGGTTTGTCCGAGCCCCTGTTCCAGCGACAGGCCATGATCGTCAGGGGGGCGCTCGAACTGGTCGGGCGTTGCGAATGCAGCTACGGCTGCCCGTCCTGCGTCGGTCCGGTCCTGGCGAGCGACGAGGAACGGGGCTACTCGCCTCGGAAACTTGCGCTGACCGTGCTCGACCTGTTCGGCAGCATGCCGGCGGTCGCCAACGGGCCTCCGGCATGAACCTCGCGTCCAGGCTCGATCGCCTGCGCGGTCAGGCGGCAGACCCCGGGTCAGAACCGCTCGCACAAGGGATCCGGCGAGCGCGGAGGCACCCGGGAACCCAGGCATCTCTACCGGCACGGTTCCCGGTTCTCGCCGAGGCCCTGCGGGCCGACTGCGAAACCGATGGCCTGCTGGTGAGGCGCCGTGAATACACGTTGTCCGAGTGCGGCCTGAAAATGTCGGACCTGTCGAGCCTTCCCGAGGTCTGTGATCTCCACGCACCTGACTGGGTGTACATCGACACGGAAACCACGGGGTTGTCCGGGGGCGCCGGCAATCTCGCCTTCATGGTTGGCGTGGCACGCTATATCGACGGGCGCCGGCTCGAGGTGTGTCAGTATGTAATTGGCAGCTTCGCGTCTGAGCCGCGGATGCTGCGTGAACTGTTCGACTGGATCGGGTCGGATGCCGTGCTGGTGAGCTACAACGGCAAGTGTTTCGATCTGCCTTTGCTCACCGGGCGCCTCAGGATGCACCGGATCGATGCCACGCCCGGTTTTTCGGGACATCTGGATCTGATGTACAGCGTGCGCCGCGCCTACCGTCGCCATTGGCCCGATTGCCGGCTGCAGACCGCGGAGAGGCGTCTGCTCGGGCTGAGCCGGGTCGGTGATCTGCCGGGCGCCGAGGCACCCGCGGCCTGGCAGTCCTGGTTGCGAGAGGGCGACACCAGGCAACTGCTGCGTGTGCTGGAGCACAACTACCAGGATGTCGTATCACTGGCCCTCCTGCATCAGCGCCTGCCAATGGATTATGCCGGCAGCGGTCGCGCGGACCTGGATCATGCCGCGATCGGCAGGGCATGGCGAGATGCGGGCCGGGACGATATTGCGCGAAGGGTTTGGGAACTTGCCGGTAGTCGCCTGGATGCCAACGGCAGCCTGCAGCTTGCCAGGCTGTACCGTCAGCAGCGGCAGTGGCAGCTGGCCAAGACCGTGTGGCAGAACCTGCATGCCAGAGGCAATGCCGAGGCGGCCCTGGAGCTCAGCAAGTACTACGAGCACCGAAGGCGCGATTATCACAGGGCCCTGGGTTTCCTGCGCTATTGTGAAGGCCCTGGACTTGCCGCGCGTTATGCCCGGCTTCAGGACAAAGTGGGGTGCAACCTGCAGTTGCCCCTGATGCCGTTAGCCTGAACCAGCAAAGGATATGAAATAGCCGGCCCCGTCGGGGCTCGGCAGGAAACGACTGAGACACCCGTCGCGACGTGCCTGCAAAAGACGGCGGCCCAGGGGCAGGAACAGGGTCTCACGACCGTCGTTGGAAGGTGGGTCGAAGCGGACAAGGTAGTCTCGTGCGGGTGCCGGATGGTCCAGCAGTTGTTCCACTGCCTGTATCGCTTGTTGCTCCGTCATGCCCCGGAGGTCCAGCACGGCCTCGGCGTCGCCAGCCTGCAGGGCCAGTTTCAGCAGGGGATTCTCATCAAAATAGGGCATCGCCTCAGCCTGGATATCGCACCTGGGGTGGCTTGGGAAAATTCAATACGACGATTGTGGCAGGTGCAGGACCCGCTTCACAGTGCAGCGCAAGAGTGTGGTGGTTAAGATACGGTTGCCCGGATCCATAATCCAGTCTCTTTGGGGCCGGCTCAGGGAGTCTCGTCGAGTATCACGAACGAAAGGAATGTCGTACCAAGGGCCATGGCCAGGATCAGCGCCGGCGAGGCCTGGAGAATCATGACCAGGCCGCTCGCGATCCAGACATTTCTGACGATTCCCTTTTTGCGCCGGTAGCCGGGTGTGAATCGTCGCTTGTGCGGATGGTTGCGATCCGGTGACTGATCCCGGACCCACCCGGGTAGCACGAGTCGCTGAAACCAGTCTCTTGGGGTCATGAATTGCTCCACTGCCGGTGGATGCGCGGATAAAGGCGGCGCATTTTCCAACTGTAGACGAATATATGGGTCCGACGGCCATGTCGTGCTTATGGAGACCCTTGAGTCGGGACACAGTTCAGCATTGTGTTAAAACATGAACGCGGTCGCTCAGGTGCGGCATAGTGACGGCTGTCGAGTCGGGGGCTGGGTGAATGCAGAAATATGATGTCGTAGTGATTGGTAGCGGGCCTGGCGGTGAAGGCGCCAGCATGAAGCTGTCCAAACAGGGCAACCGCGTCGCAGTGGTCGAACTCCAGGACCAGGTTGGCGGCAACTGCACGCACAAAGGTACGATTCCCAGCAAGGCCCTGCGCCACACCATCCAGTTGCTTGCCGACTACCGCCATCATCCCCTGTTCGAGCACACAGTCGGGCTGATGGACGTTACCTGGCCACAACTGCTGAGGACCTCGGATGAGGTCATTGCACGGCAGGTCAGCATGCGGCACCGTTTCTACGGCCGCAACCGGGTCGACGTGATCCATGGCCGGGCACGTTTCATCGATCGTAACTGTGTCGAGATCGTCCGCGCCGCGGGCACTGCCCTGCGACTGCATGCCAAGCACTTTGTCATCGCTACTGGTTCCCGTCCCTACCATCCGCCAGAGCTTGATTTTTCCGATCCGCGAATACTGGACAGCGATACGGTGTTGCAGATGCCGCATACCCCCAGGCGGGTCACCATCTATGGGGCAGGTGTGATCGGCTGCGAGTATGCATCGATATTTGCCAATCTCGATGTCAAGGTAAACCTGATCAACACGCGCGACCGTTTATTGTCGTTCCTGGACGATGAGATCACAGATGCCTTGAGCTACCATTTGCGCGACCAGGGTGTGGTGATCCTGCACAACGAGACCATCGATACGGTGACGAGCACCGATCGGGGCGTGATCCTGCGCTGTAAATCGGGTAAGGAGGTGCACTCGGACGTGTTGTTCTGGGCCAATGGCCGTACGGGCAACACCGACGACATGGGACTCGAGGATGTTGGCGTTGCGCTTAACCAGCGCGGCCAGATCGAGGTGGACGACACCTTCCGCACCAACGTGGAAACCATCTCCGCGGTGGGTGATGTTATCGGCCCGCCGGCGCTGGCCAGCGCGAGTTATGATCAGGGGCGTTTTGCCGGGCAGCATATTGCAGACGGCAGTTGTGACTGGGAGTTGCTGGGTGACGTCCCGACCGGGATCTACACCAGCCCGGAGATCAGCTCGGTGGGGCGCACGGAGAAGGAACTCACCGAGCAGAATATCCCCTACGAGGTGGGCAGGGCCGATTTCAAAAATCTGGCGCGCGCGCAGATCGGTGGCCGCAATGTCGGAATGCTAAAGCTGTTATTCCACCGTGAGACCCTAGCCTTGCTGGGTATCCACTGCTTCGGTGAACAGGCCTCGGAGATCGTGCATATCGGTCAGGCGATCATGTCGCAGAAGGGCGAGGCCAATTCGATCAACTATTTTACGAATACCACGTTCAACTACCCGACCATGGCAGAGGCGTACCGCGTGGCGGCCCTGTACGGGCGCAACCGTATCAGATAGGGGACCCTGCGGCAGTTCGTGGTTCATTGGCCGGCATCGATCAGGCCGGCCCGGCATATCTGCCGGCGGGAAGGGAATCAGCCGCTTTTCTTGGATTTGTTCGAGGCGTTGAACATGTCCTGCCAGATCTTCATGTTTTGTTCACCCAGCTTGACCCAATAGTCCATGGGCGTCCCCTGCAGGGCTTTGCCCATCTGTTCCTGGATGGTGCTCTGCTGCTCGTTGAAGAAGCGCAGGCTGGTATCCAGGTACTCTGAGAACCCGCTTTGCGCCGCTTCGCCGTAGTTGCGGATGAAACGGGACAGCACGTCGGCCGAGAACAGGGGCGCACCGCCGGATTCCTGCTCCATGATGATCTGCAGCAGGATGTTGCGGGTGATGTCTTCGTTGCTCTGCCGATCTACGACTTTGAACGAGATCTCCCGGAGCACCATCTCGCGGACTTCGTCCAATGTGATATAGCGGCTCTCGGTAGTGTCGTAGAGGCGACGGTTAGGGTATTTCTTAATCAGTCGTTCGCTTGGCATGCCTTGACACTCCTCGTGTCGAAAACGCTAAAGTCCTACAGTATGCGGGGTCGCTGTACGCAAAACCGCGGCGAAGGAGCATGGCGGGAGTCAACCCACCATGCTTCCTGTCAAATGCAGGTGCTGATCGTCATGTGCGGCAGAGCTGGTATGACGACCGTTGACCGGTACCTTCCTTCAAGCCAACCGATTGTTGCATCTCAGTCCGCTGCCTCGACAGCCATGGCGACGCCCTGGCCACCACCGATACACAGCGTGGCCAGTCCCTTACGGGCATGTTCACGCTGCATGCCGTACAGGAGCGTCACCAGGACACGAGCGCCGGAGGCGCCGACCGGGTGACCGAGCGCGATCGCGCCGCCCGAGATGTTGACCTTGGCCGTATCCCAACCCAACTCCTTGTTGACGGACAGGGCCTGCGCGGCGAATGCCTCGTTGGCCTCGACCAAGTCAAGATCGGATACCGACCAACCGGCCCTTTCGAGGCAATTCTTGGTAGCGGGGATCGGGCCGGTACCCATGATCGCGGGATCGACGCCGGCGCTGGAGAAGGCAACGATGCGGGCGATCGGCTTGAGTCCGAGTTCTTCCGCCTTCCCGGCCGACATCACCACGACCGCAGCGGCACCGTCATTGATACCCGAGGCATTGCCGGCCGTGACCGTACCGTCTTTCTTAAACGCCGGGCGTAGTCCAGCCAGCTTCTCGGCGGTTACGCCGGCGCGCGGGAATTCGTCCTTGGCGAATACGATGGGGTCGCCGCGGCGCTGCGGAATCTCGATCGGGACGATTTCGGCGTCGAAATTGCCGGCATTCTGGGCCTTCTCGGCGCGGTTTTGCGATTCGGCGGCGAAGGCGTCCTGCTCCTCTCGGGTGAGGCAATACTTATCGGCGATATTCTCGGCGGTCATGCCCATGTGATAGTCATTGAACGCGCACATCAGACCGTCGCGGAGCATGGTGTCCTTGAGCTCCCAGTCACCCATCATCTTGCCCTTGCGCGAATTTGGCAGCACATGGGGTGCGGCGCTCATGTTTTCCTGGCCACCCGCGATGATGATGTCGGCATCGCCGCACTTGATCCCCTGGTACGCAAGGTGCACAGACTTCAGCCCGCTGCCACACAACTTATTGATGGTCATTGCCCGGGTTTCGTGAGGCAGTCCGCCTTCGATTGCGGCCTGACGGGCCGGATTCTGGCCGGTGTCTGCGGTTAGGATCTGGCCCATGATCACCTCGTCGATCTGCGCCGGCTTCAGGCCGGTGCGCTCGAGCAGGTTCTTGATCACGGTGGCGCCGAGCCTGTGTGCCGGGATGTCGGCAAGGCTGCCGCCGAAAGAGCCCACTGCGGTGCGCGCCGCGGCGACGATTACGACATCTTCTTTATTCATTTAATCCTCCGGTTTTGGAATGTCTCACCCTGGCTTGGGCAGGGAACGATAAAGATACTAGACTTCCAGCCTAACCCCAGACTTTTCTGTCGCGCCCGGTAGTGTCCGCTGGACTTTGTTGCACTGCACAAGAATGCATGCTAGCGTGTTTTGGTGCGTTGCACAAATCCGGTCGCAAGCCGGTTGATGGGCCATATAAGCAATCGCTACAAACTACCTGGACCACCAAATTATGACTACGAATGCGAATAGCTGGAACGAATCTTTGATAAACGGCTGGGCCGAAACCCAGCAGAAATATTGGGAGACATGGGGCGAGTTTGCCAAGAACTCAGGGATGGGCCTCTTCGGTGGAGGTAACGGACAGGGCTCTGCCGCAAACCCGTTTGCCGCGAACCCATTAGCCACCAACCTGTTCGCTCAGAACATGTTTGCGCAGAACCCGTTCGCTCAGAACCCCTTCACCCAGAACCCCTTCACCCCAAACCCGTTTGCCAGCAACCCTTTTGCGCAGTTTGGTGCCGGCGAAAATCCTTTTACCGGAATGCTGGAGCAGTGGTGGTCTTCCGTCAAACCCGAGGCACAGGGCGATATTGGCACCGTGGTGCAGCGTTTTTATGACATGGGCAAGAGTTTCATGTCGATGTCGGAAGGGCTGTTCGGCGCGTCCGGCCAGGAACAGCCGGAAGCGGCCATGAGCATGTGGATGGCCTCGATGCAGGCGGCCTTGCAGCAATGGATCGCCCAGATCCAGGCCAATATCGATTTTGCGACACCGGACCTGCCGGGCGTCAGTGGTACGACGCTGACCAGCTGGGCACAGTTTGCGGATTCGGTCGCGCCCTGGTTGAACGTTTCGCAGGGTTATCTGAAAGAGATCGCCGAGGGGCATCTCCCGGGAGGCATCGAGGTCCCTGGTGTGGGCGCGGCGCAGGAGCAATTCCTTCGTGCACTGTCGATGCCGGGACTTGGTTACACCCGCGAGCAGCAGGAACACATTCAAGGTCTGGCGCGTCACCTGCTGGCCTATCACGATGCGCTGCGTGCCTACAAACTCGCGTTTGCCAAGACCGCGCTCGCATCTTTGGAGTCGGTGCAGAAACGCTTGCAGGCATTGCACGAGAAGGGCGAGAAGATCGAGTCACTGCGTGCCCTTTACGACATGTGGGTCGATGCGAGTGAAGACGCCTATGCCGGTTTCGCGATGAGCGATGAATACCAGGTCGTTTATGGTGACCTGGTCAACGCGCTCATGCAGGTACGCAAGGACCTGAACGAAATGGCTGAACAGCATTACCACTTGATGAATATCCCGACACGTTCGGAAATCAACACCATGCAGCACCGCCAGCAGGAGAATCGGCGTGAGAACCGTCAACTGCGGCATGAGCTTGCCGAACTGCGCGCACAGATCGAGCAGCTGGGTGCTGTCAAGCCTGCCGCCAGCAGGACCCGGGGCAGGGCCCCGACTCAGGACAGTCTGCCGATCGACGATGTCGAGGATGATCTCACCATGATTAAGGGTATCGGCCCAAAGATGGCAGAGAAGCTGTATGAACAGGGCATCAAGAACTTTGCGAATCTTGCGGCCATGAATGCCAAGTTTGCCAGGGACCTCGATGAGTCGCTGAAGACGCAGGGCCGCATCCTGCGCGACGATTGGGTTGGCCAGGCCAAGAAACTGATCCGCTGACCGCGAACCAAGACTAAAAGGGTTAATAGAATGATTCCGTTTAAAATGCGTCCCGACGAGATCCTCAACGAGGCCCGCGGCTTCAACGAAAAGCTGGCCCAGGGTGTCGGAAATCTGATGGATGTGGGTGACATCCCCAGTGGCGTCACCCCCAAGGAAGCGATCTACAAAGAAGACAAGATGGTGCTTTACCGCTATATCGGTGACGAGCCTGCCACCAACAAGACACCCATGCTGATCGTGTATGCCTTGGTCAACCGTCCGTACATGACCGATCTGCAGGAAAATCGCTCGACCATACGCGGTCTGCTGGATGCCGGACAGGATGTCTATCTGGTCGACTGGGGTTATCCGGATGCGGCAGACTGTTACCTGACTATGGACGACTATATCAACGGCTACCTCGACCGTTGCGTAAATGTCATCGCCGCGCGGCACGGCGTGGAAAAGATCAACCTGCTGGGCATCTGCCAGGGCGGCGCCTTCAGCCTCTGCTACAGCGCCATGCATCCGGAGAAAGTAAAAAACCTGGTGACCATGGTCACGCCGGTCGATTTCAAGACCCCGGACAACATGCTCAGTCGCTGGATCCAGAACATTGACATCGATCTCCTGGTCGACACCCAGGGCAACATTCCGGGCGAGATGCTCAACTGGACCTTCCTCAACCTGAAGCCCTACCAGCTGATGGCGCAAAAGTATCTGGGTGTGGTGGACTTGATGGACGATCCTCAGGCGCTGAAGAACTTCATGCGCATGGAAAAGTGGATCTTCGACAGCCCGGACCAGGCCGGCGAAACTTTCCGTCAGTTTGCCAAGGATTTCTTCCAGGGCAACAAACTGATGAAGGGCGAGGTTCAGATCGGAGAGTACACCGTCAATCTGAGAAATGTGCGGATGCCGGTGTTGAACGTGTTTGCGGAACAGGACCATCTGGTGCCGCCGGATGCCTCAAAAGCAATGAAGAAGTGCGTGGGAAGCAAGGACTACACCGAGCTGGCTTTTCCGGGTGGTCATATCGGCATCTACGTCAGTGGCAAGGCGCAAAAAACCATCCCACCGGCCATCGGCGAGTGGCTGAACGCGCGCTGATCTGATTTTTCGTGCGATCGGGGACGGCCTGCCGCGAACGTGGTAGGCCGTTTTCTTTTATCTGGGTTTCGTGGTCGCATTGGTTGATTGGTCTGTCGGGCTGACCTCCCATTGGGACCGTATTCCGGTCCACTGCATCATATATAGTGACCGCCAATGATGAGGTCGGCGGATTCCCTATGTGAATTCGGTGCCCGGGCCTCTTAGGCTACGTGTATTGGCCAGTCATAATTTAGGGAAGTCTTGTCATGACAGAGCGCGTATCCGTCGGCAACCTGCAGGTTGCAAAAACACTGTACAGATTCATTGAGGAAAGGGCCCTCCCCGGTACAGGGGTTGACCCCGAGTCCTTCTGGGAAGGCCTTGGTGCGATCGTTGCCGATCTCGCACCGGTCAACCGGGCCCTGCTCGAGAAGCGCGACCGTATCCAGGAACAGATGGACGAATGGTGTAAAGCGCACCGTGGCAAGCCGATCGATATGGCGGCTTACAGGAAGTTTCTGGGTGAGATCGGTTACCTGGTGCCGGAGGGTGATGCGTTCGAGATCAGCACCGACGGCGTCGATGACGAGATCGCGAGGATCGCCGGTCCGCAGCTGGTCGTGCCCGTCAACAATGCGCGTTATGCGCTCAATGCGGCCAACGCCCGCTGGGGCAGTCTTTACGATGCGTTCTATGGCACGGATGTGATCCCCGAAGACGACGGCCTGGAAAAGGGCATGGCCTTCAACGCCAAACGTGGCGCCGCCGTGGTCGCCCATGTAGCCGAGTTCCTGGATGACGCGGTTCCCCTGACCGATGGCTCGCATGCCGATGTGAAGGAGTACTCGCTGGCGAGTTTCAACGATCACAAGGGACTTTCGGCCATCCTGTCCGACGGTACTCTGACCGGGCTGGTCGACCCTGCAGAGTTCGTCGGCTACCGGGAGCAGGAGGGGCGACTAAGCAACATCCTGCTGTGCAACCATGGCCTGCATATCGATATCGTGATCGATCGCGATCATCCCGTTGCAGCGCTGCATCCGGCCGGGGTTTGCGATGTCCAGATGGAATCGGCGATCACGACCATCATGGATTGCGAGGATTCGGTTGCGGCAGTGGATGCCGAAGACAAGGTCCAGGTCTATTCCAACTGGCTGGGATTGATGCAGGGCGATCTTTCCGAGGCCTTCTACAAGCGCGGAAAGCCAGTTGAGCGTGCGCTCAACCCGGATCGTGAATACACCGCATCCGGTGGCGGACAGATAACGGTGCCGGGGCGCAGCCTGATGCTGGTGCGCAATGTGGGCCACCTGATGACCAACGAGGCCGTGCTGGACCCGTCGGGCGATCAGGTGCCCGAGGGCATACTCGATGCAGCAGTGACCGGCCTGATCGCCATGCACGACCTGCGCGGCAACGGACGTTATCGCAACTCACGTACCGGCAGTATGTACATCGTCAAACCGAAGATGCACGGCCCCGAAGAGGTGGCATTCACGAACACGCTGTTCGGCCGGGTGGAGGATATGCTGGATCTGCCGCGCAATACGCTGAAGGTCGGGATAATGGACGAGGAACGCCGTACCACGGTGAACCTCGGGGAGTGTATCCGCGCCGCCAGCGAACGCGTGATCTTCATCAATACCGGCTTCCTGGATCGCACGGGCGACGAGATCCACACCAGCATGGAACTCGGCCCGGTTCTGCCTAAGGCCGAGATCAAGAACCAGAAATGGATTGCTGCATACGAGGACTGGAACGTCGATATCGGGCTGGCCTGCGGGCTCGCCGGGCGTGCCCAGATTGGAAAGGGCATGTGGCCGATACCCGACCAGATGGCCAATATGATCCAGACCAAGGTGGGGCACCCGCAGGCCGGCGCGAATTGCGCCTGGGTGCCGTCGCCCACGGCGGCGACGCTGCATGCCATGCACTATCATGATATCGACGTGGCCGAGCGTCAGGCGGAAATCAAGTCACGGCCCCGCGCCAGTCTGGATGACATACTCACGCCGCCGATCATGAGCGATCCCTCTAGCCTTACGGTGGAGCAGATCCAGCGCGAACTGGACAACAACGCGCAGGGTATACTCGGTTACGTCGTGCGTTGGATCGATCAGGGGGTTGGATGCTCAAAGGTGCCCGATATCAACGATGTCGGTTTGATGGAAGACCGCGCGACGCTGAGGATCTCCAGCCAGCATATGGCGAACTGGCTGCATCACGGCATTTGCAACGAGTCACAGGTCATCGAGACCTTCAGGCGCATGGCCGAGGTGGTCGACAAGCAGAATGCAGCGGACCCGGAATATCGGGCCATGGCACCGAATTTCGATGGTGTGGCCTTCAAGGCCGCTCTGGATCTGGTACTCAAGGGCCGAGTACAGCCCAACGGCTATACTGAGCCGGTATTGCACGCACGGCGCCTGGAACTCAAATCATCCCTCAAGCCAGCCCGTCACCTGACCCGGGAATAAACAAGCATGGACAGAATCAGTCCCTACTTCAACTACAAGCGCGACAGCGATGGCAACGGCTATCTCGAGGTCTGTGTGCGCGGTGTTGCCCTGCTGCGCATGTCGGCGACCAACAAGGGTACCGCGTTCACCGAGAAAGAGCGGCGCGTACTGGGGCTGGAGGGCGCGCTTCCACCGCATGTCACCACCCTGGAGCGGCAGGTGGCCAAGCTCTACCGTACCTTCACACGGCAACCCGACGATATCGCCAAGTATCAGTTTCTTCGGGATGCGCAGGAGAGGTCCGAGGTGCGCTTCTATTCGCTGCTGCAGCAGCACCTCGAGGAGATGATGCCGATCGTCTACACCCCGACCGTTGGCAAGGCGGTGCAGCAGTACAGTGACCTTTACACGGCGCCGCGCGGCATCACGGTCTCACCGCGCAACATCGATCACATCGACCAGATCCTTGAGGATTATCCTTTGCACGATGTGCGCATGGTCGTGGCAACCGATTCGTCTGCCATTCTCGGCATCGGAGACCAGGGCCATGGCGGACTCGCCATCTGTATCGGCAAGCTTGCCCTGTATACCGCGGGTGCGGGTGTGAGCCCTTTTCATACCATGCCTGTAAACATCGATGTGGGTACCGACCGCAAGGAACTGCTACTGGATCCGGATTATCTGGGCGTGCATCAGAAACGCCTGAAGGGCGATGCCTATTTTGATCTGCTCGATCGCTTTGTAGATGCGGTCGAGCGACGTTGGCCGAAGAGCATCATCCAGTGGGAAGACTTCGCCAAGGACGTGGCATTCAAGGTGCTCGATCGCTACAAGGCAAGCGTGCCGTCGTTCAACGACGATATCCAGGGAACCGGTGCGGTGACCCTGGCGGGACTGATCGCCGCCTGCAAGCTCAAGGGTGAGAAGCTGACCGAACAGCGGATCGTCGTGGCCGGCGCAGGTGCCGGGGGGGTCGGGGTGGCCAAGGCAATCCAGGACGGACTGGTACACGAGGGCCTGAGCCGCGAGCAGGCACGCCGGCAGATGTTCGTCATGGATATCGGTGGCCTCGTGGTCGAGGATGTTCATGCCCAACAGTATCAGCTGCCGGTCAGCCAGTTCCGGGAGACCTATTCCGATTGGTCGATGGACGGCGAAGTACCCTCCCTGCTGGAAGTCGTCATCCAGGCCAAGCCGACCATCCTGCTGGGCCTGACCGGGGTCAGTGGGCTATTCAACGAGCCGCTCGTCCGGCAGATGGCCAGGAACACCGAGCGCCCGATCATTTTCCCGCTGTCCAATCCCACCTCCAATTGCGAAGCGGTGCCGGACGACCTGATCCAGTGGACCGACGGCAAGGCGATCATCGCCACCGGCAGCCCGTTTCCCGACGTCAGTTACGAGGGGCGGCGGATATCTGTGGGGCAGGGCAACAATGCCTTCGTGTTTCCCGGCATCGGTTTTGCTGCCATCCTCGGTCGCTGCAAACGCATCAGTGACGCGATGATCATCGAGTCTGCCTTTGCGTTGGCAGATTACACCGACAAGCACTACCACGGCCTGGGCAGAATCTTCCCGCCGATCAAAGATCTGC
>Ga0316201_10002767_pt1 | contig 12641 bp, 9 predicted proteins | sample CS6wburrow_MG_FD_204516 | JGI IMG/M metagenome (GOLD analysis project Ga0316201, IMG submission 204516) | Coastal sediment microbial communities from Delaware Bay, Delaware, United States - CS-6 worm burrow | ecosystem: Environmental > Aquatic > Marine > Coastal > Sediment | place: USA: Delaware... | reverse complement strand
TGTTGAACAGATTTGGCGCTATTTTGCTCACTATTTCCGCTGGGTGGTTGGTGTTGCAGGCAATCATGATCAATTCAATGGTCAATGTCAATTTGGCACTGTTTTTCGTCACCAACCCAATATTTATCCACTTCATGGTGAAGTCATCAACTTAGATCATCTTAGCATAGCCGGTATCAGTGGTATTTTAGGTCAACCAGAGAAAGCCTGGCGACATAGCCTCAAAGAGTGGACACAAATGAGTCAAAAAGTGTTGGCCAAGGCCCCTAATATATTAGTACTCCATGAGGGCCCTGACATACCGAATACCCGTCTAGGCGGCAATCGAAAAATACGACAGACATTAAGCACTGTAAAAACTCAACTTCTCGTCATTTGTGGACATACTTACTGGAAACAACCTCTTGTTTCATTTTCTGACAATATTCAAGTCCTTAATCTTGACTCTCGTGTGGTATTATTAACACAGAAGGGGGTTCAACAGTTAGACGAATGAATCCGTATTCGCTCCTATCATCCATGATAAGGCATATCCAAAAATTATCCCTGTCGTTTGTAGGGTGGGCATTAGGTTTTTAAAGCCCCCCATTCCCCTATTAAAGATTAATGGCCAGACTTTACCACAATCTCTTCCCTTAAAACCTAACAATTTATAGCTGCTAATAATTCCCAATTCAAAAACTTGCATAATTGAGATTATTTTCTATATTTATTATATCTATAACCAATTAGAATCTCTAACCCTATTTAGTCTTGATACGACTGTTTTTCAACCTTAAAAAATCGTTTACGATTCATTAATTCACTCCACAAAAGCTTGTCACAAAAATCTTGACTCTGTGAGAATCAGCCAATCATTTTGATAACTGATAATTGGAGCATTGATAATTGACAGACTGGCATGATTCTATCTGTAAATAATAGGAGAAGAATATGTTAAACATAACCTCCCTTTTTAAAACGGGCCCTCTCAAAGGCGCGTTGTTTCCTTGTCTATTTAATCAGTCTCAAAACGGGCCCCTGCGAAACGTCATCACCAGACACTTGGGGCAAAAGCGGGTAGCAACCGTATTACTCAGTTTGATATTCATTTGTGTACTTGCTGGTACCAGTCAAACCCTCTATGCCGCTTCCTTAACTGTCAATACCGTGACTTTATCTGATGATAATGTCGCTGATAGCGATTATCTACTCAACTTCAGCACTTTCACCACTGATCATAGCGTTCGTTATTGTGTTGATACGTATATTAGTAGTGATTTCTATTTGACTTTTACCCTCAACAACGGCGCGCTATGGGAAAACCCACTGTCTTCTTCATCACTTTCTATCGAAGGCAGCACCGTTTCTCATGCCATAATTGAAGGCGGTTCCAGTGCTGATAACTTTATCACGTTTTTGATACGCAGTAACACGGCGTCTATTTCATCGGGCACTTGCTTTGTGATTGGGAAAAATACGGATATTGTCATGCATATTCCGAAAGACACACCATCTGGTACCCAATTTCAAATTGAAGTCGAAACCAACTTAGCCACTAATTCGACTATGCTTATTGAACCCATCCAGACTGCTGACTGGGTAGCGATACGTTCTGAGATTGACTGTGAAACAGTGACAGCCATACCAAAAAAGGAATGTGACACCTTGGTTGATATCTATAACGCAACGAATGGGCCTAACTGGACGGATCGCGCTATTAATAAATGGAATTTGACACAAAACCCCTGTATTTGGACTGGCATCATTTGTACTGAGGGACATGTCACGCGCATCACGCGAAAGCAGCAAAACTTAGTCGGTACGCTCCCCAAGTTGAGTGCTTTCACCAAGTTGCAGATTTTCGATTTGGCTAACAATCAAGTGAGCGGTTCTATCCCATCAGATTTAAACGCTTTAACTCAGTTGCAGGAATTCAATCTGTGGGGCAATGAATTGACTGGCCCTATTCCTAATTTAAGCACTTTGACCCATTTACAGAAACTGAAACTGGGGGGGGGTAATCAACTGAGCGGCCCGATACCTGATTTAAGTACCTTGAGCAATTTGCTTGATCTCGGTTTAAGCGGCAATCAATTGACTGGCAATATCCCCAAATTAAGTACACTAACGCAATTAGAAATACTGAATTTGGGCAATAATCAATTGACCGGCTCAATCCCAGATTTGAGTGCCTTGACACAATTAGAAATCCTCCACTTACAAAACAACAAACTCAGTGGCACGATTCCTGACTTAAAAAACCTGACTCAATTGCAAGAACTTTACTTGCAAAATAACCAACTTCGTTCTGAAATACCCGCTTCGTTAATCAATTTGACTCAATTAAAGGCCTCTGAAGGATTAGACTTAAGCTATAACGCATTAACGGCTACCGATGCCGCCTTACTGTCTTTTCTCAAGACGAAAAACCCTGATTGGGCTGAAACGCAAACCATTCCACCTACCCTTTTTGAGCCAAAAGTACGCTCTTCAACTGAAATTCAAATTGTGTGGGAACCTATTCCCTACACTGATGACATTGGCTATTATCAAGTCAAGTATGCGACTCAGTCTGGCGGCCCCTACGACAAGAGTAAGACAACCACCGATAATAAAAAGGCTAATCATGACGTGGTGACTGATTTATCACCCGACACCACTTACTACTTTAGAGTGGAAACGTACACTCAGGCACATGGTGAGCAAAAAAACGATTTAACCAGTGTCTTAAGTGAAGAAGTCTCAGCCCATACACTTGCAGATCGTGGCCCAGAAATTGATGTACTGGATGACAATGATAATGCAAGCTTGATTGTCAATGGCACTGTCGTTGACTTTGGCACTAGATTGCAAGGCTCTGATGTGATTAAAACATTCGTCGTTAAAAATAGCGGTGAAAGTGAACTCACCCTCTCGCAACTTATCGTCAATGGAAAAGGCTTTAGTCAGACACAGCCTCTGGATGTGACTACCCTTCAGCCAGGAGAATCAACAACTTTTGAGGTTCGCTTAGAGACCAACACGGTTAACAGTTTCAAGGGAGATGTTTTACTGAAAAACACGGATAGTGATGAAAATCCCTTTAAATTTGATCTCAAGGGAACAGTCATTCTCTTAGCTAATGAGGGTAACTGCGAAAAGCAAAAAGAGATTCAAAAGCCAGAATGTGATGCCTTAGTCAGTCTTTATCAGAATACGAATGGGCTCAATTGGGCTGATAGCCCTAACAATCAATGGAACGATTGGTATGCGCCGAATGCACCTTGCAATTGGAAAGGGATCACCTGTACTAATGGGCGTGTGACATCACTTGATAGAGCGAATAGTAAGTTGGAAGGCACACTGCCTGATCTCAGTGCCTTAAAGCGTTTGCAGACACTGAACCTGAATAACAACAAACTGACCGGTTCAATGCCTGATTTCTTAAACAAACTGACTCGTTTAGAAACACTGGATTTGGGAAGTAACCAATTAACGGGTACAATTTCAGATTTAAGTCAACTTAAGAATATTAAGGCATTAAGCTTGGCTAAAAACAGACTGAGCGGCAGCATTCCAGATCATTTAAGCAATTTGGCGGGTTTAAATACGCTCCATCTCGACAATAATCAACTGAGCGATAATATCCCCTCTTCTTTAGTTCAGTTGACTCAATTGCAGGATCAAGAAGGCTTAGATTTAGGCTACAATAAATTAACGGCATCTGATTCTAAACTGATCAGCTTTCTTAATGCTAAAAATCAAGGCTGGAACCAAACCCAAACCATACCCCCTTTTGTGCTTGAGCCAATCGTCTTATCAGAAACCGAAGTTCAGCTCCGTTGGGCATCGATTATCTACCAAGCAAATGGCGGTTATTATCAAGTCAAGTACACCACTGAATCCAGTGACGAGTACAGCATAGAAAAAACGGCTGATAAAAAAGCAACCAGCCATGTTGTCAAAAACTTATTACCCAATACCACTTATCTTTTTGTGGTAGAAACGCATACGCCGGCACATTCGCAGCAGCAAAATGCATTAACCAGTACGCCGAGTCAGGAAGTCAGAGCCACAACAAGGAAACAACTCGGCCCGGTGTATACTTCTACCCCCCAGCCCAATACCTTACTTGATATGGGCAATAGCGAACTGGGTACACCGTCTACCACTACGGCCACGATTATCGTCTTAAACGGGGGAGATAAAGCACTTGATGTGAGCGAAAGCGTGATCAGTGGCACGCAAGCGAATGATTTTCGCATCAAAAGCGGTGCCGCTCCCTTTTCACTCTCTGATAGCAATACCGAACAAGCGCTAGAACTACAATGTATACCCAGTCAAGTCGGGGTGCGAACGGCCATCTTAACCCTTAAAACGAATGATCCCAATCAATCCAGCGTCAGTTATCCTTTAACGTGTCGAACGCCAGGCCAAAAAACCGGAAAACCCGTTTATGATTCGATGCCCGAACCGAATAATAGCTTAATGATGGGTAGCGATGAATTAGGCAATCCCATTTCTAGCCATATAACCGTATTAGAAATCGGCACGGCAACGCTTGACGTGACAGCAAGCAGCTTAACGGGGCCCCATGCCAGTGATTTTAGCATTGTCGCAGGAAACGCCCCGTTTTCAATACCCGATAATGACGCGCCCCATACGCTTTTTCTGCACTGTCTTCCTAGCGAAATAGGCGAGCGCACAGCGGATTTAACCATAACCACGAATGATCCAAAACGGATTACAGTCAAATACCGTTTAAAGTGCGAAGGTATCGGATCCATTTATGACTCTCAGCCAGAACCAGGCAGTACCTTAACCTTGGGCAGTGATGATAGCACGCTCAGCGCCATTATAACCGTCTCAAACAGCGGCAATGACACCCTTGAAGTGCTTGAAAGCCAGATTAGTGGTAATCATGAAAGTGACTTTAGCATCAGTCGTGGCGCGGCCCCTTTTTCAATACTGCAAGACGGCGAACCTCACACACTGAATATACAGTGTTTTAGCAATCAGAGCGATGAGCGCACAGCCACTTTAACCCTCACCACCAATGATCATAATCATATCACAGTAACCTATCCCTTGAATTGCTTTGCTAAAGGTATGGGCCCCGTTTATGCTTCAGAGCCTGAACCCAATACCCCCTTAACGATAGGCGCGGCTGTCGTGAACACCACTATCACCACTGAACTCATCATTTCAGAAGCCGGAGATGAAACCCTTGAGGTTTCGGAAGCTCTTCTCAGCGGCCAGCATCAGGATGATTTTAGCCTGTTGAGCGGAAATGAAACCGTGAACGGAAATCAGCAGTTATCAATACCTGATGGGGGTTCAGCCCAAACTTTGACCATAAACTGTAGCCCAAGTGATATAGGTGATCGTACCGCAACGCTCAGCTTCAGCACGAATGATCCCAATCAAGCCAAGGTGAACTATCCCTTAACGTGCCAAGGCTTGCTTGACGAGGCCCGATTTACGGGAGAAATTCGCACCCAATTTGAAGCAATCGGCAACAATCTGACGATTGATTCCCCAGAAAAAATCAAGCTGATTGGACGCATAGAGCCCGCTAAGCAACATATCGGGCAACCGGCTAATCTGTTTTTCAGATACCAATGGACACCGCAAAATGGCGGAAACCCACTGAATATCGAAGTGACACTTGCCGAACAACAGCCCTTAGAAGAACAAATCGAAATCACATTATTTGAAGGTTGGTTAATCGGTTTAACGGGCTTTTTTAAGATCGAGTTAGGTTACGAACTACCGAATGACGAATTATACTTTGATGAGATCGCAACACTGACAATACGCCCCAACACAGAACCAACCGATCTCATATTGGATGGCAATACCGTTCAAGAAAACAGTCCGTCAAAAACACTGATCGGTACCTTCACCACCCTCGATGCGGATAAAGGCGATTGGTTCGTCTATGGCTTAATTGAAAATCCCAACAAATACTTTAAAATCAAAGGCAACGAACTACTCGTCTCTAAAAGACTAGACTTTGAAACCGCTTCAGAATATCCCATAACCGTGCGTAGTGTAGACAGTAACGGCAGTTATCAAGAGAAAAGCTTTATCATTCGCGTCACCAAAGCTCAAGCCAATCCAGTCGATATTCACTTAACAGAAGAGTCGGTGTTAGAAAATACGCCAGGCAACACAATTATCGGTCGTTTTTGGACAGAAGATGCGGAAGAAGGCAATTATGACTATGAATTGCTAGAAGATGCCGATGGCTACTTCATGCTAGACGAAGTTGAAAATAACCTACTGCGCCTAGCACCAGGGAAGCAATTAGATTTTGAAACCGAACCACGTCATAACATCACAGTGCGTAGCACAGAACGTCAAATTGGGGCCGATATCGAAAAAACTTTCACGATCAAAGTGATTAATGTCGCCGATGTGATTGTGCAAGGTGAAATACGCGATATCCTAACCGATAGCCTCATTGAACGGCCTATCAACGCCACAGAATCCGTCAAATTCACTGTACAACTGATTCCCGATAAAGCACATCATGGGCAAGAAGCGGATATCATTTGCATGGCACTGTCTCTCGTCAATGAGGAAACCGCAGCAATATACGTGCTAGAAGGCGAACAATGGCAAGAATGGGATCAAAACATCACATTACCTGCTGTCATGTCTATCACGCTGCAAGAGAATCATCATCTAGCACTTTGGCAAGGACAATTCACACAAGGTCAATTAAACCTTTATGTGGCTTATCGTTTAGAGACAGGAGAACTGGTTTATTCTCCAGAAGGATTTGAAATTATTTTTGAGGAATGACTCTATATCAATCACCTAAACCCACCGTTTTCTTTGAAAGAAATGAAGATTTCGTAGGGTGGGTTTAGCTTCGCTGGCCTGCGGCTCGCTCCGATCTACCCACCCTACATTTTGGCATTTTGACTTATGTATAACGATGAGCGCATTAAGGATTGATTCGTCTTAAAGTATAATGATGAGGGTGGCAACCTGGAAAAAAACTGTGGCAATGGATCGTAAAACCGATGGCTTTACTAGGTGATAAAACTTGGCATTTTGAATGTCTTTCATCGCTGAAGTGTCGAATCAGCACTGAAAATGGAAAACACGCAAAGGAATGGCCGCTGTTAGCGCCCGTGATGAAGAAATTTTTTTCTCGCAAATGAAGACTGAGTGAGATTCAACAGGTGGAAAATGCTCAGGGCACTTATAAGAATCAACGCAAGCGGTGGGGTGATGAGGGTAGGAAGTTGTCAAAACGTGATGAATCGGATTTTACTGATAGCCAATAGGTATCGGCTATCTTGTTGAACTCGTTATGGTTTATTGATAGGTTTTGGGTTAGCGTTTTCTAACATTTTCACTCAAATAATCCTTTTTGTTTACCACCTTTGCCAACCGTAGCCGCACTTTTGAAAGTGATATTATCTTTGGGTAAACTTAATTGTTTACCAACAAAAAATTCTGCTAAAGTCATAATCTGAATCTTTGGATACTTGTAACCATAAGCCGCTTCAAATTGGCCAGCTTGTGCAACCTTTTGTAACATGGGTTTAGTCGGTTTATGTCTGGTTAACAATACGCCCATATCGTATTTATCCAAAGCAACTACACCCATAAGTGCATCAATATCTTTGGATTCTACTTTACCGCCTTTAACTTGAAAGGCTACCTTGACCGATTTCTCTACTTTGGGAATTAAATACTGACCAATACCATCAATACCTTTATCCGGGCCTTTCTTTCCGTAAGTCGTTGCAAATACTTCTAATTCTGTCAGCCACCAGTCTTCAAATGCAAACGGGTTTTGTTCCCATAATTTAATCGCACTTGGTTCGTCAGTTGGTGTGCCTCTTACTTCAAATTTGCTTAAATCATCACCGTAAGTATCTTGTAAACGGCGTTTGATTAAGGATACAGCAAAAGGCGCTATATCAATGCCTATCCATTGGCGGTTTAAACTTTCGGCAGTGTCAATAGTTGTACCGCAACCGCAAAATGCGTCAAGTATAATATCGCCTTCGTTTGAACTGGCTTTTATTATGCGTTCAAGTAGGGCTTTAGGTTTTTGGGTGGGATAGCCTAGACGTTCTCTTGAATTACGAAACAGTGGTTGTACAAACCAGACATCTCTCATCACAGATTTTTTGCACCATTGGCCTTTCTGAGCGCATGTTGGACAGCCAATATCATCTATTTCCGCTCCTAATTCTTCCTTAGCAAATTTTCTATTCGCCAATGTAGGAATATAGGTTCTTTCAAATTGAGTTTGAAAAATAATCTCTTTCGTTTTTGAATAAAAAAGAATTATATCGTGTTTTTTAGCAAACCCATTTTTGGGAACTCCTCCTGTTCTATATTCCCATATTATCTCATTCTTAAAATTCTTAGCCCCAAACACCGCATCACAAACCGTTTTCAAATAATGACTAGCCGTAGGATCACAATGCAAGTAAAAACTCCCGGTTGGTTTCAAAACCTTATGCAGTTCAATAATCCTTAATGTCATCATCACCAAATAAGGGAATACTTGTGGGGCTATGTGTTGATAGGCTTTGAGCAAGTCAAGTAATTTGTCATGGTGTATCGTGTCCAGTTCAGTCAAATAATTCCCCACACTATGCAATGACCAAGTATCTTCAAAAGCCACTCGTTGCGTTTGAATTTCCTTATCATCAAAGAAGACATTGTAATTACGTTTAGAATTAAAGGGCGGATCAATGTAAATTAAATCCACAGATTCTGGCTTGATTTCCAGTTCATTCCTAAGAATGTCTAAGCAGTCGCCTAAGTAAAGTTTGTTCATTGTATGATTATGAGACTATTCTGTCGTTATTCAATAACACACGAAAACGGAAAGCATGATATGTTGAGGATTACTCAATGTCAATAACTCTTTTCAAAAAGGGCAAGCACTTGCTCGGCATTTTCCATCTAAATCGCTTAACTTTGCCACCCCCTTGAATCCAAGACAGACAGGCGGGTAGGGCGACATGAACCAAATCGCCAATTTGGTAGCCATCTGGAAGTGATATCACTAAGTCGATGCGCCCTCCCGCTTCAAAATGTGTGACTTTCTGATTACTGCTATTTCTGAACTCAATTTTAACAGGAAATTGATTAATAAATTGATGCCAATCTTCTTCGATAATGCTTCGCCAGCCTGATCTGCTAATGATAATCCTTCAACAGTGAAAGTCGCCAAAGAATCACTTAAAGGGATAACAACTTCTTTCGTACCAGAAACAGAAACAATGTAGCGGCAACACTTTGTCATCGCCCTTAACCAAAAGTCGTTTCTCTTGTATGGGCGACGCTTGAGGGCTTATTATCTTTAACGAAAACAAAATAATGACCGATTTGCACTTCATGTCTCAACTGCAAAGCACGTTTTGAATCATGAAATATCATTTTAAACGGGTATTTCATAGTTTGATACCTTCTGCTTTGCTATTATTTTAGAAGCAACCAGTAGAGACGCACGGCAGTGCGTCTCTGCATAGCACTAAATCAGATACTATTTTTGGTGCAAAAAATAAACAAGAGACGCGAAGCATCGCGTATCTACAAAAAACGAGATTTGCTATGCTATGCCTCTCTACCCCTTTGCTGTAAAATACCTGTTTATTTGTGCTTCAGTACTTACCAGCGAGATCATCCGTTGTACTAATGGAAAAAGATTACTCTGCTTTCATGCCAGATATTAACCGCAATCGTTCAAAAGCGATTGGTATTTCGCTGACGAGACGTAGGAGTTTATCCAAGGTGGCACTTTGTATCGCTTCACCTTTTTCATACCTCGAAAAGGCTAACGCCTCTTCACCAAATAGGTTCGCAGCCTCTGTTAGTGTCAATTTAAAACTTTCTCGAATATGTTTGATTTCACGACTGATTAGCAAGCCGTGGATTTTTCTTTGTTCATCCAAAATACGTGCTTGATTACTATGTGCTTGGATTGGCGTGACTATCTCTGAGCCACAAGTTGAACAAGTTGAAGATTCATAATCGACAGTTAAGGTTTTTCCTTTATAAAAAGTCTGTTCTGTACAAACATTAGGGATAAGTTGCCCTTCTTCACACATTGGACAAATCAAATTTTGATTTTGCATAAATTGCGCCTTCTGATGGAATAGTCGCCTTTTTTCTAAAAATATCAATGGCTTGTCGCAATAATTGACGAGAAGAAAAATGACCCACAAATCCAATAAAGTTGCCTTTGTTAGGGTAAAAAAAACGCAACGGCTGTGGATAGTGTTGACTGCCGGGCACCTCGCTGAAATAACCAATCGTTTCAAGTGCAATCATGCCGACAATTTGTTCTCCCCTTAGCGCCGATCTGTTGGCGTAAACCAAACTGCCCATCGCTTCCGTTTTAAAAAAAGGGGGCTCTTCATTGACAAAGGCAACCAATCTCACTGTCCGTGATAGTGTCAAGCCGTGAAGTAAACGGGCTATTTCCAAAATGGCGGCAACGCCAGAAGCATTATCATTTGCGCCCGGTGAACCACCGATTGAGTCATAATGCGCTCCCACAATAATGATTTCTTCCGGTTTCTCTTTTCCCAATAATTCAATTTCAATATTGGCATCCGTCTCATCCAAGCTTTGGGTAATCCGTTTAGTATCAATATCAGGGTAAAGTTTCGTAAACGGCTGATATTCTTGGAGAGAAACGGAATAACCGTAGGCCTGAAACTGGTTAATAATATAATTTTTTGAGCTGGCAAAGTGATTATTTGAGTGATGGTTTCTACCTTGTAAATCACTCGCCAAAAACCTGACATGAGATTTCACGTTTTGAAAAATGTCTCTTTCAACGGTGTTAAGTGGCGGAGCCTCACCCTTAAATGAGACATGAGGCATACGAATAGTGTAAAACCAGAAGCCACCTATTAAGACAAGTATGATAATAAGCGTGATTAACATATCCGTGATAAATGCTTTGAATGTCGGAAAAATTGTCATTTCAGCCATCCTTATTTTATTTATGTTTGGTGGGCAAAGATTGTTGCCCACCCGACATTAATCGTAATCGGTTTGAAAGTGAGGATTTTGATAATGCTCAAACATGCGTTTTATTTGTGCCGCTGTCGTTCGCCCTAATGAGAGTTGTTCTGGTATCTCGTGTTCTTGGAAAAACGCGACGTCTTCCGTTTCTATACTGGTTGTCGCGCTACCCGATAAGAGTTCACTCTGAAAAAACAGTTTATAAATATGGTGTGGAGAGGGCGGGTGAGGATTATGTTTGCTACGATCATAAACGGCTAAGACTTTGAGAACGCGCGTTTTATAACCCGATTCTTCGTATATTTCGCGTACTACCGCCTCGCTGGGAGAATCGCCAATATCAGCCCAGCCGCCCGGCAATGTCCAGCGGCCATCACTACGTTCTTTGACTAATAACAAGGCATCATCACGAAAAACGACACCACGAACATCAACCTTTGGCGTGGCATAACCGACTTCTTGCGAGAAAATATCACGCAGTTGTGTGAGATTAGCTTGTGCCCCTTCAGCCATGATTTCTAAGGCAATCTCTCGGATGGCCTCATATCTTTCAATATCAAAAGGGTTTTCAGCAAATGTTAACCCATTTTGACCAATCGCCTGTAATCGTTTTGTCCATTGAAGCCATTGTGAATCCATAAATTAGAAATCCTCCTATATTACAAAATCAGTGTTTTAGGCAAAAACTTTTGCATCGAAATCATGACTAAAAGCCGAATCAGCGTTCTATTACCTTTCTATAATAAAAATTATTTGATTAATTCGATATGATTTTCAACGGCTTTTGCTAATCCGCCCCTTTTCTCAATTTGCCCTAATGCACAAGTTAAATAAGCGTGATACATTTGTCGGGCACAGCGTTCGTGCGGCATACGGCCCTCACCCGTTCCTAAACCGGGACACAAAATACTGATGATTGGGTTAGAAGCGTGTTGATTATGACGCTCTACAGTCTGAAGTACCGCTTTAAAGGCGAGATAAGCATTAACGGTATTTGCGATATTCATCGGTACGCGCATTGTAGGCGCGCTGATCAGGTAGGGTATATCAGGGTGATCGGTTTCTACGATAATAGCTTGTCCAACCGGCATTTCGCCATAATAATCTCGTTCAAGTCGTGTCCGCAGTTTTCGTTCAAGCTGCCAGCCAAAATGTTGGCTATATTTTAAATCTAACCCGCCATCCATATAACCAAAACTATTGGCTGGACTCACAATCGCATCAGCAGTTTCGGTGAGTATATCCCCTTCTGAAATCTCAACCATACCACTAAAGTACTTTTTCCAAGCGTAGTACAGGCCGACATGATAAGCTTTTAATATGATTTTAAGATGTTGCATGTGTGATATTGATGATGAGTACTTTAGATAAACGAATATTGCCCGAATCTATAAGGGCGCATTTATCAAAAAAGGGTCATTATCACTCTCCTAAGAGTTGTACTGACTTAAGCAAGATAAATCTTGAACTCCAATATCGATAAATCTTGAAGGCCCGATTTTCAAACCCAAATTTATTTTGCGATGGCCCAATTGGAGTGATAATTGAGATCACTAAGGCGCTTGAAAGTTGGCAATGGTGTCATAAATGGGTCCAAGTATGGATAGCACTACCCAGCCAAGTAATAGACCTAAAATAACAGTCATCACCGGTTCTATCAAAGT
>Ga0316201_10002766_pt1 | contig 12642 bp, 11 predicted proteins | sample CS6wburrow_MG_FD_204516 | JGI IMG/M metagenome (GOLD analysis project Ga0316201, IMG submission 204516) | Coastal sediment microbial communities from Delaware Bay, Delaware, United States - CS-6 worm burrow | ecosystem: Environmental > Aquatic > Marine > Coastal > Sediment | place: USA... | reverse complement strand
CAGTGATCGTAATCTTGAATCACTGGCCGGTGAAATGGGACTGGAGTATGCACACCATGATGCGGTGAACCGTAATGCCTTTGTGCCTGATACCACGCTGGTGAAGGAAATCTTTCGCCTGCCTGCACCGGCAGAAGGTGAGGTGGTCGAGGCGGTATTGCCAACCGGCAACGGTTTTGCCGTTGTACAGCTTGAGTCGGTAGTAAAAGGAGAGTTGGAAGAAGACACCCTGATGGCGCGTCAGCAGTATGAGAGGGTCATTGCAAACGGCAACGCCAGTCTCGAGACCTCGGCGCTGATGCGTCAGTTGCGTGCTTCGGCTGAAGTTGAAGTGTTCGAAGACCGAATCAGATAACCGTCCGGGGTTGACATTGCCAATAGTTAAATCACGCAATCCCGGATGATCAAGAAGCGTCTTTTCCCAGTTCCGCCATACCCAGGATGTTATAACCCGCATCTACATAGGTGATTTCGCCGGTTACCCCTGCAGCAAGATCCGAGCACAGGAATGCCGCCACGTTACCGACGTCGTCGATGGTCACGGTACGTCTTAACGGGGCAGTACCCTGAACGTGGTCCAGCATCTTTCTGAACTGTGAAATACCGGCAGCGGCGAGTGTCTTGATCGGCCCGGCGGAGATTGCGTTCACCCTGTGGCCTTCAGGGCCAAGACTCTGCGCCATATAACGTGTGTTTGCCTCGAGGCTGGCCTTGGCAAGACCCATCACGTTATAGCTCGGCATGGCCCTCACAGAGCCCATGTAGGTCAGTGTCAACAGGGCGCCGTTGCGGCCGCTCATCATGTCACGGCCGGCCTTGGCCAGTGCGACGAAGCTGTATGAACTGATATCATGGGCAATCTGGAAACCTTCGCGCGTGACCGCATCAACGTAGTCGCCGACCAGTTGTTCACGTGGTGCGAAACCAACCGCGTGAACGAGAATGTCGTAATGATCCCAGTGCTTGCGAAGCTCGGTGAAAGCATCCTCGATCTGTTCGTCATAAGCCACATCACATGGGATAATGATATTAGACTCGCAAGCTTCTGCGACCTGTTCCACCCGTGATTTCAGTTTTTCGGTCTGGTAGGTGAAAGCAAGTTCAGCACCTTCACGATGCATGGCTTTGGCAATACCCCAGGCGATGGAGCGATTGCTGGCGACACCGACGATCAGTGCGCGTTTTCCTTGTAAAAAGCCCATGGATGTTTTTCTCCCGGTGAAAGACGTTACAAAAGGAAACGCAGATTAACAGCAGAACTCACTTTTGGCAAAAAGCCCTGTTCAACGTTTCGCGTGATTGAATTGCAGGCGCTGGGCAGCGCCATGCTCGATGACCCGTTCCCCATCGAATGCGAGCGCACCATTGACCCACACCGCATCAATGCTTGAACGGAAACTCCGGCCTTCAAATGGTGACCACCCGCAGCGTGAAAGCACCCGTTCACGTGTGACTGCAGTTGTGCCATTCATGTCAACCATGACCAGGTCGGCATGATAACCTTCGCGGATAAAGCCACGGTCAACCACACTGAATCGCTTTGCCGGGTTGTGGGTGATACCACGAATAACAGTATGTATGTCGAGTTTGCCATCATGCACAAGCTCCAGTGCGGCGACCAGTACTTCCTGCACAAGAGGCAGACCAGACGGGGCGGTCAGGTAGTCGTCCGACGCTTTTTCTTCCGATGTATGCGGCGCGTGGTCGGTTGCGATAATATCCAGGCGGCCATCCTTAACGGCAGCCGTCAGGGCCTCCCGGTCCTGGGCGCGTTTGATGGACGGATTGCACTTGATCAGGTTGCCGAACTGCTCGTATTGGGAATCGTCGAAGTGCAGGAAATGTATGCAGGCTTCAGCGGTGATGCTTTTGCCTTCGATAGGGCCGGGATTGAACAGGTCCAGCTCACGCGCCGTGGATATGTGCAACACATGCAATTGAGCCTGGTACTTATTGGCCAGTGCGACGGCCAGTTCACTGGATGCATAGCATGCTTCAGCGCTGCGAATATTGGCATGCTCGGTTACCGGAATGTTCTTGCCGTACTTTTTTGCAGCCTTCTTGATGTTCTCCATGATCATGGGCGTCGATTCACAATGTGTGGCAATGAGCACGGGTGATTCACGAAATATCGCAGCCAGGGTTGATTCATCGTCCACCAGCATGTTTCCGGTAGACGCACCCATAAACACCTTGAGACCACAGGCCAAAGATGGGTCAAGCGCCCTGATCTCATCGATGTTGTCATTGGTGGCGCCAAAATAAAAACCGTAATTGGCAGCTGACGTCTGGGCGGCACGGGCGTATTTCCACTCCAACTGCTCAACATTGGTTGTCGGCGGCTTCGAATTGGGCATTTCCATGTAACTGGTTACACCGCCTGCGATTGCGGCGCGTGACTCAGAGTAGAAGTCGCCTTTGTGTGTCAGCCCTGGCTCACGGAAATGCACCTGGTCATCAATCATGCCCGGCATCAGGTAACGGCCATTGGCATCGACCACGTCAGCACCCCCGGGTACTTCCACGCTGCTTGCGATTTTTCCGATCCGGCCGTCTTTGAGGAGAACGTCAGATTCGATGATCTCGCCTTCATTTACGAGGCGGGCGTTGCGGATAACCGTAGATTGATTCATTAATTTTCTGGCCTGTTGCTCAATTCAAACGCATACAACACATTGTAGACGCACAGTCATCCCCGCGAAAGCGCGGAACCCCATAAGACTAACGTGCTTTTAAAAGCACTATCATCAAACTTCACGGTAAATGTTACGAGGTCCCCGCTTTCGCGGGGATGACATTGCCAGAATTTTACACCCGGGTCTGTTTAACAGATGCGCGGCAAGGGGTCGTCTTCCAGTTCTTCGAGAAACCGCTCACCACCGAGGTCAGTTTGCAATATCACCTGGGTCAGGCTGTTATCCACGTGGCCGATGATCGCAGCCTGTCGGCCTTCGGGAAGTGAACGCCATTGTTCCAGCACCTGTGTAGCATTCTCCGGGTCAACGATGGCGACAACCCTGCCTTCACATGCGAGGAACAGGGGATCGTATCCCAGCATGTCGCAGACTGACTGGACGGGATCATTGATCGGTATGTCCGCCTGCATGATACGGATTCCCATACCGGTGGTACGCAAAAGTTCGTGGCAGACAGTGGCCAGACCGCCACGGGTCGGATCACGCATAAATCTGACACCATCGATACCGGCAAGCCCGTTTGTCAGATTCAAGACACTGGCTGAATCAGACTTCAGGTCTCCGCGCAACCCGAACTGCTCGCGGGCCAGTAAAACGGATATGCCATGATCGCCAACCGGGCCGCTGACAAGTATTGCATCACCATCGAGTATTTGATCAAGCCCCAGGTTCAATTCCGGGTTCCTTGTCCCGATGCCGGTAGTGGCAAGATACAGGCCACCACCTTCACCCCTTCTCAATACCTTGGTGTCACCGGCCACCACCTTGACTCCAGCCTCGCCGGCAGCTTTTGCAAGGCTGATAATGATACGTTCCAGTTGCGCGATCTCCAGACCCTCTTCTATAAAAGCATTCAGCGCAAGATAACGTGGAATGGCGCCTGCAACCGCCAGGTCATTGACCGTTCCATGCACGGCCAGTGAACCTATGTCCCCGCCGGGGAACTCCAGTGGTTGCACGGTAAATCCGTCGGTCGTAAAAACTATGTCACTCGAATCGAGTGAAAGGCAGGCTGCATCAACCTCTACATCGAGCCTGTCGTTTGCGAGGTGCCTGGCAAATATTTCATTGATCAGTTCACGCATATAGCGACCGCCATTGCCATGTGCCAGGGTAATATGCGTGTCTTGCATGATGCTATCTGCTTCCATATCCGAATTCGACAATTTGCCCGAAACTGATGCATGCGTCATTGACCGGCATCAAGGCAGGTAATGTAACTTTAAAATCATTTTCTGCAAGTAGTGCGATGCATTTTTCAGTTAACACACGATTCTGGAACACGCCGCCGCCCAGCCCGACATGGTTTACGGCACTGTCCTCACGTATACGCAGGGCCTGTTGCAGCAGTGAATGCGCCATCGATGAGTGAAAATGTACTGCGCGCTCGGCAACGGGGGTTGACCTATTCAGAAGCACTGGAATCAGTGGCGACCAGTCAGCGATATAAATATCGTCAGCCCTGGTTAACCCCAGGCGTGTTACGCGGGCGTCATCAATTTGGCCGTGCCTGGCGGCTGCCAGAGCCTCAAAAAGCATCGGTCCCTGGCCCTCGAAACTTGCCTGTGAAAGCACTCCGCAGAGTGCAGAAGCGGCATCGAAAAGACGCCCAACCGCAGTCGAAACTGGCGCGTTTTTGCCCTGCTGCCAAAAACTGAACAGCAATGGGTCAGATGCCTCGGCGAGCGGGCAATCCTGCCCTGATTCCCAGCAAATGGCCGCTGCACTGCGCCAGGGTTCACGGCCGGCACGCTCACCACCCGGAAGTTTAAACGGCCTGAATGAAGCAGCGCGCCGCCATAGTCCGGGCTTGCCAGCCAGTGCTTCTCCACCCCAGAGCGAGCCATCGGGTCCAAGCCCGACTCCGTCCCAGGTAAAAACCAGCATGTTATCCAGGTTGTCATTTTCGACCAGGGCTTCAGCGTAGACGGCCGAGGCATGGGCGTGATGGTGGTAAACTTTGAATACCGGCCGGTTTTGACTCTGCGCCCAACGCGTCGGGGTATAACGCGGATGCGCATCGCATACGATATGCCCGGCTTTGACCTGGTACAGGGCTTCCAGGTCCGCTATGCATTGTTTGAATGTTCTTAAGCTGCGCGGGCTGTCCATTTCTCCAATATGCGGCGAAACTACCAACCGTCTGTCCCATGCCAGTGCAACCGTGTTCTTCATGTGGGCGCCGGCAGCCAGCACGGGGGTCTCAAGTCTGAAAGGCAGTTCGAGCTCAACCGGCGCCAGGCCCCGCCCCTGGCGTATTGGTCTCGACCGCCCGTTGATAACACGTAAAACCGGGTCATCCGCGGGTCTTACTATTTTTCTGTCATGGTGCAGGAAGGCATCGGCGACGTGCGCCAGGCGCTGTTCTGTATCCGAGTTTTCCGTGAGTACGGGCTCACCACTGATATTGGCAGAGCTGGCAACCAATGGTGCGCCAAAATCATTCAGCAGCACATGGTGTAAGGGGCTGTATGGCAACATTGCGCCGATCTCGTTCAATCCCGGTGCCAGGGCCTCAGAAAGGCCATCAACGGACTTTTTCTGCACCAGTACAATAGGCCGTGCGGGCGATTCGAGGAGACGTGATTCTGCATCGTCCGGTAACAGGTATTGCCTGAGGATAGCCATGTCATTGCCCCGTTGAGCCGGAAACATGACTGCCAATGGCTTGTGGGGGCGAGGTTTGTTGCTTCTCAATTTATCGACGGCAGCATCGTTGCAGGCATCGCAGACAAGGTGATAACCACCGATGCCCTTAACCGCCAGCACTTTACCCGCGCGCAGGGCTTCGAGCGCGGCCTGCAGGGCGTCTTCATTGCCATGCTGAACCCCTTCGCCGGGCTCACAATAGGTCAATGCGGGTCCGCACACCGGGCATGCTACGGGCTCCGCATGGTAGCGCCGGTCCAGCGGGTTGGTGTATTCGGCTTTGCAGGCCGCACACAATACAAAACCGGACATGCTGGTATTGGGGCGGTCATAGGGCAGGGCTTCAATCAAGGTGTAGCGGGGCCCGCACTGTGTGCAGTTGATAAATGGGTAGCGATAGCGCCGGTCTTGCGGATCGAGCAGTTCGTTCAGGCAATCGTCACACGTGAACAGGTCTGCCGGCAGGTGAATGTCAGCATCGTCGTCTGCGTGACTCGGCAATATCAGGAATTCATGTGTATCTGACCAGGAAGTTTCAGTGGCCGACTCAATGACGGGCCGCGAAAGCTCGGGAGCGCTCTGGATTAATGTATTTAAGAATTCATCCAGGTCAGTTGATTCGCCCTGGACATGTATCTCAACACGGCCAGATGCATTACGTACCCAGCCATTCACACGATGGGTATTCGCGTGACGATAGATGAAGGGTCTGAATCCGACACCTTGTACGATACCGCTGAGGATGATTTTCCTCGCCTGCATCGTCCTTGTACTGTTCATCGATGGATGCGCATGGTTACGGGATCTCGTTGGACACCCGTTTCCTGTTCGACCCGGCGGTTTCCCGCAAGCCGCTGGCCCACCATATCCGGCATGCACCCTCATCCGATACCATGCACGGACCTATCGGGTTGCGTGGGACACAGGCCTTACCGTACAAACGGCACTGGTTGGGATAAATCCTGCCAAGCACGACGCTTGCGCAGTCGCAACCCGGCGGCATTTCGCCCGCCCGCTTGCGGGTATCGCCGGCATGGCCGGGAAATTGCTTTCGGGCGTCATGGTGGCTTAACTGACCGTTCAGAACGTATCCGGAATTTGCTATGTTGCCAACCCCGCGCCAATTTGCATCCCTCACATCAAAGGCCTGCTGCAGATGTTTGCGCGCGGATGGGTTCCCACCCTCGCGGACCAGCTCGGGGTAACAGTTGTCAAGGAAATACCGGTCATCGAGTAATTGACGGATAACCGAGTACATCGCAGCCAGCAGGCTTTCAGTGGTGAAGCCGGCGATCGCAGCAGGCATATTGTGTTCATCGACGACAAATTGCCACTCCTCCGGGCCCATCACGGTTGCCACGTGTCCCGGGGCGATCAATGCATCAAAGCCCGCTTCGCCGGAATTGAGTAACATGGCAACCGCCGGCCAGGTCAGGCGTCCTGACAACAACAGAAAAAGGTTAGCGGGCGCACCTTCAACCAGCATGGCTGCGACGGGCGCCGTGGTGGTCTCGAAGCCCGCGGCGAAGAATACGACCGGTTTTCCGTGATTTTCTGCGGCTATTTTTACAGCCTCCACCGGTGAAGCAATCGGGCGGATATCGGCCCCCTTGGCCTTAGCCTCAGCCAGTGTCCGCACCTGGTCTTTTGCGACATTCACCGGCACCCGCAGCATGTCACCGAATGCCACCAGGATGATGTGTTCGTGCAGGGCCATTTGTATGGCTTCATAGACATCCTCTTCGGGACAGATGCAAACGGGACAGCCCGGACCGGGTATCAATTCGATATTGTCGGACAGTGCACTGCGCAGACCAGCCATGGTGATAGACCGTTCATGGCCGCCACAGACATTCATGATTTTGACCCTTCGTTCGAGCGGCAGTGCGCGAATACGTTCCAGCCACTGATTGGCGGTCAACTTCATGGATTACAGGATCAGGACTGCACTGTTACGTGGTGAACCCCGTCACCATGCTGATGGTGATGCGGTTGCAGTCTTTGCGATGATGGGATGTCCTTTATCGCGGACCGCACTTCAGTGACAGCTTCCCGCAACCACTCAAGCCAGCTGTTCAGGCCATCAACCGATTTCGACGAAGCACGGATCAACGGGGCTTCGCTGGCAAGGTTGCGCAGATAGGATTCCGCACGTTCCGGGCTAAAATCGTCCAGTACCGGTAACAGGTCGGCCTTGCTGAGTATGACCATATCCGCGGTGCGGAACATCACCGGGTATTTAGCCGGTTTGTCATCTCCTTCAGGTATGGACAAAAGCACGACGTTTTTATGCTGACCCAGATCAAAACTTGCCGGGCAGACCAGGTTACCTACGTTCTCGATGAACAGGATATCGAAACTGGAAAGATCAAGTTGATGGACAGCTTCATGGACCATGTGCGCATCGAGGTGACAGGCGCTTCCTGTTGTGATCTGAACTGCGGTCACGCCATGGGAGCGTATGCGCTCTGCATCATTTTCAGTTTCAAGATCGCCTTCGATTACCGCGATACGGTACGCGTCACCCAGAGCGTTTATGGTTGCTTCCAGTAAAGAGGTTTTGCCGGCGCCCGGCGATGACATCAGGTTGATGGCAACCACCCCGTGCGCATTGAAATGTTCCCGGTTGTGCAATGCCGAATGATCATTCTCATGCAGCAAATCGTGTAAAACGGTAATGGCTTCGCGGCCTTTTTCGGTTTTTTCAAGTTTACCGCCGGTGGAAACCAGGTGTTTGTTTCCGGGGGTTATATTGCATCCGCACGTATCACACATCGTTTTCTCCAAAAATCCGGACTGCGTTTAACATTAGCAGTTTCGAATATCGTCGGCTAATCGGCTGCAAGCATCTGGTCGTATAGTTCCCACGCAGTTTGAGCTTCCTGGGGCGTAATCTTCTGAATTGCATATCCGACATGAACGACGACAAAGTCATCGACCCTTACGGGTTCATCCTGCAGCATGAAAAGGCTGACATCGCGGAATACGCCCTTGGCCTCACAGGTCGCCACGTAGCCGTCAATTTCGCAAACCCGCATGGGTATACCAAGGCACATTGTTTTTTAACCCAATCAATTAATCAGTTACTGCAGATACTTACACTAATGCAAGTTGCCATGACCACGCTCTGATCTGCATCAACAGGCTGTCTAATCGCGTCGCGATCTTCCGATCGGGATGCGATCTGTTGGCGCCGAAGAATTCAAAGTCATCAAAAAGCGGACCCTCCCATTATAGGTAAGGAGATTCGGCAACGGCAATTCCGGTCAGCGCTTGGTCAGACTTTATATTAACTTTCCTTAAACTAACTTGATCTGCGTCAATTTGCCACACTGCCAGCCCACTTAATATAAATGGCGAGAGCAGAGAGCAGAAGGTATGAAAAAACCCAATACGCTCATACTTGGTATCGGCAATACCCTTCTTACCGATGAGGGTGCGGGTATTCACGCGCTGAATTTACTGCAGTCATCACACCCGGAGTTACCCAACCTAACTTATATTGACGGCGGCACGCTCAGTTTTACGCTGGCGGCGTACATTGAAGACAGTGACAATCTGATCGTTTTCGACGCCGCTGAATTAAAAGCACCGGCCGGGACTGTGAGAACCATGGCGGGTGGGCAGATGGATTTATTCCTGGGTGCGGCGAGGCGCAGTCCACATGAAGTTGGCCTGCTCGATCTTTTTGATATTGCGCGACTCACAGAGTCTCTGCCAGTCAAGCGTGCGTTGATCGGTATCCAACCCGGGCATATCGGGTGGGGCATGTCCCCGACCACAGCGGTCGCGAATGCTTTGCCGGCTGCAATTGAGCAAGCGGTCGAATTGTTGCGACTGTGGACAAGCACTGCAGACACCGGTGCCTGTGCTCGCCCCGGCAAGCTCGATCAAACCGCCACTGAACCCCCCACACCTGCACTGACGATTTGAATCAAATGAACACTTCATCATTCAACATACAAACGGGCAATGAGCTGACCTGGAATGCCCGCCCGATATTGTTCGAGGTCCGGCATGCATTGGAGGAACTCGTTCAAAGCGGTGAAAACAGCATAATCGACCTGCGTAGCATTCCGTTGGCGCCGGGTGAAGAGGAAACCATCATCAATACACTTGGCCAGGGTGAAGTTCATGCCAGCCTGGATGCACTCGGCCCGAGTGAAATTTATGAAACCCGTTATGCCGGAGTATGGCTGATAACCCACTACAACGAAGAAAAGGCCGTCGTCAGCCGCTTTATCGAGATAACGAAACTGCCTGAAATTCTGGAGTCACAGCAAGAGGATATGTCAAACGCGCTGGTCGAGCTTACACGAGATTTGGGGACACAGGACGCGTAAATAATTACGGAGACGGACACATGAAGAAGGATTCAACCCGGAAAAAAGAAACCACTGAAAAGGGCACGCTGGGCGAAACCTTGCGCAGCCGTGGGGTCTCCCGTCGCAGTTTTATGAAGTTTTGCGCAACGACAGCATCAATGATGGCGCTGCCGCCAGCCATGATACCCATGGTTGCCAGGGCCCTGGAAAATGCCAGGAGACCTTCGGTTATCTGGTTGTCATTCCAGGAATGCACGGGCTGCACGGAGTCGCTGACACGTGCGCATACTTCGACCGTGGAGAGCCTGATTTTCGACTCGATTTCACTTGACTACCATCACACTCTCCAGGCTGCCGCCGGGACTGCAGCGGAAGCTGCCCGTGAAGCCGCGATGGAGGAGAATTACGGCAACTACCTGTTGGTCGTCGATGGCTCCATACCACTGGACAACCCGGGTTATTCAACCATAGCTGGTATCAGTAACCTCGACATGCTGACCGAATGCGCCAAGGGCGCAGCAGCAATCATTGCGGTGGGCACCTGCGCCACCTACGGGGGTATTCCACACGCCAATCCAAATCCGACAGGTGCGGTGTCGGTGAAACAGATCATCAACGATAAACCGGTTATCAACGTGCCGGGCTGTCCGCCGATCCCCGTCGTTATAACCGGTGTGCTTGCACATTACCTGACCTTCGGTTCGCTCCCTGAACTGGACCATATCGGCCGCCCAAAGGCATTTTACGGACAAAGTATTCATGACCGTTGCTACCGCCGGCCTTTCTACGACAAGGGCCAGTTTGCCGAAACCTTTGATGATGAAGGGGCCAGGAAGGGCTGGTGTCTTTATAAACTTGGTTGTAAGGGCCCGACGACCTATAACGCCTGCGCAACGACGAAGTGGAATAACGCAACCAGCTTTCCGATCGAATCCGGACACCCCTGTATAGGTTGTTCTGAACCTGATTTCTGGGATGGCGGCGGTTTCTACAAAGCGCTTTCCATGCCCACAGAAAATCTCTCACAGACCGCCGTATATGCCGCCGCCGGGGCGGTCGCAGCCGGGACGGTTCTGGGAGCCATGAACCGCGCCAAGAAGAACGCCAGTAACAAGATTCATATCAAGACCACCGTCGATGATCTGCAAAAGTAAAAACCGTTGGTGATGATTGGTAAGCAAGGAAACATGAGGAAGAGACTATGACCGAAATCGAACTTCTGAGTTGGGCGCGTGGCCCCGGACTGCAGATTGCAACCATCATATTTGTTGCCGGTGTCGTGATCCGAATCTTCGAGATACTGGTCCTTGGCAGGAAAGCAAACCTCGCAGAAGCGAGGGGGGCGGAGATGTCCAGTGGCCTGAAAACGATGCTGACGAGAACCATCCCCGACCGGACCACGTTTAAACGGTCCAGCGTCACCATTGTGTCGGGCTACATATTTCACATCGGTCTGTTCGTGGTGTGTTTTTTTTCCGCACCGCATATTTTGTTTCTCAAGGATATTATCGGTTTTGGCTGGCCGTCGTTGCCGACACCGGTGATCGATGCTTTTGCGGTAGTCACGATCATTGCCCTGTTGGCGACACTGGTAAACCGCCTGACCAACAAGGTCATGCGTTTCCTGACAAATTTCGAAGACTTGCTGACATGGTTCGTAACCTTCCTGCCTGTCGTCACAGGCTACATTGCATTCCATCGCATTGGCCTGACGGCGCCGAGTTTGCTGGCCGTTCACCTGCTGAGTGTAGAACTGCTCCTGGTGGTGTTCCCATTCACAAAGCTGATGCATGCATTCACGCTATTTATAGCGCGTTGGTATAACGGCGCAACGTCAGGCTACAAGGGGGTCGCATCATGAGCGCGTCCATAGACAAGGGCATCAATGCCCTGAAACGACAGGTAGACTCAACCGTTGCATCATTCTTCAGCAGTTGTGTCCATTGTGGCTTGTGTGCGGAGGCCTGTCTTTTCTATACCGAAACCGGCGACCCGAAACGCACGCCGATCAACAAGACCGAGCCATTGCGACGCATCTGGAAATCCGAATTTACGTTGATGGGCCGCGTTGGAAAGGCGCTGGGCCTGGCAAAAAAGGTTGACGACAGCTTGCTGGAAGAGTGGGAGGAACTGGTTTATGACAGTTGCACCATGTGCGGGCGTTGTTCGATGGTCTGCCCCGTGGGTAACGACATTGCGCTGATGATCCGTAAGACACGGGAGGGTATGGCAGCGGCAGGGCATGCCCCCGAAGGCTTGATCGGTGCAACGACCCGGGCTGTCACCATCGGCAGCCCGATGGGTGTGAAATGGCAAGCCCTGCGGGCGCAGATCAAGCACGTGGAAGAAGACACTGGCCTGAAGATACCGGTCGATGTCCCCGACGTGGATTACATGTTGTTGCTGTCTTCGATGGAAATCATGAACTTTCCAGAGTTTATCGAAGCCGTTGCGAAGATATTTGATAAAGCGGGCGTAACCTGGACGATATCATCAGAGTCATTTGAGGCGACTAACAGCGGTATTCAGATCGGGGTTTCTGATATTGCAGCCGAACTGGTCCAGCGTATTGTCGATACTGCTGAAAAACTGAGGGTCAAGACGGTGATCAGCCCGGAGTGCGGACATGCCTACACGGCCATACGCTGGGATGGCCCCAACCTCGTCGGCAAAGCATTTAACTTCAAGGTAAGACATATTCTCGAGGTGCTCGACGAGCTTCGTAAAGCCGGCCGTCTGAAGGTGACGGGTAAGGAGACACAGAAACTGACTTACCACGACCCCTGCCAGATAGCCCGGCGTGGCGGCGTTATCGATGAGCCACGTAACCTCATCAACATGTTCTCCGATAACTTCGTGGAAATGCCCGACACCGGCAAAATGAACTGGTGTTGCGGTGCGGGTGGCGGTGTCAGCGCCAACGAGCGCGCGGATGAGATTCGTCTGAAAGTCTTTGAACGCAAGAAGGCGCA
>Ga0316201_10002765_pt1 | contig 12644 bp, 9 predicted proteins | sample CS6wburrow_MG_FD_204516 | JGI IMG/M metagenome (GOLD analysis project Ga0316201, IMG submission 204516) | Coastal sediment microbial communities from Delaware Bay, Delaware, United States - CS-6 worm burrow | ecosystem: Environmental > Aquatic > Marine > Coastal > Sediment | place: USA: Delaware... | reverse complement strand
AATGAAACAGGCAGAACAGGGTTATGCCTGGCTGGAGGATGGCGGTATAGCAACCCTGGATGTCGATTCCTCTATGTCCACGGCAAACCCATGAGCGAACTGTCTGCACAGCTGGCAGCAGCCTTGCCTGACAACAGCGGGGTTCGCCCCGAGTGGTTGAAAAAGATACGTGAAACGGGTGCCGAGCAGTTTCGTGCGCATGGGTTACCTACCCGTAAAAGCGAGGCATGGAAATATACCGGGCTGGTTAGCCTCGATCAGTCCGGGCCGAAACTGGCAAGTGGTTTTGAGCCAGCTGATTCCGGAAGTGTACGCCCGTCACCACTGGTGGACTCAGCGATTCAGCTCAGCTTGCTCGATGGGCGACTCGTGGCGCAAAGCGGTGACCTGCCAGCTGGTTTGACCATACTGTCTTTGGCAGATGCGCTTGATAGCGGCTTTAAGGATTTGCAGGTTTTACTGGAGTCACTTCCGGAAAATGATTTTAAAGGTGCCCCCGGTCATGGCTTCAGTGCTTTAAATTCTGCCACGCTTGAAACCGGAGTGGTTATTCGTGTAGCAAGCGGAGCTGATGCGGGTAGCCTGTCCCTGCTTTGGTCCAACTCCCGGGGTAAGGATCCGCACTTGTTTAACTCCCGCGTCTGCGTGATTCTCGAGGAGGGTGCAAGGTTGGAATTGCTGGAGCAGTTCGAGAGTACGGGTGACAATTCGAACACAAGCAATATCATAATGCAGGCTGAAATGGGTAAAGCGGCACATTTGCGACACATTCGCTTTCAACAGGAAACAGATAAGACCGTGTTAATCACACGGACAGAAGTTTCACAGCAGGCAGACAGTGAATATAGCTACTTCGGCTTTGACCTTGGTGGAGGCCTGGTTCGTCATGATTTGCATACCTCTTTGTTGGGTAGCGGTGCGAAATCTGCTATCAATGGAGCCTATCTGCTGGATGGAAATCGTCACGTAGATAACCATACCAGGGTCGATCACAAGGCCCCCGGTGGTTACAGTGATCAATATTTCCGCGGTGTTGCCGGTGGCAGCGGGCGCGCCGTATTCAATACGGCGGTATGTGTACATCCCGGTGCCGATGAAACGGAAGCAAGGCAGTCCAACGCCAATATATTGTTATCGGCACGCGCCGAAATTGATACCAAGCCGGAACTCGAAATTTACGCCGATGAGGTCGTCGCGAGCCATGGCGCAACCGTCGGGCAACTGGATGAACTGGCCGTTTTTTATCTGCGGAGTCGTGGATTAACTGAGCAGGATGCACGCCAGTTATTGACCACGGCATTTTGCCAGTCTGTCAGTGACAAGCTGGCCGACCCGGCTCTCGGCGAAGTCATTTCACAGCGCATGAAAGATGTTATGCCCGAGGCAGAGTAAATGAACCATTCTGCGCAGATTCCTGTTGATACCGTGTTGGATATAGAAAAAGTCCGTGCGGATTTTCCAATCCTTCAACGCAGCGTGCATGGTAAACCACTGGTTTACCTTGACACAGCGGCATCGGCCCAACGTCCGCTGGCCGTTATCAATGCGATCGATGGGTTTTACCGAAATCACAATGCCAATATTCATCGCGGTGTGCATTTGCTCAGCCAGGAAGCCACCGAAGACTATGAACAGGCCCGGCTGAAAGTCGCGGGTTTTATCAATGCACCCTCGGATCAGGAATGCGTGTTTACACGCGGTACCACCGAGTCCATCAACCTGGTGGCTCATAGTTTTTTACGACCGCGATTGCAGGCAGGTGATGAGATCCTGATCAGCTGGATGGAGCATCATTCCAATATTGTGCCCTGGCAATTGCTATGCGAGGAAACCGGTGCCGTTTTAAAAGTGGCACCGATGAACCAGCGTGGTGAACTGGAGATGGACGCGCTGGCGGAAATGCTGACAGAGCGTGTCAAATTGCTCGCAGTGGTCCAGGTATCCAACGCACTCGGCACCGTCAACCCGGTAGCAGAGATATGCGCGATGGCCAAACTGCAGGGTATTCCGGTCCTGGTGGATGGCGCCCAGGCAATGCCACACCAGGCGGTTGACGTCCAGGCCCTGGATTGTGATTTCTATTGTTTTTCCGGTCATAAAATGTATGGCCCGACCGGTATTGGCGTACTGTGGGGGCGTTACGAGCACCTGCAGGCCATGCGGCCCTACCAGGGCGGCGGTGAAATGATCCGTCACGTGACCTTTGAAAAATCGACTTTCAATGATGCGCCGGGAAAGTTTGAAGCAGGCACACCCAATATCGCCGGCGCCATCGGTCTCGGTGCGGCCGTCGATTACCTGCAAAGTCTTGGTATGCAAAATATCGCAGATTGGGAAGCACAATTACTCGCTTATGCTACTGAAAAACTAACCCGGATTGATGGTTTCAGAATGATCGGCACGGCGGCCCACAAAGCTGGTGTTATGTCATTTGTATTGGGTGATATTCACGCGAACGATGTTGGTACGCTGGTGGATCTGCACGGGGTTGCGATCCGCACGGGCCACCATTGCGCGATGCCTGTTGCCCAGTTTTTCGGGCTACCCGCGACGGCGCGTGCATCACTGGGTGTTTACAATACATTTGAAGAAATTGATACCCTGTCGGAAGCGCTCCAAAAAACCATGGTGATGTTTGCCTGAAGAAACATACATTTCTGGAAGCGAGAACAGACTGTGATTTCGTTGAGAAGGTCTGACCGGGTATGACATAAATGAGGCTGTTGTGAGTATTTCCCGCAGACAGATATTACAAATGCTGGGTGCAGGGTTGTTAGTCAGTCGTGTCCCGATCGTGAATGCTGACGGTCTAAATGCCCCGACACTTAAACCACCCCGGCTTCAAGCCGGCGACACGGTAGGTTTAATCAATCCGGCGGGTGCTACATTTCATCCGGAAGATGTGGTGGTTACCCGTGAATCCCTGGCAGCTCTCGGACTCAAAGTAAAAACCGGTGAGCATCTGCTGGACCGCTACGGATACCTGGCCGGTTCGGACAAAGACCGGGCGTCCGATGTCAACTCAATGTTTGCTGACAGGGAAGTGAAGGCCATTTTGACACTCAGGGGTGGTTGGGGATGTAATCGGATTTTGCATCTGCTGGATTACAAGCTGATCTCCGGAAACCCCAAAATCCTCATGGGATACAGTGACATAACCAGTCTTCTGCTGGCTCTGAACGCGAAAACCGGCCTGGTCACGTTCCACGGCCCTGTCGGTATTTCGTCCTGGAACAAATATTCCACGGACTTTGTTGAAAGGCTATTGTTCAATGCGGAGGTTTTCAGCATGGAAAACCCCAAAGATAAAGGTGATCACCTGACACAGGTCAAAGACCGTGTCCTGACCATCAAAGGCGGAAAAGCGAGAGGCAGGTTGCTCGGCGGCAACTTATCCGTGCTCACTGCAATGCTAGGTTCTGATTACCTGCCGGACTTCAAAGGTAATATTCTTTTTCTCGAGGAGGTTGGAGAAGACATTTACCGTGTTGACCGAATGCTGACCCAGCTCAAACTGGCCGGTATTCTCGGTCGTTTATCCGGTTTTGTCTTTGGGAGGTGTAGCGACTGTGGACCGGGTAAAGGTTATGGCTCACTTACCCTCCACGAGGTTCTCCACGATCACATAAAACCCCTGGGGATACCAGCCTGGTATGGTTCCATGATCGGGCATATAGAGGACAAGTTCACTATTCCGCTGGGGATTGAAGCTGAAATAGATGCTGATAGCGGTAGAATCTCATTGCTGGAACCAGCGGTAACATAATTTTCAGTGGATGCCATCCGGCACCCATCAGCAGCGGATTTAAACAGGCATCATTCGATTGACTGATGACTTCAGGTTTCGAGTCCAAAGTAACGTAATAATTACCTTATCAGGTGTTGCTGTCCCACTTAAAATGTCCGTTGGGAGCCAGGATGGGTAGTGATTGCCAGGACTCGCCACAAGCACGTCCATGTGGGCTCGGTCGCGACGTCCTGTCGCTCACGGTCCTGGCAATCACAACCCACTCCCCCTTGGCGGTCGACAGATTTGGTTTTCATGTCCGCGAGACTCTTTATGATCACAAGCCCATGACTGGACTATGTTCCAGATCAAGGAAGCTATGTTAAGTGAGACAGGTAGCGCCTTGTCAGGTTATTCTTAATCGAGGATCAATCTTGCGTTAATGGGTTGCACGGGGCGGTTGGTGGCCGGGCCCACACGGCTCTTGAACGTTGCAATCTGTTCAGGTGATGCCTGTATCGTTCTCTTCAGAACAAGCCATCTAACCCCTTCGGTGCAGGGTGGCGTTGTCAACGAACCGCTGTAGGCATAGTACTCCCGCGTGGGTGGAAGCAGGTCGGTCTCTTCAATACCTATCGGTTCCTGACGGGTTTCGCCGGGGTTCTCCGGCATAAACGCCCATAGCTTGCTCAATACCGGGTGCTCTTCACCTTCGTCGACAAGAATGCCCACGACCGTCAGTTTGCCGTCTTTGTCAGCGTGAACGAAATGAATTTCCATGGCAAAGGACTTGCCATCTATCGTGTGTTCACTCGGGCTGTGAAAGTGGAACTGTTTGAGCTCGGCGACCAGGTTCCGCTCCGGTATCCTCAGAAAACTGCCCGGTTCTATGTTTTGCTGGATGGAGTGCCCGTTATTAATTTCATCGAGCTTCGAGCTGTAATATTCAAACTGCAACTCGGGCAGGTTGGCTTTTACATCATTTACAAGATCTATCGGAGACTGGTTCGAACCTTCTGAACACATCATGAAGTCAGGTGAAAGTTCGCCCCAGTGCTGCGGCCCCGTTTCTCCCTTATAGGACCAGTGAGAGGCGTCTTTTTCCGCGGCCATGAGTGGCGAAACCAAACAAAGCAACAAGGCTGAGACTACGACTGGGTTTGTTAAATAATGTGTGTATTTCATTTCTGTTACATGCCTTTGACCTGATGTCCGGATTATATCACCCCGATGCCATATCGTTGATGGTGCGCTAGCTGGTTTTATTGACGGGTTCAAAGCGGATTTGTGATCCAGACAAATAAATGTATTGTGGATAAACACCACACACTACTTTGCCCATGATTGCCGCACTGTCTATAATCCTAACAGCGATCACCATGGACATTCATCAAATGTCTTCAATCATCCGTTACGAGAGCTCAAATTCAGAATGACTATTTACGCGTTTGTTTCCGAGGTGTCTGAGGTACACCTTTGGGGTCTGGATACCCAACAGCGCTTACGCAGGCAGTTGAATGAAGTCGGCAAAATTATTAAAGGCGAGTTCAGCGAGGTCAGCTGGGTTGATCATGCCGATGATTTGCCGGCGACCGGACAGGTACTGATATTTAACGGTAATTTTGTGTTTGAGAACCGCACAATAGAAGGTGTGATCGATTCACCCAATCGCGTGTTGCAACGTGAAAATGAAACTGCTGCTGCCTTTGTCGACGCTGAAAAGTCTGCAAAAGTCATTGATCATATGCGCGATCAAAGCCAGCCACTTCCAGGTGATATAGAAATTATTCGCCCGGGGGACCTCAGGGCTTTTGATATCAGTTTGCGCAGATCAACCAAACCGTTTCTGGAGCAAGTTTTTTTAAATAACAGGGATGAACTCGAAAATAAATTGTACGGTAATGCCTACCGCGGAATTACCGACCTGGTGACCAAGTTCGTTTGGCCAAGACCGGCGAAGCGGGTGGTTCACGTCTGCGCCAACCTGGGTATTACGCCAAACATGGTCACGACCACCGGGTTGGCATTGGTCATAGCGGCCTCTTTCCTGTTTCTCCATGGTTATTATGCCTGGGGTCTCCTGGCAGGCTGGATTATGACCTTTCTTGATACGGTTGACGGAAAGTTGGCCCGTGTCACTATCCGGTCCAGCAAGTTCGGCCACCTGTACGATCACCTGATTGACCTGATCCATCCGCCTTTCTGGTACATCATGTGGGGCGCGTCCCTGATCGGCTTTAGCGGGGTAATGGGCTTGAGCGTGGACCAGATGAACTGGGCGATTGTCATTGCTTATATTTCCGGGCGTCTCGTAGAAGTTTTTTTCCAGCTACTGGGAAGTTGCGGTGTATTTACGTGGCGCCCGCTCGACGCCTGGTTCAGGTTGATCACGGCGCGGCGTAACCCCTGTATGATTCTGCTCACCTTGAGCGTGTTTGCGGGACGACCCGAGTGGGGCTTTATCGCCGTCACGTTCTGGACCGTGCTGACTACGGTCATTCTCAATCTGCGTTTGCTTCACGGGGCCATAGTCAGGTTCAGGCAGGGTCCATTGAACTCGTGGCTGAGTGAGGAAGATGTCGCCACCGGTACGAATGCCCGCTCCTATGCGATTTTCGGGGCAACCACGGTTTCCAATGTTCAATCATGATGAACGCCATGACCGGCTTGTCATGAGAACTTCAGAATAAACCGGCCGCCGATGTCAAAAACAAACGCACAGCGAATATTCAAGAATTTTGGCGTGGTCTTGCGTGGCCGTGGTATTGCCGCAGTATTCAACATGATCGCGCTGGCGTTGATGGCAAATGCGTTGTCACCGGTTGAGTTTGGCCTGGTTGTTCTTCTCCATACCTACGTACTGGCCATTCGCGGTTTTCTGAATTTCAGAACATTCGAAGCCATTGTCAAATATGGTGTACCCCTGCACGCAAACGGCGATGATGATGGCCTCAGAAAACTGCTCCGGATCACGACATCCATTGATGTAATGTCCAGCATCGTCGCTGCCGCGTTGGGAATCGCTGCGGCCTCGATTACCGGGAAATTCCTGCACTGGGACGCGCAGATGGTCACGATCGCTGCCATCTACAGCCTGACCCTGTTAACTACAGCTACCGGCACCCCCAATGGAATTTTGAGACTGTATGACCGTTTCGATGTCCTCGGTATCTGGTACACAATCAGCCCGGGAATCCGGTTTCTCGGGGTCGTCCTCGCATGGTTTTTTGATGCAGGAATGATGGTTTTTATTGGTGTTTGGGCTGCTGCTTTCGTGTTCGAAAACTTTTGGATTTACCTGCGTGGACACAAGGAAGTTCATCAGCATATGTCTGAATCAATCTGGAGGGGTTTCCGCCCGCGCGAGCTGCGTGAGACCAGCTCTGAATTCCGCCATTTTATGGGTGTAATTTATTGGCAGACGAATGTGGACCTGCTCCCGAAACATCTCGCTGTCCTGCTTGCGGGTAGTCTGCTTGGACCAGCAGGCGCGGGAATGTTCCGTCTCGCCAATGATTTTTCCACCGTTCTGAGCAAGCCCGGCCTGATATTACGCGAAGTTCTGTTTCCGGATTTGAGCCGTATGTTACACAACAAGGAGGCAGGTTTTCATGACATCGGATACCGGGCAGTGCGGATTGCCGGTGCGTCCGGTTTGGTCATGGTCCTTTTATCCATACCTTTCGCTGCCCCGATTCTGGATATCATCGGTCCTGAGTACACCGCCGCCGCACCCTTGCTGACCTTGATGCTGCTTGCGGCGACATTTGAACTCGCCGGTTCACCGTTACGTGCGGCGGCCTATGCCCTGGGTGGTGCCGGTACGGTACTCCACATTTATGCCTTGAGTTCCATTGTGTACCTGGGTTTGTTTTATGTGTTTACACCGCCTTTAGGGCTGATCGGTCCGGGGGTCGCAGCCAGTATTGGCGGTGCACTGACACTGGTGAGGTTGTTGTTCCTGGTCAGAAGGTACCACTGATCCTGAATACAGGGTGGTTGTGTAAGACCGGGTCATCCTGCTGCTAATCACTCCAATCTGATGCCGATTTAGACGTTAGCTTTTCCTGTAGCTTCACAAACGCATCATGGCAATCAGGCAGCATGCACTTTTACCGTTTCCCCGATCGTATTCATGATTCTCCTTAGTTCATCATAGTCCGGATGCCGCACACGCATCCAGGCATTGGCCATGTAGCCGCCCTCCACGGGTTGGGTCGCTGTACCCGCTTGCGGTAAATGTGAGGCGACAATGCAATCACCATAATGTTGCTGAATGGCTTCAAGGCCGGAGTAGCCGGTGATGTGACCATCACAGGTGGGTCTTAGCGAGATCATCCCGGCGGCATAACGGCGTGATGGACTATGTTTCGGTTGACCGTGGGTCAATGCGTTGGCCCACTCGAGGTAAAGGTCAAAGTCATTTGCAGCGTTGTACACATCCCATTGCCCGACACCAGGCGGACGGCAGCCAATTTCTGAAAATCTGAGCCCCCTGGGGCTGGCGAACCACTCCATGTGGGTCGCAGATGTACCAATTTCGAGGACCCTGATCACGTCACGTGCCATTTGCCGGACTTCCTGGTAGCCGGGAGCATCAATGCGATTCGTGGTAACCATTTGTGGTGATATCCAACGTTCACGCATGGCTGTCAAAACACCGGGGTAGTAATGTGTAATGAATTCGTGCGTGACCTCGCCATCGATGGTCAGGGTGTCCAGAAAACCTTCATGCCCCTCGATAAACTCCTCGATGGCAACCTCGTTGCCATCGACCACGCCGGAGTCCACCAGCACCTGTTCGAGTTCGCCGGAGTCATGGACTTTCCAGGTGCCTGCCGCACCGGCTCCGTCCGGTGGTTTGATTATCAGGGGATATCCAACCTGACGGGCAAATTCCCGTGCACCCTGCGGGTCATTCGCACGGGTTGACAGCGCGCAGGCAATACCGGCTTCGCGCAAGACGTCCTTCATGGCGGGTTTGTCACGACACAGATAGGCCGTTTGAACGGATGTACCGGGTATTCCAGTTGCCTCACGTACCCGGGCTGCCGCCATGATGTGTGCTTCGACGGTGGCTTCGAGACGATCGACATAGACCAGGCCCTGGATATGCCGAACCGCGCGCAGCAGCGCAGGCTCATGGACCACTGATCGCACCTGAACATAATGACTGAGCCAGTGTTTGACGTCGTCGGCGAGATACTCCTCGGGGCGTTCGCCAACTCCAATGATGTTGGCGCCGGCTTCATGAAGGCCGCGTACAAACTCACGCTGGTTGTAAGGGAAGGAGGGTTCGATAAATATAATATTCATTAAACGTGTCTTGTTTTTGCTAAGCCAGGGGGGCTATTCACGAAGCAGGCGGTAGAACAGATCAACATAGAGATGCCCCTGCCGTTCCCACGAATAGTCCATGGCCATACCGTTACGCATCAATTTACGCCAGGTGGTTTTTTCCGGATACAAATCGAGTGCATAATTAATCGCCCAGCCCAGTGCTGATGCATTGTAATCCTTGAAAACGATACCGGTTCCCTTCTTTGTGGATGGGTCGAACTGTTGCACAGAGTCAGCCAGACCACCCGTATGCCGGACAATCGGCACGGTCCCATAGCGCAGACTGTACATCTGGTTCAAACCACAGGGTTCAAAAAGCGAAGGCATCAGGAACATATCGCTACCGGCCTCAATCATGTGAGCCAGTTTGTTGTTAAATCCGCGGTAGAAGCAAACCCGGTCGCGATAGCGGTTTTGCAGCCAGCCAAAGAACTGTTCGTAGTGCGGCTCGCCACTACCGAGTATGGCAAGCGCAAAGCGCCGTTGCATCATCATTTCCGGTATCACCTGCTCAACCAGATCGAGACCTTTTTGTCCTGTCAGACGTGTGACCAAGCCGATCAACGGCATATCATCACTGCAGTCGAGTTTAAGCTCCTTCATCAGCGCCAGTTTATTCTTCTTCTTGCCGGCTATTCGGCGGCTGTCAAAAGCGTGCGGAATCAATGGATCAGTGGCGGGGTTCCATTCTTTGAAGTCCACTCCATTAAGAATACCGACCAGGGAGTGGCGGCGCTGTTGCAGGATATCCTGTAAACCCATACCGTACTCGGGACCCAGTATCTCCTCTGCGTAGTTCGGGCTTACCGTGGTCAGCAAATCCGCATAGAGCACACCGGTTCTCAAAAAGTTAATCATGCCCTTGGCAAGGTCATCCTGGTGAAGCTTTTCAGTTTCGTGCTCCAGACCCAGGTTCTGCAGAATGTCAGTGCTAAAAACACCCTGGTAGCCAATGTTATGGATGGTCAGTACTGAGCGTGTTTTATGGAAAAGATGGTCCCAGGCATAGCGGGTTTTCAGATACAGCGGCACCAGTGACGTATGCCAGTCATGGCAATGAAAAATATCCGGGGCAAAACCCATGTGCTGACACATCTCGATTGCAACCCTCGATAGCAGAATGAACCGCAGGTCTTCGTCTACATCCGATGTATAAATACCGGACCGGTCATAGAGCTGCGGGCACCGCAGCAGGTAGATTGCCAATTCAGTGCCGGGCAGGGTGGTAGTATCGATGGAGTAATGCAGTTGGTGTGGCCCCAGTTGTATCGGCAGGTTCTGCAGATACTCCACCGGTGTAACCTCCATGTCCGAGGTATCCATGGAAGAATAGAAGGGGATCAACACGCGGACATCATGTCCTTCGCGGTCAAGAAAAACCGATAGGGCAGAGACGACATCAGCCAGACCCCCTGTTTTGGCCAATGGCGTCAGCTCCGAAGACGCAAGGCAGATTTTCAATGGTTCCTGTGGCATGATAGTTTTAACCTTCCTCTCTAGTCAGCACATTATGGCCCGGCGGGTTATTCTACCCATTTGACGGTCACTAAGCGCTCAAATTGATGATGAATATATTACTACTGTCCCCAGGTTACCCAAGCGATATGCCGGAATTCACCCGTGGCCTGGCAGAGGCTGGTGCCCGTGTGTTCGGTGTGGGTGATTCACCGTTCGATGGCCTGCCGCCAATAGTACGCCGTTCCTTGTCAGAATACATACAGGTGAGATCGCTGTGGGATGAAACCGCGGTGATTGCATTATTGCGGGAACGACTCCGTGCGCAACACCTTGACCGGGTCGAATGCCTGTGGGAACCAGGTATCCTGCTGGCCGCCCGCTTGCGTGAATCATTTGGTATCGCGGGTCTTGGCATGGAGCAAGCACAACGTTTTCGCGATAAGGAATTGATGAAACAGGCTCTCGATGCCGCAGGAATCCGCACACCCCGTCACGTCGCAGCGCGATCCGTGGCTGCCGTTTGGGAGGCAGCGGAGATGATTGGTCTTCCGATCATTCTCAAGCCAATCGACGGGGCCGGCTCAGCCGACACCTACCGGGTTAACGATGTGGACGAACTCAGGGCCGTCCTGCCGCGTCTTCGGCATATTGATTCGGTGAGTGTTGAGGAGTTTGTGGAAGGCGAGGAATACACTTTCGACACCATTACGGTTAATGGAAAGATCGCCTATTACAATATTGCCTGGTACCGGCCCAGACCACTGGTTGCACGCAGCAACGAGTGGATCAGTCCACAGGTCATCGCCTTACGTGACCTCGAGCACCCCGATTTACAGGCAGGTGTAAAGATGGGCTTCGACGTCATTGAGGCCATGCAGTTCGACACCGGCTTCACCCACATGGAATGGTATCGCAAGGCGGACGGTGAGGTCGTGTTTGGTGAGATTGGAGCCCGTCCGCCCGGTGCCCACCAGGTTGACCAGATGAAATATGTTTGCGATTTCGATGTGTTTCGTGAGTGGGCTAATGCCGTGACCCAGGGCAGGATCTCTGAAGGTATCAAACCCGCATACAACGTTGCGAACATCTATAAACGTGCAAGGGGTACTGGTCGGATCAAGCGTATTGAGGGTGTCGAGAAACTACAGCAGGAGTTCGGCCAGCATGTAGTCTGGAATACGCTGCAGACGGTTGGCAGTCGACGCCGTGACTGGCGCAAAACCCTGGTTTCCGATGGTTTTATCATGCTGCGTCATACGGATCTTGCAACGACGCTTGAAATGGCCGACAAAGTCAGCTCAGAGCTTCACCTCTACGCGGGCTAGCCCGCATATTCCGCCAGGTATTTTGGCAGCATCACACGCCATGTAACCCAGTCATGCCGCCACTCGGTACCCCACGGGTCAACCCGGTTGGGCACGCCCTTGTCACCCAGCGTATTTGCCATTCGCCATGATTCACCGATGTTTTCATAATCACCTTCACCGCTGGGCAACAGGACCAGTCTTTTGCGTAGCTGCTCCAGTATCGGACCCTCGAGGCCGGGCAGAAAGTGTAGTGGTGATGCGTAGTAAAAATCCTGGATAATACGTCCGTCGAGGTAATTGGACAGGTCGTAGGTGCCACTCATGGCGATCGCAAGTTTGAACACATCCGGATGCCGGCAGATCGAGGCAACCGCATTAAATGCACCGATGGATGCACCTGCGGTGATGATTTCGATATCGATTGTTGCACAATCCTGACGAATCAGCGGAACGATCTCCTGGTAAACGAGCATGTCGAACCTGTTTTGCAGCAAAGAACAATATTCCGCTGAATGTTGATTTGATGTCCAGGCTCTACCGGCAATTGAGTCGGTCGAATAAACCTTGATACGTCCGCTTTCTATCAGTGGCATCAATGCACCGATGAGATGAAAGCGTTCTATTTCCTCGGCATCACCACCGGCAGTGGGGAACAGCAACACCGGGGTGCCATAGGTCCCCCAGCGTACCAGTTGAACCTGTTGCTCGACATGTGGTGAATACCACCGGTAGGTATGTTTCAAAGACCCGGACCTTCCACCCTGCGCCATTCCTGTATCCGTTCCCAGAACAAATCGACAAAAGTGTCGATC
>Ga0316201_10002764_pt1 | contig 12645 bp, 14 predicted proteins | sample CS6wburrow_MG_FD_204516 | JGI IMG/M metagenome (GOLD analysis project Ga0316201, IMG submission 204516) | Coastal sediment microbial communities from Delaware Bay, Delaware, United States - CS-6 worm burrow | ecosystem: Environmental > Aquatic > Marine > Coastal > Sediment | place: USA... | reverse complement strand
ACCGGTTGGTATTGGCGGCTTGAAGAACTCCCTGAAGGGCCGGAGGCTCGCTACCTGTTTCATTTGCTCGCGACCCACGAGTTTCAGGAGGGCCTCAAGAACTACCGGGACCTGAGCTACCTGTATCGGAACCTGGACACCTGGCAACAGAATATCGATGTCTATGCAAATATGCTCGAGACGCGTATCGAAGCCTATGCCGAGCGTCTGCCGCGCGTGGAGGAGTCGTTGGCATCCGCCGATATCGACGGCATGGTGGCGCGCAAGCTGGAGTTCGACTCGACCCTCAACAACATCGAGGAGAGCCATGACTGGCTTGCTCTGGCGACGAAGTCCGAGTTCGATATGTGGGGCGAAATAACAGGTCTTGAAAGCACTCCGGTGCTGCAGGAGGAGCTTCCGGAAGCAGCTGAAGTCGGGGACAAGATTGACCTGATCAAGGGCGTACTGCAGTGGCAACTCGAACGCGATTTCAAGGATCGCCTGTGGCGTATTCGTCGTGATTTACGTCAGAGCGGTGCAGCGCTTGTCGAAACGCAGCGTTCGAGGCGCCAGATTGACCAGACGATGCGCCAGGAACCGCTCCGCTTTGATGGTCTCAGCGATCGCGTGCAGAGCCTGTCTCCGCGCATCGAAAGCATCAAGATGCGCGTTGAGGATGCATTGTCGCGGCAGCGTGGATTCCTCCAATCCATCGCGACCGGTGAGCTGCAGGCGCAGAAGGATCGGCTGGATGTCTACACGATTCAGGCGCGGTTTGCTTTGGCAGCAATTTACGATATTGCAGCTACGGCAGGTGAGGAGTCCGAATGACGGTGCGCTCTTCGCTTGTTTTGTTACTGATGGCCGTGACGTTCGTCGCGGCCCAGGCTAATGCGGGCGTCGAAAAGAAAGACACGATTGAAAGCCTCGAAAAAAAGGCCGTCGAGGTTCGTCCGGGCAAGATCATTCTCGATAGCTCGGAGCTTGCACGTGAAGGCTATCGGGATTTTCTCGATCTGGTTTCCAGTGACCCGGCCCTGCGTGCGGAAGCAATGCGCCGGCTCGGCGATCTGGAAGTCGAGGCGACCGAAGCCGACCAACTCATAGAAAACATCGAATCGCTCGACACTCGCGGATTCGATAATGCGGTCGAGCTTTATCAAATGCTGCTCGAAGCCTATCCCGATTACCGGCGTAACGACACCGTCTTATATCAGCTCGCCCGCGCCTACGAGATCGGCGGGCGCACCGACGAAGCGCTCGCAGTCTTGAATGAACTCGTTACGCGCTATCCCGATACCGCTGTTGTCGATGAGGTGCAGTTCCGCCGCGGCGAAATGCTGTTTCTGCGCAAGAGCTACAACGATGCCGAGATGGCTTACCGGGAGGTCGTTGAGTACGGTGATGCATCGCGCTTTTATGAGCAGTCTCTTTACAAACTGGGCTGGTCGCAGTTCAAACTGGCCTGGTATGAAGACAGCCTGTCGCCGTTTTTCGAGTTACTGGACCTCAAGCTTGCTGGTGTGGAGATAGGAGAAGGTGACGAGCGACTTGCGACACTGAAGCGTGCCGAACGTGAGCTCGTCGAGGACACTTTTCGTGTATTGAGTATCAGTTTCTCCTACATAGAAGGTGCAGAAAGCATCGACGCATTCCTGGCTCAACGAGGATTGCCGAAATACACCTATATTATCTACAGCAACCTCGGCGACCTGTACCTCGAGCAAGAGCGCTACCAGGATGCTGCCGAGACCTACGAAGCATTCGTCACCCAGGACCCCTACCACCCGAAGGCACCGGTGCTCCAGGTGCAGGTTATCGAGGCCTACCAGCAGGGTGGTTTCCCGAGTCTCGTGCTCGATGGCAAGAAGAGCTTTGCGGAACGTTATGGCATGGACGGCCCCTTCTGGATTCGCAATCCTCGTGAAGAGAATGAGGCTGTTGCGGGGCACCTGAAGAGTAACCTGACAGACCTCGCGCAGTATTACCATGCCGAAGCGCAACGCGATGGCAGGAAGAGCGACTACCAGCAGGCGGCCAACTGGTACAGAAAATACCTCGACTATTTCCCCGGCGAGTCCGACACGGCGAATACGAATTTCCTCTTGGCCGAAATCTTGTACGAGAGCGAGGTGTACGGCGATGCGGTCACCGAGTACGAGCGCACAGCCTACGGTTATCCTTTTCATGAGAAATCCGCCGAGGCCGGCTACGCCGCGATCCTTGCTTACCGTGAACATGAGAAAGTGTTGAGCGGCGTGGCTAAAGACGAGTGGCACCAGGCCTACCTCGACAGCGGCCTGAGATTTGCGGAAACCTACCCCGAGCATCCCGAGTCGGGCGCTGTTCTGACGACTGTTGCGGAAGACCTGTTCCGGCAGAATCGCTTCGGTCTCGCTATTGCCGTTGGCCAGTCCGTAGTGGGCAAGCAACCGCCCGTCAAACCGGAACTGGCACGTACCGCGTGGACGGTCATCGCCCATTCGCAATTTGATCTTGCAAATTACATGGACGCCGAAAGCGCATACTACAGTCTGCGCAATTTCACGCCGGCCGATGATGCGGTTGCAAGCCAGGCTATTAAGGATCGTATCGCTTCGGCAATTTACAAGCAGGGTGAGATGGCGCGTGATGCCGGCGATCTTGAAACTGCTGTGACGCACTTTCGTCGCCTGGGGCAGGCAGTACCGGACTCTGCCATCCGCGCAACGGCCGAGTACGATGCCGCCGCCGCACTGATCAACCTGCAGGCCTGGGATCGTGCCTCCGTTGTGCTCGAAGAATTTCGACGCGACCATCCGGATAGTGAATTCGCGGACGACGTGACCCAGAAGCTAGCGGTGACGTACCTTGAGTCCGGGCAGGTCGGACAGGCTGCCGCTGAATTCGAACGCATTGCCGACACGGCTTCAAGCACCGACGGCGTTCGGCGTGAAGCGTTGTGGAAAGCCTCCGAGTTGTACGAGCAGACAGGTGTATTGGCCGCCGAACAGCGTGTACTCAATAACATTGTCAGGCGTTACCCAAACCCGATTTCTGAATCTATCGAAGCACGGGCGCGGCTCCTGGACATAGCCGTGCAGACAGGCAACGAGGAGGAGCGAATTGCACGCCTTGAAGAACTGGTCGAGGTAGATGCGTCAGCCGGTGCGCAGCGCTCGGATCGAACACGCTATCTCGCAGCCACCGCATCACTGGACCTGGCCGAGCCGGTGCGCAAGCGTTTTGAGGTCGTGAAGCTGACTCAGCCACTGGCTGACAGTCTGAAACTGAAGAAAGAGCTTATGGAAGATGTGATTACGGCGTACACGGGCGCCTCGAACTACGGCGTGGCGGAGATTACGACGGCCGCGACTTTCCGACTCGGCGAAGTCTATGAACAATTTTCGTCCGACTTGATGGAATCCGATCGCCCGACAAACCTCGAGGCGGATGCGCTGGAGCAGTACGAGATTCTTCTTGAGGAACAAGCGTTCCCATTTGAAGAAAAGGCGATCGATTTGTACAAGGCCAACGCGGATCGCGCGGCCGATGGCGTTTATGACGACTGGGTGAAGAGAAGTTTTGGTCGGCTGGCAGGATTGATGCCGGCCCGATACGCGAAAGAGGAGCGCAGCGAAGATGTTCTTACAGCGCTTAACTAGGGCGACGCCACTGGCGGCGGGGCTGACCGCCATGCTCGTACTTGCAGGGTGCGCGGGTTCGGGCCCGGTGAGCGATACGGCCGATTCCCGGCCGGGCGCTGACGTACCGGCAGAAGGCGAGCTGACTGCACCTGTAATTCCGGCCGAGGCCCTGACGCTTTTCGAGCAGGCAACGGCGGTGATGGCTGCGGGCGATTTCACCGACGCCGAGCTTCGTCTCAAGGAATTCATACTGTTATATCCCGACTATCCTGGCGCGTACGTCAATCTCGCCATCATTCACGCACACAGCGAGAATGACGCGGAAACGAGCGCCGCGCTCGACGCGGCGTTGGCCCTGGACCCGGATCACCCTGAAGCGCTGAACCAGTTAGGCATGCTACTTCGCAGAAATGGCAATTTTCTCGAGGCAGAAGCTGCATATTTGAAGGCTGTCACAGTTTCGCCCGATTACGCCTTGGCACACTACAACCTGGGTGTTCTTAATGAACTTTACTTACAGCGCCTTGAAGTGGCGTTGAAACATTTCGAGACGTACCAGTCACTTGTCGGAGAAGACAAGCAGGTCGCGAAATGGATTGCGGATCTGACACGTCGCGTTGCGGCGAATCAGCGTACGGCAAACGTGGCGGAATGAAGGACATGAGTACTGTAATTGACAGAGTATTCGGCGCCGGATTCATGCTCGCCATGTTGTTGGCAGCGTTTGCCTCTTTCGCACAGGACATGGCCGAGGAAGTGGATGAGCTGATGCCAGCTGTTGATACCTCGGCAGTCATTGAAGACGAGGAAGATACGGCCGCGGCTCAGGACGTTATGCGTACGACGACCGGCAACCGTGTCATGGATTCAATGGAACTTGGACGGACTGAGATAACGGGCAACCAGGAGTTGCCGAAGGTCCTTTACATCGTGCCCTGGAAGAAATCGGAACCGGGCGACTTGATGGGAAGACCGGTTAATACCCTCCTTGACGAGGTGCTGGCGCCGGTCGACAGGGAAGAGTTTTTGCGCCAGGTCGAGTATTACGGCGACCTGAATGGTAACGATGAAGAATAGTTGTGGGAGTGCGCCCTGGCGCGCTAATTGGAATATCTGTTTTAGAGGTGCGGACAAGGGTCCGCAAAAGTCATCACATCTGTTTTAGAGGTGCGGACAAGGGTCCGCAAAAGTCATCACATCTGTTTTAGAGGAGCAGACAAATGAGCACAGTAGTGCGTTTTTTCCAGGAAGGCGGAGCGTTCATGATCCCCATCCTGCTGGTATTCGGGTTCGGTATTGCGATCTCGATTGAGCGCTGGACGTACCTGACGATGTCGGGTGCGAGTAACCGCGCCTTGTGGAAGAAAATCGTGCCTTTCCTGAAGGCCGGAAACTTTCAGGAAGCGGCTGCCCATACGGCCAAGTCCAAAGCGGCTATTGGGTCGATTCTGACCTATGGGCTGTATCGCGTTAAGTCGGCGCGTCGCCGCGACGATATTGAGAAAGCGATGGAAGAGAGCCTCATGGAGGTTTTGCCACGTCTCGAGAAGCGCACGCATTACATTGCGACACTCGCGAATATCGCGACGTTGCTGGGACTGCTGGGTACGATTATCGGCCTGATCGCCGCGTTTACGGCGGTTGCCGAGGCGAATCCTGCCGAGAAAGCAGACATGCTTTCTGCGTCTATTTCGACTGCTATGAACACGACGGCTTTTGGTCTCATGGCAGCCATTCCGCTGCTGTTGATTCACGCGTATCTGCAGACCAAGACAAATGCACTCGTGGACAGCCTCGAGATGGCCAGTGTCAAGTTTCTGAACGCGGTTACCGAGCGTCAGCTGAAGACAGCCGGAGCGTAAGACATGATCCGCAGCCGCCGAGGCGGCCGTCATCATCGACATGATGCGGCTGAGCTCAACATCACGGCATTCATGAACCTGATGGTGATTCTGGTTCCGTTTCTGCTGATTACAGCGGTGTTCTCGCGACTGGCGATTCTCGAATTGAATCTGCCGGGATCCTCTAGCGAGCCCGATGAACCGCAGGATCAAACGTTCCAGCTCGAAATCATTGTGCGTCAGGACAAGATTGAAGTTGGTGACCGTAATCAGGGCCTGTTGGGGATTTATCCCAACAACGAAGAGGGCTATGACTACGTCGCACTGGCGGACAAGCTGCTTGAACTCAAAGATCGCTATCCGTCGAAAACGGATGCCTCGATTCTCCTCGAGCAGGACATTGCTTACGACACGCTTGTGCAGGTCATGGACACCGTGCGGGTTGCGCAGGAAGTTGACGTGGATAAAGGTGTGATCGACCGGTCCGACCTGTTCCCGAATATTTCCATCGGTGATGCGCCGGCGCTCGACGGAGGTACTTCGTAATGGCCAAGTCCGCTCGCGCCAAGCGCATGGAGAAACACCACAAGCGCAACATGGGTAAAGGTACGCTCAATCTCGTATCGCTCATGGATATTTTCACGATTCTCGTTTTCTTCCTTCTGGTCAATTCCTCGGATGTGCAGACTCTGCCGAATGCCAAGGACATGAAGCTGCCGGAGTCTATTGCAGAGAAAAAACCTGAAGAGACCGTCACGATCCTGATCGGCCGAACGGAGATCCTGGTACAGGGAACACCTGTTGCGAATATTGAAGAAGTCATGGCGACGCAGGGCAATGACATCCCCGGTCTGCGGGAAGCCCTTCTGTCGCAGAACGACCGGGTATTGCGCCGCGCCGCCAAAGGTGACATTGCAGGGCGGGAAGTCACGATTATGGGCGACAAGGACATTCCGTACCGCCTGCTGAAGAAAGTCATGGCGACCTGCACGGCATCGGATTACGGGCAAATTTCACTGGCGGTAATACAGAAGAGTTCAGACATGCTGGACGATCTTCAGGCATCGCTGTAGGCAACGGCGAAGAGACCAGGAGTCACGGAATTGGACTTACCGTTTTACAGAGAATATGAACTGCCATGGACGGCAGGCAAAGACCAGGAAAGGAAATTCCAGCGTTTGCTGGGAATCGTTTTCCTGGTCTGTATCCTGCTAAGCGCTGTCTGGCCGTTTATCCCTGTACCTGAACAGGAACCGTTTGACGTAGAGGAGATTCCGCCGCGAATTGCCCAGTTGCTGCTTGAAGAGAAGCCATTGCCGCCGCCCCCGCCTCCGGTCAGGGAAGAAGAGCCCGAGCCCGAGCTTGACGAGCCCGAACCTGAAAAGGTCGTTGAAAAGGAACCTGAGCCGGAGCCGGAGCGTCCACCTGAACCGGTCGTGGACCGACAGGAGCAGGCTCGTGAGGAGGCGCAGGCAGCTCTGATGCCATTTGCGGAGGACCTTGCAGATCTCGTCGACAGGGAGTTGCAGGTTGCTGATGCCCAGCCTCTGTCGGCCGCGGTAAGTGAGGCAAAGCGCAATGAACGCTCGATGATCACGTCGAAAGTGGGTACGGCATCCGGTGGTATCAATACAGCGAGCATGAGCCGTAATACCGGCGGCACAGGAATAGCTGGACGTAATACAACGAAAGTCGCGAGCCCGGTTGCCGGCATCGGCCAGGCTGGTGGCGGTGCGAGCCGTTCTGGTTCGAGTGGCAAGGGATCGCGATCGCGTGAAGAGATCGAGCTCGTTTTTGACAAGAACAAGGGTGCAATTTTCGCGCTCTACAATCGTGCACTCCGGCAGGATCCTTCGCTCGAAGGCAAGTTGGTACTGCGCCTGACAATCGCACCGGATGGACAGGTCACGATGTGTGAAGTGGTGTCGAGCGAACTCGGTGATGAAGAGCTCGAGCGGAAGCTCGTGCAGCGAATCAAATTATTCCGCTTCGAAGCCCGGGACGTAGAGGCTATCACCACGACCAAGCCCATAGATTTCTTCCCGGCCTGAGTCTTCGTTTCGATTCCCCCGGAATTCGCCCATAATGGGCGGGTGTCGCGATAACGCACATCCGGGAGGCATCACAATGAAAACACTTCGAGGCATCGCCTTTTCTGCCGTTATTTTGGTTTGCCTGGCGTTCACGCCGCATATTTCGTCGGCTGAATACACGATCGACAATCTCATTGAAGATACCGGCGTACGCGAAGGATCGGCGGCGATGCGCGATAATGACGTCTGGAATGTAGATCGCGGCATCGTGATTCGGGACGTCGGCCTCGATCTTCCCGAATTCAATAACCTCAATGTCGTTGTCGTCGGCTCGCTGGATGAGGCGCTGGCCAATGCCGCGGATGCTGGCGCCATTATTGGCTATTGTAATCCTGAGCTCCTCGCAGCCGCACCGTATGTCAGCTGGGTACAGATTTTTTCTGCCGGCGCTGAACACTGTTTCCCTGCAAAGAAGTTGTCGAATGGCACCGTGACGCTGACAAACATGCAGAAAATGTCGTCCCCGGTTATTGCCGAGCACGCCATTGCGATGATGCTGGCGCTTGCGAGAAAGCTGCCGGAATTCATAGATGGAAAGGCCCAGGGGGACTGGAAGCAGGGTGCTCCGTTCACCGAAGGAATGACCACCGTTTCGGGAAAGACCATGCTGGTGCTCGGGCTTGGCGGAATTGGCACCGAAATCGCGAGACGGGGGGCGGCGCTGGGTATGCGGGTCGTCGCTACCCGGAACAGTTCGCGTGAGGGCCCGGATTTCGTCGACTACGTCGGCCTTGCCGATGAGATGATTGCGTTGGCGAAAGATGCTGACGTTATCGTAAACGCCCTGCCGTTGACGCCGGCGACACAAGGCTTGCTGGGTGAGGAATTCTTTGCAGTTGCCGGTCAAAAGAGTGCTCCCTTCTTTATTAATGTCGGGCGTGGGGCCACCGTTGATACCGATGCGCTGCTTGCCGCGCTGCAGTCGGGTCGTCTTGCCGGCGCAGGTCTGGACGTTACTGATCCGGAGCCGCTGCCGGCGGAGCATCCGCTGTGGCGTGAGGCCAATGTGATTATCACGCCGCATATATCGGCTCAGGGTAGCGATCTGGTTCGTTACAGGGTGCTTGTTGAAGAGAACATTCGACGCTACCTGGCCGGTGATGCGTTGCTGAACGTTGTTGATCCGGACAAGGGCTACTAACGCAAATGGTCGAGAGCCTGTTCAGGTAATAGTCGATGCGCAAAGCAATTGATGGTGCCAGCCGGCGTCGCCTGTATCTTTTCAGGCATGGCGCAGTGGACTATATCGATGCGAATGGAGACTGGGTGGCAGATCCCGACCTGGTGGATCTGAATGAGCGCGGCCGCGTGCAAGCTGCCTCGATGTCCAGGCTGTTTGCAGATGTGCACCTCGACAAGGCTGTTTGCTCTGGTTTTCCGCGCACCGTGCAAACAGGGGAAGCTGTTCTTGGTCAACGCGACCTGACGCTGGAAGTAATGACCGAGTTGCAGGAAATTCGCCACGGCTCGGGAGAAGCAGCGGGCGGTTATGACGTCTATGCCGATGTTGCATTCTCGCACTGGCGTGCGCCGGATAAGAGCGCAACTTTTCTCGGCGGTGAGCGTTACCACGATTTCTATAAACGTATCAGCGTAGCGATGGAAGCATTACTCGCCGACGAATCCTGGCACAACCTCGCGGTATTCGCCCATGGCGGAACTAATGCGGCGGTACTGGGCTGGGCAACGGGAGTTGGGTTGCACGCATTCGGCCTGCTCGATCAGGCGACCTGTTGTCTGAATATTGTTGACTTCGATTTTAATGACTCGGGCACGCTGGTCAGGAAGACCGTTCGAGGAATGAACATCACTGCTGATGATCCGGTCATGCACCGGCGCGACGCCGGTGACATGGAGATGCTTGCCCGTCGAATTCTGAACATGCAGCCCTGATGGAAAGATCCGAGGGGTTTCCTGCAGTGGCGCGCGCCGATGCGCGATCACTTGTTCTCGGCAGTCTGCCAGGCGCTCGCTCGATCGCGGAACAACAGTACTACGCCCACCCGCAGAATGTGTTCTGGCGCATTATGCGTGAGTTGTTCGGCATCGAAGGTGACTATGCGACACGGTGTGCCCAGCTTCGCGCAAGCGGCATTGCTCTATGGGATGTGCTTCATAGTTCGGTTCGGCCGGGCAGTATGGACGCGGATATTCAAATAGCCAGCGCCGCGGTGAATGACTTCGCCGATTTTTTTTCCGCGCACCCGAATATCCGGACAGTCGCGTTCAATGGCAAGAAGGCGGAGCAGCTCTTCGTGCGTTTTGTTGAGCCGGAAGTCGAGAACCACGACGTGCGTTTTGTTGCGCTACCGTCCACAAGTCCGGCTTATGCGTCCATGCCGTTCTCGGGTAAGCTGAAGGTCTGGCGGGACGCGCTCTGCATCCTGGAGGAAGACATATGAGAAACGAACAGATTCTCTTGCCGATGCTGGGCATGATGGTGCTGACAGCCGTCGTATGGTTTGTGCTGTACGCGAGGCGACTGCCGGCAATGCGCAAGGCGGGTAAGCCGGCGCAGGCGTATACGACGCCGGACAAAGCCGCGGGCTATTTACCCGAGGAAATCAGTTACCCGTCGAACAACTTCAAGAACCTGTTCGAACTCCCTGTGCTTTTCTACGCGCTGTGCCTGTATCTGTACGTGACCGCTACCGTGGAAAGCGTCGATGTTTTCGCGGCCTGGCTGTTTCTGCTGTTTCGGGTTATTCACAGTGCGATTCATTGCACCGTGAATATCGTGATGGCGCGATTCATGGCTTACAGTGCAGCGGCCCTGGCACTATGGTTCATGTTGGGACGCGCGATCTGGCGTGTTTTTCAGGCGGCCCTGATATGACAGATCAGAGTGCGCTGTCGCCGGATTCACCTGTGCGAATGCGCCATGCCTGGTCGATTGTCGTTACGAAGATCTTGCCGTCGCCTACTTTGCCGGTCTTCGCCGCGTCGACGATGGCCTCGATAACACGCTCGACGAGGTCATCGGGAACGGCTACTTCAATTTTGGCTTTGGGAAGAAAATCAACGACATACTCGGCACCACGATAGAGTTCGGTATGGCCGCGTTGACGACCGAAACCTTTGACTTCGCTGACGGTCATGCCCTGGATACCGACTTCGCCAAGCGCATTGCGCACGTCATCGAGGCGAAAGGGTTTTACAATGGCGGTCACGAGCTTCATTCGGTGGATCTCCAAAGCGGAAAACAATGGTGCGTATGCTAGCAAAGAGCCTGATAAAAGACCCCCTCGGATTCCGGTACTATGGTCTCGCGACTGCCTATGCTGTTGCGGCCTACATTGTCGGCTTTGCCGGCCTGTTTTCGATGTCGTGGGGCGTGAATGTCCTGGCGACGTTGTTGCTGGCGCACGGCATGATCATCGCGGCATACATGATCCACGAATGTGGCCACAACTTGGTCTTCAACCATAGTCGTCATAATGCCTACCTGGGACGCTTCATGAGCTGGCTTTGTGGCGCTGCTTACGGAACGTACGAGGACATGCGCTACAAGCATTTTCGGCACCATGTCGATAATGACGATGTTGTCTGGTTCGACTACGACGGTTTTTTTGAGAGGCACCCGTTCCTCACGAGAGTTACGCGCGTGCTTGAGTGGTTCTATATTCCGGCGCACGACCTGATCATGCACGGCGTCATGGTACTGACATCGTTCGTCATTCCGCAACGCCGTGAGCAAAGGATACGCAATGTGGCCGTTATCCTGGTCCGTGGTGGTATTTTCGTTGCGCTACTAATAGTCGTGCCGAAGGTGGCGTTGCTGTATGTGGTTGCTTACCTGATCATGATGCATGTGCTGCGCTTCATGGACAGCGTGCAGCATGACTACGGCTACAACACGACCCTGTTCGAATACGTGAAGCCGCCACACAAAGGTGATACTGAATGGGAGCAAAGGCATACCTTCAGTAATCCCATCAGTCTGCGTTTTCCCAGGCTGAACTGGCTGGTCCTCAATTTCGGCTACCACAACGCACATCACAAGGACATGAACATGCCATTTTATCGTCTGCCGGAGCTGCATCGCGCATTGACCGGCAATGATCCGTCTCGTGTCATACCGTTTGGCGCGCAACTGAAGCTTTACCATCGGAATCGCGTGCAGAGAATCTATAACTCTCAGCCCGAGGATTACCCGAAGGGCGATGCCTACCTCAGGACAGCGCAGACGGGCCGCGGTCCGATTGGCGGTAACGCCGCATCGTTTCTTACCTCATTCTAGATTTCGAACAACGACGAGCGAGACACCAATGTCCGATAATTCCCGGGTAGGTAAAATTGACTGGATCGACATGACTGTCGATGACGCTGGCGGCATACGCGATTTCTACAGGACCGTCGTCAGGTGGGGCAGCAACGCCGAGTTGTCGTCGGGCTCAACTGCAGCGTTGTATCAACCCTGACTATGGCGCTATCGCGATTCGAAGATCCTGCCTGGCATGCAACGATTGGCGACTTACTGGCCGCCGATGACGATCAGGCTATAGCCGGCGCTCTGATCGCTGCCATAGACCAGGTCGTTTCGCACGACGGGGCGAGCCTGTTGGCCTTTCATGCCGATGCGACACCCGAAGTCTTACATCACAACCTCGGTCCCAAACGGGAGAAACATTATCTGCACCGCTACCTGGCCGGACCTTACCTTCTCGATCCGCTATATCAGCTTGCGCTCCGGCAGGATAAGCCTTCGATGTGCCGCTTTCGCGATGCTACGCCGGATCGCTTCCACTCCAGCGAATATTACAAACAGTACTGCGACCGGACTCACCTCAAGGATGAGATGGATTTTCTTGTCACTGTAGAGGACGGGATCGCACTAGTGCTCGTCGTGGGGCGCCGGCGCAAGATGTTCTCAAAAGCCGAACTCTCGCGCCTTGCACTGGTCGAGCCCGTCATCTGCGCCGCGATGCGGCGCACGTGGGAACTTTGGCAGCAGGGCAACAAGCGCAGCGAACCAAACAAGGGTATTCACCAGCGATTAACCGAGTGCTACGAGAATTTCGGTGCCGATGTACTTACAAAGCGCGAGCGCGAGATTACGCGCCTGTTGCTGCGCGGCCACTCGACAAAGTCAGTTGCTCGTGA
>Ga0316201_10002762_pt1 | contig 12653 bp, 7 predicted proteins | sample CS6wburrow_MG_FD_204516 | JGI IMG/M metagenome (GOLD analysis project Ga0316201, IMG submission 204516) | Coastal sediment microbial communities from Delaware Bay, Delaware, United States - CS-6 worm burrow | ecosystem: Environmental > Aquatic > Marine > Coastal > Sediment | place: USA: Delaware... | reverse complement strand
ACGGTAGTGCGAGACTGATACACGCCGCTCCTCGGCAACTGCTCCTGCGTCGCCTCAAGCGCCTACTCTTGGAGCTCTACCTCCTGCATCCCTGCAGTCGTGCGCGTCCTGCGCCCGCGGCATACCTATTGATTGTGGTGCGAGACTGATACACGCCGCTCCTCGGCAACTGCTCCTGCGCAGCTCTACCTCCTGCATCCCTGCAGTCGTGCGCGTCCTGCGCCCGCGGCATACCGTTCGTCCTGAACATAATAAAAAACCCCGCCGGTTTTGCTGGCGGGGTCAAAAATCGGTCCCGATCTGGGGGAAATAATCGAGTCCGGAGTTCGCGTTGGGTTTGCGAACCCGACTGCAGGTTGCAGTCGTGTAATATGACCGGCTTTCGTTGAAATGGTTCATAAAATCGAACCATTTTCAGGATCGACAATGTGCACATTGCCCTGTTTCAGTGAGCGGTATCCCAGTCCGGACCGAAACCAGCGTCCACAACCAATGGAACGTCGAGTTCAGCGGCCGTCGACATGTGCTCAATGACCGAGTTGCGAACCGTTTCAAGCCTGGATTCTTCAACTTCCAGAACCAGCTCATCGTGGACCTGCATTACCAGCCTGGCCCCGGGTTTGTCCGTCTGTAACCAGTCATCTACCCGGATCATGGCTATCTTAATGATGTCTGCAGCAGTTCCCTGCATGGGTGCATTGATCGCGGCACGCTCAGCACCCTGACGGCGCATCATGTTGCTGGCATTGATCTCCGGTAAATATAGTCTGCGTCCGAAAAGGGTTTCAACATAACCCTGCTCACGTGCCTGTTCACGGGTTTTTTCCATGAAATTTTGCACGTCCGGATAACGGGAAAAATAGGTATCCATATATTCCTGAGCTTCGGGTCGGCTTATATCCAGCTGCCGACTGAGTCCGAATGCAGACATACCGTACATCAATCCAAAGTTGATGGCCTTGGCTGAACGCCGTTGGTTGTCGGTCACCTTGTCATAATCTTCCCCGAACACCTCACCCGCAGTTGCCCTGTGAATATCGACACCCTCGTGAAAAGCCTTGAGCAGTCCCTTGTCACCGGAAAGATGGGCCATGATGCGTAACTCGATCTGGGAGTAATCAGCTGCCAGAATCACCCGACCGGGAGGTGCAACAAACGCCTTTCGAATCTCACGTCCCTGGGCTGAACGTATTGGAATGTTCTGCAGGTTAGGATTGGCTGAAGATAACCTTCCGGTTGCGGCCACGGCCTGGTGATATGAGGTATGCACCCGTTGGGTGTGAGGGTTAATCTGCGCCGGCAATTTATCGGTATAGGTTGATTTCAGCTTTGAGATCGACCGGTGTTCGAGGATCAGTTTGGGCAACTCATATTTTTCAGCCAGTTCCTTTAAAACATCTTCAGCCGTCGATGGCTGACCCTTTGGTGTTTTGCGAATGACCGGCAATTCCAGTTTTTCAAATAGAATCTGCTGCAACTGCTTGGGCGAGGCCAGGTTAAATGGCTGCCCGGCGGCTTCATGGGCCTGCCCTTCCAGCTCCAGCATTCGTTTTGCCAGTTCACTGCTTTGCTGTAAGAGCAGCTTTCCATCAATCAGCACCCCGGCCTGTTCCATCCTCGCCAACACCGGGACCAATGGGATTTCAATGTCTGTCAGTACGTTCGCCAGCGCAGGTTCGGCCTGCAATTTAGGCCACAGGTGATGATGCAAACGTAAAGTAATATCGGCATCCTCGGCAGCATAATGCCCCGCATCTTCTATGGATACCTGGCTGAATGAGATCTGTTTTGCACCCTTTCCGGCAATGTCCTCGTAGTGGGTGGTTTTATGGCCAAGGTATTTCATGGCCAGTGTATCCATGTCATGACGGCTGCCACTACTGTTGAACACATAGGACTCCAACATCGTATCAAAGGCGACACCCTTGACTGCGATACGATAACGCGACAGGACGTTCATATCGTATTTGATATGTTGACCCACTTTCCCGGGTGAGTCGCCCTCCAGGACCGGTCTAAGGGCTTTGAGCACCATCTCGCGGTCGAGTTGTAAAGACACACCCGGGTAATTGTGACCGACCGGTATATAAATCGCCTCAAAAGCATCGATGGCAAAACTCAGACCCACCAGTTCGGCCTGCATCGGATCCAGGCTGGTCGTTTCAGTATCAAAAGCGATCAACTCCGCATTCTGGAGCTTTACAAGCCATTGATTGAAAGTGTCTTCATCCAGCACTGTCGTGTAGTTCAGTTCCGGTGTTGACGATTGCGGGGAATTGTCATTACCAAGTTCCTGCAACCAGCTGTTGAACTCATTACGTTGCAGGAATTCACGCAAGGCCACCTCGTCAACCTCCTGGCGTTCAAAATTTTCGAATTCCAAATCCAGCGCCAGGTCACGACGTATGGTGGCCAGATCCTGTGATAGAGGCAGGGTATCCAGTGCTTCACGCAGGTACTCACCGATTTTCCCTTTCATTTCGTCTGCGTTGGCTATCACACCCTCGAGGTCTTGCCACTGGTTTAACCACTTTGCTGCGGTCTTCGGTCCGCATTTCTCCACCCCGGGGATGTTGTCCGCCTTGTCACCGGTCAGAGCCAGGAAATCCACGATCTGGTTTGGATCCACTCCAAACTTATCCCGTACACCGCGAGCATCCATGTGAGTACCTGTCATCGTATTGATCAGGGAGACATGCTCGTTCACCAACTGCGCCATGTCCTTGTCACCGGTAGAAATGACACAATTCATTTTCCCGTCAGCGGCACGACTCGCCAGCGTGCCAATAACATCATCAGCCTCCACACCGGGGACCTGGATCAATGGCAGACCGAGCAAACCGACAATTTCATGGATTGGCGCTATTTGTTGTCTGAGCTCTGGCGGCATCGGAGGTCGGTTGGCTTTGTACTGATCATACATTTCGTGACGAAAGGTCGGGCCTTTTGCGTCAAAAACCACCACGACTTTGTCAGGGCCGGCGTCCTTGAGCAGGCGACGCAACATATTTGCAACGCCCAGCAAGGCACCCGTGGGCTCACCTGCCGAGTTGGTCAGATTGGGAAGCGCATGGTAGGCACGGTACAGATATGAAGAGCCATCGATAAGGTAGAGGGTAGGTTCTGCGCTCATGGGAATTATGTAATCCAAATTTAATTAAACGGGTCTGGTATGCTGAGAGTATAGAAGAACCTGCAATTGAACCACCCGGTTTTTTTTAGGGTCATATAGATTAGGACAATTTGTCTTTGAGGGAGCGAAGCAAATGAAACATACATTAAAAGCCCTGATCCTTGCTGCTGCATTCAATTGCAGCCTGGTTATGGCGCAACAGGAAGCCACGGACGAGGCAGATCCTGCAGCCCCTCCGCCGATCCCACCCAAGGTGCCCGGGGAAGAACTTGAACCGAGTGTTGTCATTACCGAAAGGGAAGGTCAGCGCATTGAAGAATACAGCCAGAACGGCCGTGTCTACATGGTCAAAATCACACCGGTTAAAGGCCCCCCTTACTACTACCTTGATGAGGATGGCGATGGACAACTTGAGCTGACCGAATCAAGTAGAAAAATGAACCCGGTACAGCCTGTTTTCTGGAAACTGAAAGAGTGGTGAATACAAGCACTCCTGTCAACGGCGCCAGCTATCCCGTTCTGCGAAGTTTTATCACCTGGTGTGGCAAGTCGATCGCCTGGTTAACCGTTGTGATGGTGATGCTGACCTTTTCCATCGTGATTCTGCGTTATGGTTTCAACCTGGGCTGGATCTGGTTGCAGGAATCAGTCAGCTACCTGCATGTTGCCGTTTTTACAGTGGCAGCAGCATGGACCCTGCAGGACGATGGCCATGTTCGGGTGGATATTTTTTACACCGAAATGACACCCAAAAAGCGTGCCCTGGTTGACCTGGCGGGCACCTTGCTGTTCCTGGTACCTTTTTGTATTTTCATCCTGATCATTTCCTGGCCCTATGCCACAAGTTCCTGGAAGTTGCTCGAGGGCTCAAGGGAGGCCGGTGGCCTGCCCCTGGTATTCCTGCTCAAAACGCTGATCCTGGTCATGCCCGCCTTGTTACTTGGCCAGGCCTTCGTCAGCGCGACAGATGCACTGAAGACCCTGCGCGGTGCGTAGTAATGACGCCTGAACGTTGTGCCCGGCTGGATGAAGTGCTGGCCAAACGCCAGCCCGACCTGACCGTATTTGCTGAAAACCTGCATAAATCAAGAAACTTTTCTGCGATGGTACGAAGCTGTGATGCTGTGGGTGTCAATGAAATGCACGTGTTACCAGGTGAGGATGGTCTGCACAAGCACTGGAGAACATCACAGGGCGCAGAAAAGTGGATGTGTATGAAAATCCATGAGAACGCCGGTGAAGCCTGTACACACCTGAAATCAAAAGGCTTCCGGCTACTGGCTGCACATCTGAGCGATAAGGCCGTCGATTACCGTGATGTCGATTACACCCGGCCGATTGCCCTGGTCCTGGGGACTGAATTGTTCGGAGTCAGTGATACCACGCTGTCATATGTAGACCAACAAATCAGTATCCCGATGATGGGAGTCTCCCAATCACTGAATGTCTCCGTTGCCTGTGCGATCGTGCTGTATGAGGCTCAGCGGCAAAGACAGCAGGCCGGCATGTATGACAAGCGCCGTCTCGATGACATCATCTATACGCGACAGCGATTTGAGTGGTTACACCCGGTGTTGACAGATTATTGCAAACGTCATGGACTTGAATATCCCTCACTTGACGAAAATGGAGACCTGGCTGAACCGATGCCAAGGGATCAATCGGTTTCTCACTGAACTATTGCTATAATCCTGCCTGACGTACCCCCTCTAAAGGTTGAACTTTACTTGATCACCCCGCTTAAAAGCATTTTGATTGCGTTGTGCTTGCTGGCCTTTTTGACCGGCTGCCAGGACCACTCATCTCCACCCACGGGTAAGAGGGTCGTGATACTGGGTGTCGATGGTATGGACCATCGCCTGACCCAACGCCTCATCGCCGAGGGTCAGCTACCGAATTTTGCAAAGCTTGCAAAACAGGGCTCCGGTGGGGCATTGGAAACATCGGTGCCACCACTGAGTCCGGTCGCCTGGTCGGAATTTATCACCGGTAAGGACGCCGGTGGGCACGGGATTTTCGATTTTATTCACCGTGACCCTTCCACGATGCAACCCTACCTCTCCACCTCTAAAGTCGAATCATCTGAATCTGCATGGTTACCTGAGAGAATCAGCGCTGGCGACTGTGTATTGCCATTGTCGGAACAGGTTCAAACCAACCTGAGGCAGGGAGAACCATTCTGGAGCCGGCTGGAAGCCAATGGTATCGAAAGCTGGATTCTGCGCATGCCGGCCAATTACCCGACCAGCGGCACTGCCAGCAGGGAACTCAGTGGCATGGGTACACCCGATTTGCTGGGTAGCTATGGTACTTTTTCATTTTATGGCACGGGTTTGTTTGTGACACGTAAATCGGTGGATGGCGGGGAGATATTCCCCGTTGAGCTGGATCAGAACCAGGTGAAAGCAAGGTTATTCGGCCCTGTCAATCCCTTCATGAAAGGGGACAGGCAGGCCAGTGTTGAATTCTCGGTTGACTTCGAGGCCGACGATTCCCGGGCCACTTTTCGGATAGCCGATCAGGTGGTTCAACTGGAAGCAGGGCAATGGAGCCCATGGATATCTGTAGAGTTTGAATTTGACTGTATGCCATTCATGAGCGTTCCGGGGATGGTACGCATCTACCCGATACAGCTACAACCCGAGCTGGAGTTGTATGTCTCGCCGGTCAATATTGACCCGGTTAAGCCCGTGCAGCCCATTTCAACACCAGCTGATTTTTCGGCAGAACTGGCAACGGGTACCGGACGCTTTTATACCCAGGGAATGATGGAGGATACCAAGGCGTTATCCGGGGGTATCTTCACGCGAGAGGAATTTATCAACCAGGCGGCGCTGGCCGGTTCGGAGATAGAACGGCAGTATTACCCGCTGCTGGAATCGTTCAAGGACGGCCTGCTATTTTATTATTTCGGCAACCTCGACCAGGTCTCCCACATGATGTTTCAGCATCTTGAGGGTATCGGTGAACACGTGGATTCCGGATTGGGAGTTGTCATACCGGAGCTCTATCGTTCGGCAGACCGGATCGTGGGCAAAACCCTGGAGCAACTGGGTCCTGATGACCTTTTGATTGTCATGTCTGACCATGGGTTTGCGCCGTGGCGTCGTTCTTTCAATCTCAATAGCTGGTTACGTGATGAGGGCTACCTGGTACTTAAGAATCAGGAGCAGACATCCGGCCGTGGTCAGTTTACCGATATTGACTGGGGGCTTACGCGTGCTTACGGGCTGGGGTTTAATGGTCTGTATATCAACCGACAAGGCCGGGAGCGCGATGGTATCGTCCCCGCAGAGCAGCTCGGCGCACTGGCTAAAGAAATCGCCGGCAAACTTGAAAGCCTCGTTGATCCGGCCACCGGCCTGCCTGCTGTCAGTCGCACTTACATATCCGGGTCATATTTCAGTGATAAGGAACACCTGTATATCGGCCCGGACGTTATTGTTGGGTATGCGCGTGGCATGCGTAATCACAGCGATTCGGCAATTGGCATGCTCAGCACCGAAGTATTCAGTGACAACGTCGGTGAATGGAGTGGTGACCACGCGATGGATCATACCGAAGTTCCCGGCGTACTGTTCACCAGTCGACCACTCCTGAAGCCGGCGGCATCCCTGCGTGATTTATCGGCATCAATCCTGGTCGAGTTCGGTCTGGAATAGAACTCATTAAAGTGTTTCATATTTATGAATCACTACAAACTGTTGCCCAAAGCGACCTGTTGTCATAGCATGGCCCGCTCTTCATTAAGGGATTGGAAAAGACATTGCGCTTGAATTGGTCTGCTATTCACCCTGTCTCACACTATTTGAAACGAGTTCTGATAGCCTTTTTACTGCTTCCTGGCGTTTTAACGCTCACCTCCTGTCAACAGGAGGAGAAGCCACGCTGGAACGTTTTGCTGGTGACATTCGATACCACCCGGGCCGATTTCATTGGCAGCTATGGTAAAGAAACCGCAAATACGCCGACTCTCGATGGTATGGCCGCACGTGGCGTACTGTTCGAGCAGGCACTCTCCAGTAACCCGGTCACCCAGCCCGCGCATTCAACCATCCTGACCGGCACTTATCCTCTTAGCCACGGCGTTCGGGATAATGGACTGTTCAAACTACCCGATGCCAGTGAAACACTGGCCGAGATTCTTGCGGCGAACGGTTATCGCACCGGGGCTGCCATCGGTGGGTTTCCCCTGGTCAAGAGTTTTGGATTGGACCAGGGTTTCGATTTTTACGACGACCACCTGACCGCAGTGCGCGAAGACCACCGGGGCCGCCCTGCTGCCCGTGACCGGGATACCTGGTACGATGAACGTCCGGCCGGTCACGTGAATGACGCCATATTACCCTGGTTGCGTGAATCCAGCGACAAGCCCTTTTTCGTCTGGTTACATTACTGGGATCCGCACCACCCGCATATTGCACCGCCACCCTATGGTGAAGAATATGCCCACGATCCTTACCAGGGTGAGATTGCCTATGCAGATCAAAGCCTGGGTGCCATCCTGCGGGAGCTTGAATTCCGTGGTGAACTGGATCGTACGATCATCATCATGACCTCGGATCACGGTGAGTCCAGGGGCGAACATTACGAGGAAACCCATGCTTTTCTCGCCTATGATCCAACCCTGCATGTACCGCTAATCATGCAGATACCCGAGGGCCAAAGGGGCAATCGTGTGACCGAAAGGGTCGGCACTGTAGATATCGTACCCACAGTGCTTGATGCGCTGAATATTGAGGCGCCTGCAGCCATACAGGGTCGCTCTTTGCTTGATCTCGCAAACCAGGTGCCTGACAAGGCGCCACGAAACCGCCATCGTTATTACTCCGAGAGCATGTCACCGCGGCTTTCGCACGGTTATTTCGGTGACCTGCGCGCTTTGTATTGGGGGCCATATAAATTTATTCACGGCCCCCGTCCGGAACTCTTTAACCTGGGCAATGACCCTGGAGAACTGCATGACCTGATCGACTCGGAACCGGATTTGGCAGAAGAAATGGAGTCGGGGCTTGTCGATTTTATCTCCCAACATGCCAGCCCCGTGGCAGTAGGCGCGACCCATGATTTTGACGAGGGTGTGCGACGGAAACTTGCGGCCCTGGGATACCTGTCTACGGGCAGCGACAATGATACAACGGTCGATGAAACATTGCGCACCGATGGTATTCCACCACAGGAAAGAGTAGGTGATATCAACCTGCAGCAACGTTTGCGACAACTGTTGAGCAGGGGCCAGTATGAACAGGCCAAAACTGTCCTGTTGCAACTGCTCGAAGCCTACCCACAAAGCGCCTATTACCAGTCCAGGCTTGCCCATGTTTACATCGGTCTGAATGATACCGCTGCAGCAACAGCACTGGTGGACTCAACAGCATTGATCGAAGCAAGCCATGCCAGGGACTACCTGGCCGTTGCAGAGGTGTTGTTTGATTCAGGTGAACATGAACGTGGTCTGGCCATGGCTAAACGCATTGCACATTCAGCAGAAACAGCACCGGGGTTTCTGACTTTGGCGCGACTATACGATGAGCTGAACATGGAAGACGCTTACCTGTCCTCGGTTAATCGTGCCCTGGAACTGGAACCTGCCAATCTCCAGGGCAGGCTTGGGCAGGCACAACACTACATTGAGTCAGACCGGTTGGACGCCGCTGAGGATTTACTCTTCCAATTGTTGGGTGAATACCCTGTCCATCCCGAGATCAATGCCAGCTACGCGCAATGGCTAAGGCGGAAAGAACAACCAGAACAGGCCTTGTCAACGCTGGACCGTAACCTCGTGTTATGGCCGGGAAATTGCGAGGCACATCTGCAGCGCCTGGAATTGTTGATCATGGGCATGCAATCGGGCCGTATTGAGACCGCCCACCAGGATCTGCAGAGCATTTGTCGTGAAGAGCAGATTCTGAACCGTGCAAATGACCTGTTGGAGAAGATCAATGAGCATTAGGACTGGCGTCTTCACCAGCGTATTTTTTTTATTACTCACTGCCTGTGATGAAACCACCGGACCGGTTACACCGGGATCTGCGCCAGTCAAACTGGCTGACGGCATCGCCGCCAGTTACACAACGGGAAGTGTACGTCTTGAGCAAATAGAAGCAGAGTTTGCGCGTTCCCGAACACCCGCCTGCATATCCGCCAAGAGCAATCCCGGGGGGGGGTCCGTGGATACCCTGGTTCCCTGTTACCGGGAAATAGCCGAAGCGATAGCCATCGAGGATATCGTACTGGCCGATATGCCTGACCTTGAGCAGGCCCTGGCTGAACTCGATGACAATTTTGTCGAACAGCGCAATGCGGTTCTGCTCAATTCCTTCTTGCGCCAGTTGGCAGAGCAAATAGAAGTGACAGACGCTGAAATTGAACAGTTTTTCAACGAGCATACCGAGGACTTAAGATCTCCCCGCCGCTTCAGCCTTTACAATATATTCCGTCGCCACCGGAACCCTGACAAGCCGGAGGAAACCGTTAATTTTTTACTCGGGCTCAAGTCCAGAATCGAAACCGGCGAGACATTTGCTTCTATCGCCCGGGAACACTCCGACTCCGAAACCCGCCTGAGAGATGGCATGGTTGGAAGCCTGACAGAGCAGCAGTTACCCCAACGATTGAGGGAGTACACAGCGGAACTTAGAAACGGGGAAATAAGTGAACCGATCATGGTCAATGGTGGTGCCATCCTGATAAAAATTGAAGGCGATACACCTGCTACCGAACCCGACCTCGAGCGTCACAGAAGTGCCATTAGCAACAGGTTGACTGAAGAAAAGAGCCAGGCAGCCATCGACATGCGTCTTGTGGACCAGCAAATTCCGGAGGATGCCATCATTTACGCCGGTGAAGAGCTGCTCACCCGGCTTGATGCCGAGGACGTGTATCAGCTGGTTTTTGACCTCGGTGGTCAGCAACTCACCATCGCCGAATTTCGGCGTATGGCCGGTCTGCAGAATACGGATGTCGTTGCTGAATTAGATGAGGATCGACGTAATATTGTGTTGGAATCCTACAAAAACCTGCAACGCCGCCGACTTTTGCTGATCAACCTTCTTGACTCGCAGGATGCGGCGATAATCAAACTTCGTGAACAAGCGGAGAAGCCTCTGAAAAAAGAGCGTCTGATAAGCCTGGTAGACAAACAGCTACAGTTGTATATGTGGCAGTCGGTAGACAGGAAAACGTCAGCACTGGAACGTTTCTTCAATGACAATAGCCATCATTACCAGAGTCCCTTGAAGTTTAAACTGCAAGTATGGCATTTACCCTTCGACAATAATCCGTCAAAACAATTGGTTGCAATGGAACTGTTGCGCATCGAAATTGAGCAGGGCGAACAAACCCTGGCAAGCGCTGCCGAGGAGCTTGGCGGAAGTGTGGAGGACCTGGGCTGGCGTGAATTTACAGAGCTCTCCGATTTGCCCCAGAAGGCACGGAGCTACCTGCTCCAGGCAACAACAGGCGGTTACAGTATCCCTTACCAACAGGACGATACCATTCATATGATCTGGCTTGAGAACCGGCAGGAGCCCGGGGCTCTTGAGTACGATTCTGTGAAGGAACGTGTCAGGGAAGACTACTACACACGATTTGAACGCAGGCTTTACCTTGAAGCCGTTGAGCAAAGACTGGATGCCGCCAATTTTGTATTCTCGGCCGACAATGTTGGCCGTTGGCTGTTACCCAAGCCTTAGCAGGTCATCAGCTCCAGGGCAAAGACACCAATGCAGATGAATTCAGTCAATGAGCAGTCAGCTCCAGGTCGGCAGTCCATGACAAATCTGCTGATGTTGCTCGGATGTTTCCTGTTGTCCGGCATGGCGGGGCTGATATACGAAACCGCCTGGACCCAACAGTTTGCATTGGTGTTTGGCACCTCTGAACTGGCAATCGCAGCGGTGCTCGCCGCCTATATGGCCGGCCTGGCTCTCGGCGCGGGCGTTGCCGCGCGAAGGGTTCAACGCTTACGCCGGCCACTGCTCACCTATGCACTTCTGGAACTCGGAATCGCAATGACGGCCCTGTTGGTGCCCTTGGGTCTTAAGCTCGCATCAACACTGCAATTTGAGCTTCTCGGTAGTGTTGCATTACCACCCGAATCTGCTTCGTTGGCTTCAGCTGTTTTTTACCTTGTGGCGGCATTTATCGTGCTGATGGTGCCCACGGCACTCATGGGGGCCAGCCTTCCGGTGCTGGCACGCCACGCGGTTGAGAGGGATACACAGGTCGGTTCACGGGTCGGCTGGCTGTATGCCATCAATACTGCTGGTGCAGCAAGCGGTATATTGCTGGCAGCATATGGGCTGTTACCCCGTTTTGGACTCAGCGGAACCATCATGGTGGCTGTCCTGCTCAACATCGCCGTGTTTTTTCTGGCCCTGGTATTGGCACGTGGCAGCGGGCCCAGCCAGTTACCGGTTGTACCCAGATCCAGCGCAACCCAAAAGCCAACCGGGCCCGGCTGGATCCTCCCCGTGATTCTTTTATCGGGGTTCGTGTCTTTCACCTACGAGGTGCTATGGACCCGTCTGCTAAGCCACATTCTCGGTGGGACCTTATTCGCCTTTGCAACCATGCTGGCAACATTTCTTTGTGGCATCACACTGGGTGCGGCTGCAGCCAGCTTTTTTGCCAAAACAGCCACCAGCGCACGCAAGGGCTTCATCCTCGCACAGCTCGGTGTGGCTTTGTGTTCGTTGGCCGCGTTTAATGCAACTGATCATTTGCCGGCCATTGCAAGTGGCCTGTCGGCAGGTGGCGGCGCTTTTGGCAATATCGCCCTGATTGCCGCGGCAACCCTGCTACCCGGTGCAATTTTTATCGGTGCCACTTTCCCGTTTGCAGTACGTATTCTGGCGGGCTCTGCCGCCGAAGCGGGTGTGGCCAGCGGCCAGGTATTTGCATGGAACACCACCGGTGCCATTGCCGGCGCGGTCGGCACCGGTTTTGTGCTGTTACCCGGTTTGCATTTCTCCGGTACGGTATTGCTTGCCATTGGCACAGGCCTCTGCCTTGCAGCATTCGTCGCACTGGTACCAGGGCCCCGGCTATGGCGCCCGGCGATTGCTACCATGGGTGGAATACTGATGGTTGGACTGTGGATGCCGGGAAATCCATCAACCATATTACGGACTTCTCCACTAAGCGGTCAGGCCATACCGGGTGAAATTGTATTTTCTGCCGTGGGCCGCAGTGCTACAACCCTTTTGGTGAAACAAGGCTCACACTGGCGTCTCACAACGAATGGATTGCCTGAATCGATGATCCAACCCCCAGGAGGCCTTGTCGCGGGTACTTCCATTGCACACTGGTTGAGTTTGCTTCCCCAGGCCAGTCGTCCGGATGCCGAGTCAGCTCTTGTCATCGGCTTTGGTGCCGGTCGCACACTCCAGGCCTTCGCGCCAACGGTCAAGGAAGTCCACGTGATTGAACTTGAACCGGAGGTCATTCATGCCAATAGATCCGTTGCGGAGCTGCGGTCTGAGAACCCATTTGATGATCCGAGGCTGAAAGTTCACCT
>Ga0316201_10002761_pt1 | contig 12655 bp, 10 predicted proteins | sample CS6wburrow_MG_FD_204516 | JGI IMG/M metagenome (GOLD analysis project Ga0316201, IMG submission 204516) | Coastal sediment microbial communities from Delaware Bay, Delaware, United States - CS-6 worm burrow | ecosystem: Environmental > Aquatic > Marine > Coastal > Sediment | place: USA... | reverse complement strand
ATGCCTCAGCACCTTGAGTCGCAACGTCGCCGTCTTCTCGAAATTCTGGCGGAGGACTGAGCCATGGCACAGATGAACATGATTGAAGCCATCCGCTCGGCCCACGACGTGATGATGGACAAGGACCCATCGGTTGTGGTCCTCGGTGAAGACGTCGGCTACTTCGGCGGCGTATTTCGCTGTACCGACGGCCTGCAGCGCAAATTCGGCGAACATCGCGTCATCGACACGCCGATCGCAGAAGGCGGTATTGTCGCGGCCGCGATTGGCATGGGCGTCAACGGACTACGGCCGGTCGCCGAAATCCAGTTTGCGGATTACATCTATCCGGGTTTCGACCAGATCGTGTCGGAACTCGCACGGCTGCGCTATCGCTCCTGCGGTGATTTTTTCTCACCCGTGACTATCCGTACGCCTTGCGGCGGCGGTATCCGCGGCGGCCAGACGCACTCGCAGTCGCCCGAAGGCATATTTACTCACATCAGCGGTATCAAAACCGTCATGCCGTCCAATCCTTACGATGCGAAGGGTCTGCTGATCGCCGCGATCGAGTCGGATGACCCGGTCGTGTTCTTCGAGCCCAAGCGCATTTACAACGGCCCCTTTGACGGCGACCCCGACAAGCCGGGCGTGTCCTGGGCATCGCATCCGAAAGGCGAAGTGCCTGAAGGCTATTACACGGTGCCTCTCGGCAGCGCCGAGATCGCCATGCCTGGCGAAGAGCTGACGATCATCACCTATGGCACCATGGTGCACGTGGCGATCGCCGCCGCACAAGAAACCGGCGTTGATGCCGAGGTTGTCGATGTCCGCACGATGGCGCCACTCGATGTGCAGACGCTGGCTGATTCGGTCAGAAAAACCGGGCGCTGCCTGATTGCACACGAAGCCACGCGCTTCGGCGGTTACGGTGCCGAACTTGCCGCAACGATCCAGAAAGAGTGCTTCTATCACCTCGAGGCGCCTATCGGACGCGTTGCCGGATGGGACACCCCGTATCCGCACGCCTTTGAGTGGCAATACTTTCCAGGCCTGAAGCGCATGTCAGCCGGAATCCGACGTGTTATGGAGGCAGAATGAGCGAGTACATTTTCAAGCTGCCGGATCTCGGCGAAGGTACCGTCGAATCAGAAATCGGCGAGTGGTTCATCAAGGTCGGCGACCGGGTCAAGGAAGAGGACGTGGTCGGCACCATGATGACGGACAAAGCGGCCGTCGAATTATCGAGCCCTGTTTCCGGAAAAGTCGTAAAGCTCGCCGGTGAACCCGGCGACGTGATCGCCGTTGGCGCCGCACTGGTCGTGATCGACACAGAAGGCACCGCCGATGAAGGCCGTACGACCGGCGCTAAAGAGCCATCTGTGGAGATTGCCAGCGAACCGCCAGCAGCAGAACCGGCTGCGGCGGAAGCGGCCCCGGCCGAGGAGCCTGTAGATCGCTCCCGCGTCATTACATCGCCCGCAGTGCGCATGCGCGCGAAGGAAGCCGGCGTCGACCTGGCGCTGGTCCAGGGCACCGGGCCCGGGGGGCGCATCGTTCGCAAGGACTTCGACCGTTATCTCAAGGCGCGCGCTACCGGCATGTCTGTCGCGGCTCCAGCCGTCCCCTCGACGAAGGTCAAGGAGATCAAGATCATCGGGTTGCGGCGCATCATTGCCGAGCGCATGCAGGCTGCAAAACGAGAAATTCCGCACTTCGCCTATGTCGAAGAAATCGATATCACTGAACTGGAGTCGCTGCGCAAGCACCTCAACTCGAAGAGGGACGCTGCCGACCGTCTCACGCTGCTGCCGTTCCTGGGCCTGGCGCTGATCAGGGCACTGAAGGAATTCCCGCAGTGCAATGTGACGCATGACAAGGACCGTAACCTGTTACTGCAGCACGAAGCCGTGCACCTTGGTGTTGCAACGCAGACACCGGACGGCCTGAAAGTACCGGTCGTCAGGCATGCCGAAATGATGTCGATCGACGAGCTCGCCGCTGCAATCCGTCGCCTCTCCGAGGCAGCGAGGACCAACAAGGCAAAGAAAAGCGAGCTGTCAGGCTCGACAATCACGATCACCAGCCTGGGCAAACTGGGTGGCATCGCGTCGACACCGGTCATCAACTCGCCCGAAGTCGGCATTATTGGTGTCAATCGTGCGGTAGAACGACCGATGGTGGTTAATGGCCAGATCGCCGTCCGCCTGATGATGAACCTGTCGACCTCGTTCGATCATCGTTTTGTCGATGGCTACGACGCGGCAGCGATGATCCAGTGCATCAAGGAGATGCTCGAGCACCCGGCGACGATTTTCCTGCCATAATTGGCAGTATGTCACTCACCAGAGTCAGCCTCGAACCTCCCTACCTGCTGTACCTCGGCGATGTCGCCGATGATGACCATGCCAAGACCGGCTTCGGCATCGCCCACTGGCGCCCCGAATTGTGCGTCGGACAGATGCGTCTTGCCGGCTGTCCCGTCGATCTTGGCCTGCCGGAGATGCGCGTGTCCGACGCCGTCGATGCAGGCGTCAGGACCGCGATCGTCGGTGTGGCTCCTGTAGGCGGCCAGATACCTGACCACTGGTTGCCGCAACTCATCAAACTGGCCCGGGCCGGCATCAACATCGCATCAGGCATGCACAGCAAGTTGAAGTCCATGCCCGACCTTGTTGCCGCGGCCTACAAGGGCGGCTCCACCCTGACCGACGTTCGTGTGCCGCCTGCCAGTATTCCGATCGGCCAGGGCCGGCCACGCAGCGGGAAACGCGTACTCATGATCGGCACCGATTGTGCGGTCGGCAAAAAGTACAGCGCACTGGCGCTGCACCGCGAACTCGAACGGCGCGACATCAAAGCAACGTTCCGCGCCACCGGACAGACCGGCATCATGATTGCGGGAGAAGGCATTCCGATTGATGCCGTCGTTGCCGACTTCATTTCCGGGGCCGCCGAGATTCTGTCCCCCGACAATGACGACGATCACTGGGATGTCATCGAAGGCCAGGGCTCGCTGCTCAATCCGAGTTACTCCGGCGTAACCCTGGGATTGCTGCATGGTTCGCAACCGGACGCACTGGTGCTCTGCCACGACGCTGCACGTAGCGAAACGCTCGAGGTATTCGGCGACTACCCGATCCCCGAACTTGACGAAGTCATCGACGACGCCCTGCGACTGGCGCGCAGAACCCGGCCAGGTTGTTTTTGCGCCGGCGTCAGCGTCAATACTTCAGCCATGACCGATTTCGAACGCGAGGGCTACCTCGGCAAGCTGCAGGACCACCTGGGACTTCCCTGCGTCGATCCGGTTGCGATCGGGATGTCGCCCATCGCCAGCTTCATGCTCAAGCACACATGATGAAACGGCTAGTCGCGATACATTCAGAATCATGGCCCACGCTGATCCCGTTCCGCATTTCCAATAACGTCTGGAATGACTTTCCCTGCGTAGTCTGTGAAATCGAACAGGACGGCGCGGTTGGCCGCGGCGAAGGCCTTGGCGTGTACTACCTCGATGAGACTGTCGAGTCGATGACGGCACAACTTGAAGCCATTGCCACGGAACTCGCCGATGGCGTAAACCGCGAGGGCCTGCTCGACCTGCTGCCGCCGGGAGGCGCACGCATGGCTGCCGACGCAGCGCTGTGGGACCTCGAGGCACAGCTCACCGGGCGCACGGCGTGGTCGATGGCAGGCGTAGCGGCCAATCCGGTCGAAACCGTGTTTACGATTGGGCTCGAAGATACACCGGAGCAGATGGCACACAAGGCAGTCGCGGCCGCTGACATTTCGCTGTTCAAAGTGAAGCTCGGCAACGATCGCCCGGTCGAGCGCATTGCTGCAATCCGCGAGGCCCGACCGGATGCTCGCATGGTCATCGACGTCAACCAGGGCTGGCGCTTCGATGAATTACAACGCTACGCCCCGCAGATGAAATCACTGGGCGTCAGCATGATCGAGCAGCCCCTGCCGCGCGGCGATGATGCCGAACTCGAGCACTATGCTCCGCCGCTGCCGATTTGCAGCGACGAGTCCTGTCTGCACCTCGGGGAACTCGAGGAGGCGGCGCAGCGCTACCAGATGATCAATATCAAGCTCGACAAGACCGGTGGCCTGACACACGGGCTGGTACTCGCGCGTGCTGCGCGTGAGAAAGGTCTTGGACTGATGGTCGGCTGCATGGGTGGTACGTCACTCGCAATGGCGCCGCATCATGTCATCGCACAGCTTTGTGACTTCGTCGATATCGACGGACCGCTCCTCGCCCGCTACGACCGGCCCGGTGGGCTCAATTATGAGCGGGGCATCGTCACGCTCCCCGAACGTCCATTCTGGGGACAACCTGCCTAGCCGCCTCGCACCATAACGATCATCTTTCGGGTCGGGCGCGATCCGGCCAGCGTGTTTGATCACCTAATTGTAAACGTTTACTCTGCAGGCTGTGTTTCCTCATGCGAGCAACCATTGACCGCGCGTCCGAACAATTCTGATCGGCAAGAAGAAGACGCGGGAGCAGAGGACATGCCCGATGTCTCAATCACGGAAGTTGCAGGGATCGCAGGTGTATCGATCGCGACCGTTTCGCGTTGCATTAACAATCCTGAGAAAGTCACTGAGCGTACCCGCCTCAAGGTAAAGGCGGCGATCGTCGAAACAGGTTATTCCCCGAATACGCTCGCACAGAGTTTTCGGCGCGGTCGTACTAATCTGATCATGGTTGTCCTGCCGTCCATCGGCGATCCGTTCTTCACCGCAGTCATGCACGGCATTCGAACGGCCGCAAGGGAACATGGCTACTCGATTCTCATTGAGGAAACCCGGCACACGACCATGACAGCCGACGAAATCAGCGCCCTGCTTGTCTCCCGGCAAACTGACGGCATCATTCTGCTTGCCAGCATGCCACCGTTCGGGACAGACATCCTTTCGGCCAGGAGCCGGCGCCGCCTGCCGATTGTCGTCGGTTGCGAGAAAGTCTCTTCCGACCTGGCGGACTTGCCGAGTGTCCGCATTGATAATTTCGAAGCGGCCAGGGAAGCAACCAACTATCTCATCTCCCAGGGCCACGAGCGTATTGCGATGATTTACGATCAGGCGTCGTCGCTCCTAACCAGGGACCGCGAGCGTGGCTACCGCGCCGCGATGAAGGCGGCCAGGTTGACGATCCGGGACGATTGGCTGGCTGCAGGGCAACTATCGATTTCCGGCGCACGACAGGCGACGCGCGAACTTCTGGATACCGTCCCGCGACCCACGGCTATCTTCTGTGCGAACGATGAAATGGCAATCGGCTGTCTGCATGAAGTCAAAGCGGCCGGCCTGACGGTGCCGGGCGACATGTCGATCATGGGCTTCGACGACATTCGCTATGCCGAAGTGACGGACCCCCCGTTGACCACCATCAGCCAGCCGGCCGAGGAAATTGGCGAGCGCGTAATGCAAAGGCTGTGCAAGCGCATCGAGGAAGGTCGAGGCAACGGCGATAACCAGGCGCAGATCGTGCCGCACAAACTCGTGATCAGACAGAGCGTCGCCAAACCCTCCTCCTGAACGCCGGGCACGACAGTACTAGTAACGAAAGGTGTAGCTCACCTTCAGATTCAGATCCGTACGTGTGCTGGCCAGCTGGTTTTCCGGCCCGACGCTGGCGCCATGATTCAACACAAGAATGATTTCCTTTCCTGCCTCCGGGATGTAGCGCAGACGGCTGTTGAATGCGGCGACATCCGCAGTGTTGTCGTACTGCATGAGGTTGCTCCACGACCAGCGCGAATTAAAGGCGATATCCGAACGCAGACTGGCAAGGTGTGACGTAAAGCTGCCACTCGGCAAATCCACGACGTTCTCGGTGAATCCCACACCCAGGAACAAGTGCGCCGACTGGCGCCACTGCACTTCCACATGCTTCTCGAGCCGGTCACCGCTGAAGAAGCCACCGTCCTCGACAGCCAGCACCAGGCGCACGGGGCGCTGCATGCCGGTAGTGAGCTCTGCTCTGTAGCGATCAAATTCGTAGTCACCTGCGGGAACATTCAGCCTGTCGAACAACTCGAAGTCGTCACGAACAGTCTCCTTCTTCCGGGTCCACCGCAGGAATACATAGTCGTCGCGGTTCGAGTACAGGCCGACCGGTTCTATCGCGAGGCTTTCGGACAGCCCACGATCATTCATGTCGGTAACCAGCGAATAATCGAAGCGGTGATTGATGGCCCGCCAGAACCCGGTTTCCGGCCGCGTTCGATAACGCATACCTGTTCGATACTGACGGATGCCAGCACGGTTTACGAAACCGAGCGCGGGCCGGAAGTTGTCGTCAATCTGCTGCAGGTCAACGTAGGCCGACAGCTTGTCGCTGGGTATTTCCAGTCGAGCTCCGAAAGCCTGGTCGTCGCCATCCAGATCGGAAGAATCGCTCTGCTGCGCCCAGAACCGGCCGGTCATGATTTCGCCAAACGGGCCGTCGCTGTTCCGATAGAGAAAATCGAGGCCGACTACCGAATTCGTTTCATTGGACGTTGGGTCGCCGTGCGTCATGATGAATCCAACAGCCGATTCGTCGAACACATTGTACGAGCCGCGTGCGACGAACAAGTCCTTGGCCGTAACATCGCCGTTCGCCTCCTGGCGAATTGCCAGTGTGCCGACATTGAAGTCGCCGATACGACCCGTTAGCTTGACGCCGCCATCGATGCCCACGGCCTCGCCGTCTTCGGACAGACCAATACGTCTTGAGAAGAATGGTCGACCATTGGTATCGATGTTGCCAAACTCGAAAATCCCGGCATCCTGCAGAAAGAAGTCGCGCTTCTCAGGAAAGAACAGGGAAAAACGGTCGAGTGCGACCTGCTGTTCGTCGATTTCGGCGGTGGAGAAATCCGTATTCAGTGTGAGCGTTGCACTGAGCGATGGCGTAATGCGGTAACGAACATCGAGCGACGGCTCGAAACCGTCACTGTTCTCGCTGAGTACGAGGTCACGGCTCTGACTCAGGTTGACCGACGGTACGACGTCCAGCCCCTTCCCCTGCTCGATTTCGCCGATACCGGTCACTTCGCCACTGTAGGCCGGCCAGTCCTGACGCTCATGCGATGTCCACAGGTTGTACTCCTGCTTGCGGACGATGCCGCGTCCAAAATTTATGCCCCAGGTATGTGAGTTAGGTGCAAAAGAAATGGACTTGAAGGGAATCGCGATTTCCGTCGCCCAACCGGTTTCGTGCACCTGCGATTCGGCCAACCAGATGGCGGCCCACTCGTCGATGAAGCGTGCGTTGTTTTCGCGCAGCGCATCGCGCCGCACACCATTGGCATTCACCTGGAAGAAATAGTCATTGCGCTTGTTATTGAAGCTGTCGAGCATCACCCAGAACCGGTCGTCCGAGAAAAACATTTTTCCCTGGATCATTTGCTTGGCCTGAATAGCGTGTGGATCGCTATCTTCAAGGTTGGCCGCTATATAGAGATAATCGTCGTCGTAAGTCACACGTACGACGGTATGCTCGGTCGGCTGCGCGCCGTTCGTCGGCGCCGTCTGGTGAAAATCATCGATGGTCACCGCATCCTGCCAGACCGCATCGTCCAGCTTGCCATCGATAACAGGCGGTGAGTCAGTACGGTAAATCTCGAACGACTTGCGTTCGCCGTTTATCGTATATATTGCGGCCGCTTCCGTGGCGAACAGCAACATCAAGGCAACAACCAGGATTCGTTTGGTCAGAGTCATTTCGATCCCCCAAGGACGATGACGTAATGCCCTTTAGAGGATTGGGAAGTCGAATTCGTTGCGTCGCTTGCGACGAGAGGTTCTGTTCCTGCGACGAGGTGTGCAGGCTAGATGTGATTGGCCAGGCGTTCGAGATTGCTCTTGTACTTACGGCTCAGTTTTAGCTCGGCTGCATCACCGAGCTGCAGAAAATATTCACCATTGCGATGCGGTCGCATAGCCGTCACACGGTGGCGGTTTACGATGGCCGAGCGATGTACACGAACGAATATGTCCGGGTCGAGCACGCCTTCAAGGTGCTTCATCGTGCCCCGCAATACGAATGTATCGCCTGCTGAGTGCACGCACATGTAATCACCGGCCGCATCGATCCAGTCGATCGCCTCGACATCCACGCACTGCGTCTCTGCACCGTCTCTAATCGCGATGCGCCGAGGATAGGCGTGGTGCTCCCCGGTTGCTGCCTCAAGCGCGGACTCGAGCGTGAGTTCGCGGCCGGTCAATTCACACACAAACTTGAGGAGCCGGTTGCGATGTTCCTCCGCTGCCTTCTCGCCGGTGTGCTTGCGTGCGCGCTCAATCGCCTCGCGCAGACGATCGTCATTGATCGGCTTCAAAAGATAATCGAGCGCGTTCGCATCGAAGGCCTTGAGCGCAAACTCATCATAGGCTGTGACAAAAATAATCTCGGGCATGTTGCTGCCTGAGAGGCGGCGCAATACTTCGAAACCGTCCATGCCCGGCATCTGCACATCGAGAAACATGAGGTCAGGCGCTTGCTCGCGAACCGCCACCAAAGCCTCGCGGCCGTTGCGCGCCTGGCCGCAAATCTCGATGTCGGCGTAATCTGCGAGCCGAATCTCCAGGCCACGTCGCGCCAGCTCCTCGTCGTCGATGATCAGCACCCTAAGCATCGTCTTGCTCGAAAGGAATGTTGATTGTGACGGTCAGGCCATGCGGTTCATTCGGCGCGAGCGTGAACGCCTGCGCGTCTCCGTACAATTGCTGCAGCCGTTCGCGAGTATTTCTGAGCCCGACACCACTGGACTTCTTGCCGTTGTTACCGTTGCCGAGTCCGGGTCCGGTATCTGACACCTGCAGGGCCAGCGTACCGTGCTGGACCCGTGCAGAGATGCGCAGCGTGCCGCCCTCTTCGCTGGGCGTGATCGCGTACTTGATCGCATTTTCGATGAGCGGCTGCAGTATCAGGCTGGGCACGAGCGCTTTCGCGGCGCTTTCATCAATGTCCTTCTCAAGGATAAGCCGATCACCAAAGCGCACCTTCTCGATCTTCAGGTAGAGATCGAGCGCGTCCAGTTCGGAACCCAACGTGACACGTTTCATTGGGTCGCTATCGAGCGTATAGCGCAGGAAGTCGCTGAGCCGGCTGACTGCCTGATTGGCTGTCTTGTTCGATCCGTCGAGTATCAACGTGGAAATCGCATTCAGCGTATTGAAGAGAAAGTGCGGGTTTAACTGGTAGCGCAGCATCTTGAGCTGTGCCTGGTGGGCAGCGGCAACCGCTTTAAGCGTCTGCTCCGTCTGCTCCTGCAGTTGCTGGTAGTACTTGATACCAAAGTACAGGCCACTCCAGCAGAGCATGATGTAGAAAGACCCCAGCACTCCGCCGACGTAGTCCATCAGATGTTCGGGCTGCCAGTCGTTTTTAACCCAGTCGTAGTAGAGCACATTGCGCAACCACTGCCAGCCAAATGCGATGATGTAGCACGCTGCCAGCGTTGCGGTACCCAGCATCACGACGGACCGTGACCATAGCTTCTGGTAAAGCGCGCGCAGTGGCAACGTGCCGATGAAGCCCGAAACGGCGGAGGCCAGGATAACCAGGAAGTACGCTTCGGGTTTTTCGTGGGCGAGCGCGCCCAGCCAAGCCGCCAGGCCATAGCCGGTCCAGCCCGCTACGTTCAGGATCCAGAAAAGTCGGCTCCTGTCGCGGAATAATTGGTCAAGGTTCACCGCTCGATTATAGACCGGGCGTCGGAATCTGCAGCACCGTTCATCGCGCCAGCGGCACGCTTCATCGTTCTAGCCCGGTTTTCCGTCGATACGCGGCGCCATGAGCATCGGCAAATAACGCAGCAGGAACAGGACGAACGCCACTGTCCAGACGCTACCTGCCAGCAGGGTCAGCGTTCCATCATTCCCTGTCAGGCCTGCGAGCACCCTGAGTACGGCCGCAAGCTGTAGCAGGAGGAACGTCGCGAGGTCAGTGCGGCTCGCGACCAGCTCGCGGCCCGTGTGACCCAGCGTGCTGCGCATCATCATTGCGATCATCAGGCTCGTAAGTGCGCCCACTGTCAGGGCGTGAATCCAGGTACCGGGCAATACGATACCGAGCTCCGCCAGACCCCGCAGAACCAGTGCGACAGGCAACCAGGAATAGGCAACCGGCATCATCCAGAGCAGCGGACTGTTAAGTGTTGCAGAGGGTTGCCAGAGAGTCAGCCTGACTGCGTGTACGACGGCCGCCAGGAATGCCAAACCCGCCAGAAGCCAGGGATTCAAAGCTATCTCGCCGCTGGTCAACGCCGTTGCGGCGAGCAACACAAGCAGGCCAAATGCGGCAATCTCGACGAGCGGCTTGTGTCTCGGGTTGGAACCGGGCACCGCGTTTCTTGTGAACGCGGGAATGACCCGTCCCCCGACGAGGGCAAACAGAATCGTGATGACATCGATCACGGCAAACAGCGAGGTTCGCGCCAACGATGCGGGCAGCTCGCCACCGAGTGCCAGGTGGAAGACGAAGTGCAACACAGCCATGACGGCGAGGATGCCGACAACCTTGTAGTTGCGTTTGTTGGCGCCACGAAAAATCGGAATTGCTATCGCCACAGCCACGACGGGGAGGAACAGTACATCGAGAATAGCGCCGAGGCCACCTGCGCCGGACACGAGCAGCACGCGAGCACTTATCCAGAGCAGCGCAATAGCGCCGAGTAACGCCCCGCTCGGCGTCGGCTGCCCTGTCCAGTTACGAACGGCAGTGAACAGGAAACCGGTAATTACGGCTGCGCTGAAACCGAATATCATTTCATGGCTGTGCCAGAACACGCCCGGAAGGTACGTGCTGAACTGCGCCATTCCCGTCGATACCATCAGCCACAGGCCCATCGCGACAACGGCAAAGACGGCAGCCAGCGCGTAGAACGGTCGAAAACCGAGCGACAACATCGGGATGTTACTCAAGGGCGAACGATATCCGCGTCTTTACGCCCGTTGTCGCGACGGCCTCACCGTCGACAAACTTGGGCGCATAGCGGAAGCGCTTCACCGCATCAATGGCCGCTTTATCGAAGTCACTGGGCCGCGATCTTTCCTTGCCGTTGACCTTACGCGCCACTACGACCGGGTCCTGTACAAAGCCGTTCTCATCAACTGTAAATGCAAGATCGACATTGCCGGACTTGCGAGCTCTGAGCATCGACACCGGATACAAAGGCGGTACGCGAAAGAGCGGCAAGTAATCCTGATCGGGTGACAACTGACTCTCGCGCCCGATCGCCACACAGTGTTGGGTTGCCTGTTCAGTGAGTCCTCTCTGCTCATACGTTTGCACGAGCAAGGCTCGCGTGAGCAAACGAAATGCCTGATTTGCACCACCCGCGCCCTCAAACCCGGTCAGCGCACTCTCAAGGTACTCGGACGAATGCCGAAAATCCCGGTCCGTAAATTCCATCTTGCCCAGGTAGAAGTCGGCCATCCCGATGTTCAGCGTCGCCGGCTCCGGCAGTCCCGCGTAAATCTCCCGAGCCTCCAGCATGTGCTTGCGCGCCCTCAGTGACCTCGACATCTGATAGACGTTGCGTGCCGCTCGAAATGCAAGATCGGCATATTCGACGCTATCTCCGCCAAAATTCATTTTCGTGATCTTCAATGCCTTCTTGTAGTGGCGCAGTTGTGGTTCGGGCTCAAGCGGCTTTGCGGCTGCGTCAGCCAGATCTGCAAGGATTGGGATAATTCCGGCCCCGTCTTTGCCGTACGTTATTTCGCCGAGCCGCAATGCTTCCACTAAAACAGGCACCGCGTCTTCACGATTCCCGCTATCGGATAGCGCTACTCCGTAGTTGTGCGTGATGATCGCGAGTTGCTCATCAGATTCGTCGAAAATCTGCTTGCCGGCGCCAACGACACGCGCAGCCGTTTCAGCTCTGAGCGTGATGTCATCGGACTGGGCAGCCGCCTCATACGCCTGCCACGCCGCGTTGAACGCAGCAACATCATTGTCAGCCGAATACGCATTGGCCGACAGCGCAATGATCAGTAGCAACCGGACACTATTTCTCATGCAGTACCCCTCATGCTTGATGCTGAAATCAGGTCCCCGGCGTTTTGAACCAGCCCTGGGTCCGGAGGCAGAACCTGACCAACATTAGCATAAGCGGCACTTCAATCAGTACGCCGACGACGGTTGCCAACGCTGCGCCGGACGACAGGCCGTAGAGCATCGCTGCCGTCGCAATCGCGACTTCGAAATGATTCGATGCACCGATCATGGCGGTCGGTGCCGCATTTTCGTAACTCAGGCCAAGGAACTTCGCGAGAGCATAGCCCAGCGCGAAAATCACAACGGTCTGGATGAACAGCGGTATCGCGATCCACAGGATCGTCAGCGGGTTCTGTACGATCGTGTCACCTTTGAACGAGAACAGGAGCACGAGCGTGATGAGCAACGCGGTGATGGTGACTGGCGTCAGGAAGTGCAGGAACTTCTCCCTGAACCAGTCTTCGCCTTTTGCCGCAATGATCCACTTGCGCGACAGGTATCCTGCGACCAGCGGTAGCGCGACGTACACACTGATCGACAACAGCAATGCCTGCCAGGGTACCGGGAGTTTGCCAACGCCAAGCAGGAAGCCACCCAGGAACCCGAACAACAACAGCATCGTCAGCGAGTTGATGGCGACCATGACCAGCGTATGGCTGTCATTACCTT
>Ga0316201_10002760_pt1 | contig 12655 bp, 7 predicted proteins | sample CS6wburrow_MG_FD_204516 | JGI IMG/M metagenome (GOLD analysis project Ga0316201, IMG submission 204516) | Coastal sediment microbial communities from Delaware Bay, Delaware, United States - CS-6 worm burrow | ecosystem: Environmental > Aquatic > Marine > Coastal > Sediment | place: USA: Delaware... | reverse complement strand
AGAACTTTACAAAAAGCTGGGTAAACAGGCGGAACTTTGGGAAACTGAGAGTCAACGCGCTTTGCAAGAACGCAATAAAATCAATGCCGGCCTCTTGGAAGGTAAAAACCGCCAATTGGTGGGACTGAAAATGGAAAGCTTGGTGAAACAAATTGCTCAGCAGGCTGGTATTAAGTTTAAAACGCTCGATCCCGCTGATACGGCTTATAGTACCGATGAATGGCTGTTAGTGATTCAAACGATGCAGTTTGAAGCCACCTCAGAAACATTGATAGCCTTTTTAAAAGCTTTACAAAATACTAAAGAAAATTTAGTAGTGAGTACTTTAGATATACGCAGTTTCCAAAATAAATTATCGGGTACGATTAAAATTACCGGTTTTAGTCGTCTGCCACCGCCCTCGGATGAAGAATAACGAGATGATAATGAATAGTCGATATCGTTTCAAAATGGGCTGACTTTTATTTTTAAGCCTTAAAAACATTCAAAAACATACAGGATTGTTAAATATCAATCGGGTTTCATAAAAATTATTTCAAAACATCAAACACATTGCCCATCCAACATTGAGATTGGTGGGCAACTGCCCACCCAACATAATTGATAACTGACATGAGTGAGCCTAAACTTAATTTACCGCTTTTTACCCAATTATTGTCCAAAAAACATATTGCCCCTGTTGAAGACTTTTATAATAATCCATGTTTAATGTTTTCAAAACTGCCCGATCTTGAAGATCGGGCTAAAATCCGTTTTATATTAGGCCCAAACATCCGCTTTGCTAAAGGGCAAGCTGATCAAATTGAGCGTTTGATCAAACATTGGCGCGCTAAATTGGCTCCAGAATTAGAGGGGGCGGAAGGGGAAGGCGTTGATCAATTAGATAATGAATATCTTCAAGATTTAGCCTCTGAAGCACCGATTATTCGTATGGTTAATCATTTAATGGAACGGGCCTTAGATTTAAGTGCCAGTGATATTCACTTTGAACCGGAGGAAAAATATTTAAAGGTGCGTTGTCGAGTTGATGGTGTCATGGTGAATCTTGAACATTTACCCTCTTCAGTGATTCCAGCCGTCTCTTCTCGTATAAAATTAATGGCCCGTTTAGATATTGGTGAAAAACGTTTACCACAAGATGGCCGAATCCAATATCAAATGGGAGAACGAGATTTAGATATGCGTGTATCGACTTTGCCCGGCGTACATGGAGAATCTATCGTATTGCGTCTTTTGGATCGCAGCGATATTCATGTCAATTTAGAAGCGTTAGGTATGCCGCCCAATGTATTGACAGCTTATTCAAAAATTATCAAACAACCTCATGGCATTGTGCTGGTGACAGGCCCCACGGGTAGCGGTAAAACCACAAGCTTGTATGCCACGCTAGATAAAATTAATACGGGTCAACAAAAAACGATTACGATTGAGGATCCCGTTGAATATCAATTAGAAGGGATTACGCAAATTCATTTGAATGCCAAAATCGGTTTAAATTTTTCAGCAGGATTACGTTCTATTGTGCGACAAGACCCTGATATTATTATGGTTGGTGAAATTCGTGACCGCGAAACGGCTGAAATTGCGATTGAATCGGCTTTAACCGGACACTTGGTGTTTTCTACGTTACATACTAATGATGCGGCAGGCGCGGTCACACGTTTACAAGATATGGGCATAGATACTTATCTGATCAGTTCAAGTGTTATTGCCATAATGGCACAACGTTTAGTTCGCACAATTTGTATGAATTGTAGCGAAGATGATTGGCTCAGCGAAGAAGAAGCCGATTTATTGGGGATTGAATTTCAACCTTACGCTCAAATCAAACGTGGCCGGGGCTGCGAGCAATGCGCCAATACAGGTTATCGTGGACGTAATGGCTTATATGAATTACTGGTGATTTCTGACAATATTCGCCATGTTATCGGTGGCGGCGGTGATGCCAACCAAATTCGCAAACAAGCAATTGAAGAAGGTATGCAGACACTGCGGCAAGATGCCATGAACAAATTCTATCAAGGCAAGACAACGCCTGAAGAAATTGTGCGAGTGACTCGGGCAGTTTAATATAACGACAAGGATATAACGACAAGGATTGTTTATAATAAAGGATTAGATCATAGCCTAATTTATTTTGCCTCGGGGCTCTTTCCGTGCAAACAAAATTTATTTTGCTTTCAGCTTTTCGTTCCAAATTGAGCATAAGATTGCTTGATACGGGTTGGTTCAACACTTACTTTAAAAAAACAATGAGTTATAAAATCTGAAAAGCTTTTGAATCACAAATCTTGAAGTGGCACGGTATAGGAGGTATATTGTATTGTCTACAATGTTTACACTCGAATTGACTCAATCTGCTTATCGTCATCTTGAAGCATTTAAACTGTTTGACAGAAATAAAATTCTTGACGGTATCAAAGCCCAGCTTTCCTATCAACCACTAGAAGGAACGAAAAACAAAAAATGGCTTCGCCAAAATCCTTTAGCAGATTGGGAATTGCGAATTGATCCCTATAGAATATTCTATGATGTCGATGAAACACAGCAAATCGTCAGAATTCTTGCTATTGGTATTAAAAAACGCCATAAAATCATTATTGAAAATGAAGAGGTTACTTTATGAAAACAATTACACTGTCTTCAAATCCATTCTCAATTCTCGAACTGTTTGAGATGGCACGTCAAGATTCATTGCTGGTTAAAACAGTCAATGGTGAGAGATTTTTTATTAGTTCTGCCGATGAATTTGACAATGAAGTTAAACTTTTGCGACGCAATAACAGCTTTTTGACGATGCTTGATCAATTTAAACAAGAAACCAAAAGCATTCCTTTTGAACAAGTTGAAAGAGAATTACGGTAATTGTGCAACGAACACACGGTAATTGTGTAAAGAAAATTCAACTGTTTAGGATGCTAAAGCAGAAATAACGCACGCAAGAGACGCAAGGAGGCAAGATTTCTCTTGAGAGATAACCTCTTTAGCGTTTATTTATTTTTTAATCGCGAGTTCACCTGTAACATTCGACATAAAACCAGCATGAAACGAAGTTCAGCGTAGCTAAATAGACACCTCAAAAAAAAGTACCACAGAGGTTTGACTTGATAACGCCTCAGTGAAACTCTGTGCTACTCTGTGTTCGAGGTAAAGCCTTAAAAACGCAACTCTGGTGAGCAACAAAAACACATTATCCACCCGACAACTGAACTGAAAACTATGGCTATTCATCAATATAAATACAAAGCCTGTGATGCATCCGGCAAAACGCAAGAAGGACAAATGAATGCAGAAAGTGAACAGGAAGTCTTGACAACCTTGCAAAGTCGGCAATTGATTCCGCTTAAAATAGAACAAGAAGCTGAAAATACCGGTTTGTTTACGCGACAATCTATCAGTAATCGTGATGTGATTGATTTTACAAATGGATTGTGTACTTTAATTGAAGCGCGGGTACCCCTTGATAGAGCCTTGGGATTACTTGAAGGTCTCACTGAAAAGCAAGTCGTACAAAAATTGATTGATGATTTGCGTCGCGATGTGAAAGAAGGTAAAAGTTTAGCCGATGCACTGCAAACACGGCCTAAAATTTTTTCACGGATGTACGTTAATATGATACATGCCGGTGAAGAAGGCGGTATTTTAGAACATTTATTACCTAAATTAGCCGATTTTTTAGCCACCGCCGATGAAGCTAAGCGTAATATTATTTCATCCTTGATTTATCCTCTTATTCTATTAATCGTCGGTATTTTAAGTGTGATATTATTAATGGTATTTGTTGTCCCCTCCTTTGCCACACTCTTTGAAGATATGGGATCAAATATGCCCTCTTCTGCCGCCTTTATGCTCGGTTTAAGTGATTGGCTAACGAATTATGGCTGGAGTTTACTCTTTATCCCATTATTATTGTGGTATGGCTGGCGACAATTAGATGCCACACCACATCGGCGTTTGCAACGCGATCAAGCCATGCTATCCGTACCCCTGTTAGGGAGATTAATCTTACAAGCCGAATCCTCCCGTTTTTGTCGCACCTTGGGCGCATTGCTCGGAGCCGGTATACCCTTATTAAAAGGCTTGCATATTGTTCGAGGTGTCATGGATAACCAAGTGCTTGCCAACAGTCTCGTTCAAGTCGAAGAAGCAGTACGCGGTGGCATCAGCTTAGGTAAAGCCCTCGTTAATGAAGGCAAATTCCCCGTACTCTTAGCGCAACTCGTCATTGTCGGTGAAGAAACCGGCCGTACTGGAACGATTTTAGATAAACTGGCAGAAACGTTTGATCGCTCAGTTAAACAACAAACCTCACAGCTAGTTGCCTTACTGGAACCTTTGCTGATTTTAACTTTAGGTGTCATCGTCGGCGCAATCGTGATCACAATGTTATCTGCGATTTTCAGCATTAATCAAATGAAGTATTAACCCTATAGGACAACGTGTTACCTGTAGGGTGGGCAACATGGTTGCCCACCTATCTATCAATAACAAACCCAAAATCCAATGATGTCTATCCATTTAATCAAAAAACTCTCTGTTGTCTTATTATCCAGTAGTGTGCTAGTTGCTTGCACGGCTCCGCCTAAACGCGAATCCCCACTCAGTGCAGAACAACTCGCACAAACTCAATTACAACCTCGTTTTCCTGTGGTGAATCAAATCCCAGTCAGTTTTCCGATTGCCGAACTGGCTCCGACACAGTCTCGAACTTTAAAAGAGGTTAATCAAAAAGGCGGTGTACCAACGGTAACGACATTAACGGATAACACCCTGAAAATGAGTGATATAACCAGCTTATCCGATGATGCACCCATCGAATTAAATTTTGAACAAATGCCCTTGCAACAAATCTTTGATATCATGAGTGATGCCTTGGGTATTAGCATGGTAATTGATCCCAGCATTGGCGATAAAGTCACCATCCGCACCTCCAAGGAGAAACCCTTAACCAAAAAGGATTTGTGGCCCTTATTGCAACTGCTATTAGACGATGCCGGCATCGTCATGCAGAAAAAAGGAGGAGTCTACCATTTGAAAAAGATAGCCTCGCAATTACCTGGCACCATTGGCGTTAATCCGGAAACCTTGAGCAGCAGTACATCATCACAAGTATTACAAATTACACCGCTACGCTATATCAGTGCAGAATCGGCTCAAAGTGTCCTCAATCCCATGGTACAACCCAAAGGCCGTGTTACCGTTTTGCCAAGCATGAATATCATTGGTATTACAACCACACCGCAACAGTTAGAACGGATCAACAAATTACTTCGCATTGTCGATGCCGATCCCTTTTTACATCGCGGTATGCGTTTGTTTCGCTTGATCAATTCTAAAGCCGCAGAGGTACAAACCGATCTGGATAAAATCCTCAAAGCCCTATATGGCACAGCACCCTCAACCTTCCAAGTGCTCGCCTTAGAACGCATCAATGCCATTTTAGTCATTGCGCCCCCTAACACCGGTTTTAACGAAGTGGCTTTATGGGTAGATATTCTTGACGAAAGAAGCGAAGAAAGCGGCGAGCAAGTGTTTATCTATCAAGTTAAAAATCTGGAAGCCAGTAAATTAGCCTCCACCTTGGAGAATGTCTTTAAAATCGAAGACAAAAAGGCAGCGGAAGAGAAAGACAAACTGAAGCACAACGAAGAAGCGAAGAAAGAGGACAAAGGGAAAGAGGATAAACAGCTTCCTTCTACGCCTGGTCGCATAGCCGTTTCTGCCGAATTAAAAGTGACTATCGTCGCGGATGAAAGCACTAACAGCTTATTGATACGGGCCACACCGCGAGATTATCGGCAATTGCTAGAAACGATTTATGCACTGGATCGGGTGCCTAAAGAAGTCATGGTGAATGTCGTCATGGCAGAAGTCACCCTCACACAAGCGAACCGATTTGGGATTGATTGGCAATACTTCTTTGGCAGTGGGAAAAAGAATTATGTACGCAGCGATTTTAATGTGCCAGCCCAATCTTTCAGCACCACGACGACTGAAAATAGCACCACCAGTTCTAGTTCTAACTCATTGGTTGGATTAGTGATTGGCAATGTCACGGGCAGCGTCAATGCCATATTAAATACCATAGCCTCCACGAATGACATCAGCATCTTATCGCGCCCCTCACTCTTAGTGCGTGACAACGAAGAGGCATCGATAAATGTCGGTTCAAACGAACCCTTTCTGGGATCGCTCAATCGCTCATCGATCAACACCAGTAATTTAGTGTCTCAAGACGTACAATATAAAGACACCGGTATCACCGTCAAAGTCACACCGCGCATTAATGAAGATGGGATAATAAACATGAAGATTTTTCAAGAATTATCCCAACTGGGGCCCACAAGAACCACGCAAAATTTGCAATCCTTTATCCAACGCAAATTAGAAACCTCAGTGGTTATACGTGATGGTAACGCCATAGTCATCGGAGGCATGATTGAAACCCGTAAAAAAAATGATGAGCAAAGTCTGCCTGGTTTGAGAAATATTCCCATTATAGGCAGCTTGCTATTTGCATCAACTGATCACGAAGAAGTTCGCACCGAATTGGTACTGATCATCGTCCCCCAAATTGTGAATCCAGAAGCCGACAATCGCCCCTTGGTACAAAACTTTAAGCAAAATATGCAATTGGTATCACGGTTACTCAACGAGCAATCTATTTTTAGAGATGAATTGCGGGAAATAACACCCCCACCACAGCAACCAGACGAGTCGCTTCAACCGGTCAATAATTCCGCTAATAAATCCCCCCAACCTTAGTGCGACGCCTCGCGTCTGTGTTTTAGTAGAGACGCGATGCCTCGCGTCTCTGTTTTTTTTTCGACACGATGCCTCGCTAGAGACGCACGGCCGTGCGTCTCTACAATGGAAACAATCCCTTCTCCTAAGTCAAAAAAAGCTATCAGTCCCTAGCATTGCCCCAATCTATCGCCATTTGACAAGACGAACAATGGCCTCTGCACTTTTTAATCTCACGCAAAGCCGCCAAGACGCTAAGCTAAGAATCATACTGAGTTATAATTTTTGCGCCTTTGCGCCTTTGCGTGAAATTGGTTTAAAAAAACGGGCATAATGCGAAGTATAACTGGAATCAGAAAAGTGGGTTTTGGCGGGATGATATGATAAAGCGGGGAACAGCAGCCCCAGATGGCATCGCGGGATGAATTGAAACGGGTAAACCGCCAAGATTTAACGAACCTTGGCGGTTTTTTGTAGAAAAACGGCTGTTTTAATAGCTTCCGCAAGAAGAGAATAAACAGGGCTTATCAGATTTGCACGCTGATTTTACGTGGCTTCGCCACTTCCCGTTTCGGGATGATAATTTGCAATTCACCGTTTTTGCCACTGGCCATGATTTTCTCAGAATCAGCCGTATCGGGTAAGCTAAAGCGACGATAGAAGCTACCATAAGTTCGCTCAACGCGCTTGTAATTTTGCCCTTCATCCTGACTTTCTGCATGACGTTCACCTTTGATCGTCAGTACGCTATTCTCCATCGACAGTTCGATGTCTTTGGGATCCACGCCCGGAATATCGGCTTGAATTACGAATTGTTGCGCTTCTTCTTTGATGTCAACTGGCGGTACCCAAGCACTGGTTGCTATGGCTGACTGATCTTCTGACTGTCTGCCATAATGATCAAAGAATTTATCCATGTCTTGGCGAAATTGATTCATCAAACCCCAAGGTTGATAAGTCGTTGTTAACATGACGCTACCTCCATTTTAATCAAGTTATTACAAGGTTTAAACAGGGTTGGCCTCTATTTAGGGATAACCATTTTGACTTTCAATATCTGATGATTAATTTTTTTTATATTTATTAATCAATCACTTAATCCATTTTTGAGTGCGTTTCAAAACGCTGTTGCCCTCTATTTAGGGATAACCATTTTGACTTTCAATATCTGATGATTAAATTTTTATTATTTATTATTAATCAATCACTTAATCCATTTTTGAATGCGTTTCAAAACGCTGTTGCCCTCTATTTAGGGATAACCATTTTGACTTTCAATATCTGATGATTAAATTTTTTATTATTTATTATTAATCAATCACTTAATCCATTTTTGAATGCGTTGATAACGCGCTTGGCCTCTATTTAGGGATAGCCATTTTGACTTTCAATATCTGATGATTAATTTTTTTTATTATTTATTATTAATCAATAACTTACATATTGAGCACTCAACGGGTATATTAAGTAGGGACTGCTATTTTTATTTTCAAGAGACGCTTCGCGATCGCGTCTCTACATCCCGATAGATTTTAATCTCAATCATTTTTCCGCAAGCACGTACCCCGCTCTTTTTTCGCCATACCTTTTACAATTCGCTTTTTGAAAATTTCTTGGGCCACAAAAATAAACGATCAGGCCCGTTTTTAATGAGCCATATTCTTCTTGGTATTGAGAAACCAGTTTTTCACGACATTGTGCAATCGGATAATTTAATCGGTTACATTCTTTTTTTGCCAGTGAACTCAATGAGGCTATATTGAGTCTGACACGCATTTCATGCGTCAGTGTTTGGGTTGTGAATGTATTATTATCACTATCGCGAAAGGCCGGAATGAGGATTGCCCAAAATAGCCAGATGATGAAAATGATAGGCAAACTTTTAAACAGTACGGCTTTTTTGGGAAACCGGTTTCGGGAAAACCTGATTGAGAGTTGTTCGGAAACCGATTGAGAGCGATTTCTAAAAATATCATCAATAGGATGTGTCTTTAAGTATTTTTGAAAGTTAAAAAGTACGGTTCTCATTTTGTGGCGAAACCAGACTGATAAATGAGAGAAAAACGATTGAGAACGACTGATAAAAACCGAACTAATATTGTGTGTCTTTGCGTATTCTTGAATAAGCTTTTTGACATAATCCCAGTGATAACAATAAACTTTGTAAGCTGTTGTTTCTTGAGGATTCTTGCAATTTAAAGCACCGGCAGTGTATCCATTGAGTGAGATAACAATGAGTTTATAACAGTGGTACTTTTTCGCTGAACCGCCTTGAGAAACCGAAAACTCGGTACCAAAAAAATTCATATATTCATTGAGCATGTCCTTCTTTAATAACGGTTTTTTCATATTTTTAGCTTGGACAATGGCATGAACTTGATCGGGCTCGCTGGGATGATAAAGCAAAATATCAACGCCTTTATCGTTTTTGCCCCCCGTGACTTGAGTAATCCATCCCATTTCTTTGTACAATCTGGCCAAAAAGTATTCAAAGACATCCCCTTTATATTTAGGACTGCCATCTAGGTTATTCAAAAGATGATAGATTTGGTCAGTATGGTTATTCAAAGCGAGTTTAAGTAATTGATTCGCTTTAAGTAAAGCTTGATGATTCATTGTTAAATGATTCTAATAGTTGATGAAGTGGTAATGATGTTTTTAACCAAAGCAACCAATGGGGCAAGCCCACGCACCTACCCATAAAAAGCCTGATTTCGATCCTTAAACTTACATTTGCAGGATAACCCAATAAGTGCTGGCTAAACAACCTCAAAGCACTATTTTTGCTAAATTGCTAAATAACATTCAGTCCCAATATTAATTATAATAGAGGTGAGGCATCCCTCTTTAGAACGCTGAACACAACGGTTTTTTTGAATAACTGATAACTGATAACTGATAACTGATAACTGATAACTGATAACTGATAACTGATACAGGAGAAACCCTATATGATTTTTCCCAATTATCATTCCCTTACTTTAATTTACGAAAGTGCTAATTCTCTTGTCTATCGTGCGCTTAGACAAGAGGATAATCAAGCGGTTATTCTCAAAGTACTCAAACAAGACTATCCTACACCAGAAGAATTAAATCGCTATTGGCAAGAATATGAAATCATCAAAAGTTTTGATCTGGTAGGGGTTATTAAAACTTATGGTATTCAAAAATATCAGAATACCTTGATCATTATATTAGAAGATTTTGGCGGTGATTCATTCAAGCAATGCCAGGATCGGCGTTTGACGATGACGGCTTTTTTATCGCCTGCCATTCAAATTGCAGATAGTCTTGGGCATATTCATGGCGCTTATGTTATCCACAAGGATATTAATCCGGCCAATATCATTTGGAATGATAGCACGCATCAATTAAAAATCATTGACTTTGGTATTGCCAGCCGTTTACCGCGTGAAAACTCTACCTTTAAAAACCCGGAGAAATTAGAAGGTACTTTGGCTTATTTGTCGCCAGAGCAAACTGGGCGTGTCAATCGCAGTGTCGATTATCGCACTGATTTATATTCATTGGGTGTGACTTTCTATGAAATACTCACGGGACAATTACCCTTTACAGCCACCGATGCGATGGAATTAGTCCATTGTCACATTGCCAAAATGCCAACCCCGGTTTGTGAGCTCAATCCTGATGTGCCCCCTATTCTCAGTGACATTGTGATGAAATTGATGGCAAAAAATGCTGAGGATCGTTATCAATCCGCTTTTGGTTTGAAGGCTGATTTGGAAAACTGTCTTGAAAATTTAGACGGTTTAAAAAACCGTAGCGATTTGCCCTTCAAATTAGCACAACACGATTTTTCATCTCAATTGCACATTCCACAACAACTCTATGGGCGCGAAAATGAAATCAAAGTGTTATTGCAAGCCTTTGAACGTGTCAGTCAAGGGAATAGCGAATTGATGTTAGTGGCCGGTTATTCTGGTGTGGGTAAATCGGCTTTGGTGCATGAAGTCCATAAGCCCATGACGGAAAAACGGGGTTATTTTGCGGCCGGTAAATTTGATCAATATCAGCGCAATATTCCGTATTCTGCTTTAACAATCGCTTTTAACGCATTTTGCCATTATTTATTGACTGAATCAAGCGAACACTTAAAACAATGGCGGGAAAAAATTCTCAGTGCTGTGGGCAATAATGGGCAAGTCTTAATAGATGTCATTCCCCAATTAGAATTAGTACTCGGCCGACAACCTGCCGTTATCGCAGTCGGCCCCCTTGAGGCCCAAAATCGCTTTAATCTTGTTTTTCAAAACTTTATCAGGGCGATTTGTCAAGCGGAACATCCGTTAGTGTTGTTTATAGATGATTTACAATGGGCAGATTCTGCTTCTTTTAATGTCTTAAAACTGTTGATGACAGAAACAGATAATCACTCTTTTTTGATGATTGGCGCGTATCGCGATAATGAAGTGGATGCGGCTCATCCACTGATGCGATTGCTGGATGAGTTACAAAAAGCGGATATCACCGTTAACACGGTTCACTTGCAAAATATCGCCATCACTGATGTCAAGCACTTGATGACAGATGCCTTAATGTCAACCTCTGACGAGCTTGAAACGTTGACTCAATTAGTTTATGAGAAGACACACGGTAATGCTTTTTTTACGCACGAATTTTTGAAATCTTTGTATGATGAAGCCTTATTAGTTTTTGATGTCAAGGGGCAAAAATGGCAATGGGATATTTCAATTTGTGCCGAAAAAGGCATAACTGACAATGTGGTGGAATTAATGGCCGGTAAGATAGAAAAATTGCCGACTAACACGATTGCTGTCTTAAAATTGGCGGCCTGTATTGGTAATCAATTTAATTTGGAAACCTTGTCGATTATCTACCCCTTTTCAGAAGCAGACACCTTAGCTCATCTTTGGAATGCCATAGAAGGTGGTTTCATCTTGCCTTTGGATGCGCATTATAAACGAGTGGAAAAACGGGAAAAAGGGGTTGTGACAACCCGCTTTCAATTCCAACATGATCGTATTCAACAAGCGGCTTATTCCTTGATAGCTGACACTGATAGGCCTACCCTTCATTTGGAAATGGGTAGATTGTTGAAAGCCAGCATGACTGATGTGGGAGAAAACCTTTTTGAAATAGTCGATCATTTTAATCTGGGCGTTTTCCTGCTTAAAAATCAAACCGAGGCGTATGAGATTGCCCAATTGAATCTAGCTGCTGGAAAAAAAGCGAAAGCGGCGGCCGCTTATGAACCGGCTTTAAGATATCTGAACATGGGCAGAGAATTGTTAGCTGAGGAGAGTTGGCTACAGCAGTATGATTTGACACTGGCATTGTGTATGGAAAGCGCGGAAACCGCCTATCTCAACGGCGATTTTGAACAGATGAACAGCTTGGCAACAGAAATCCTGCAACATGCCCGAACCCTGTTAGACAAAGTCCGTGTTTATGAAGTTAAGATTGATGCCTTACAAGCTCAAAACCAATTACTCGAAGCCGTCAATATGGGATTGGAAATTTTAGACTTGTTGGCTATCACTTTTCCCGCTTCTCCGAGTCAAGATGATTTTATGCCAGCACTACAGGCAACACAATCCGGTTTAGCGGGCAAGTCCATTGATGCTCTCATTGAATGGCCAGAAATGACAGATCAGTTCAACTTAGCAGCGATGCGGATTTTATCAAGTGTTTTTTCCGCCTCTTATCAAGCGGCACCGGCTTTGATGCCACTGTTTGTGTTTAAACAGGTTAATTTGTCGGTTGAATATGGCAATACGGCAGAATCGGCTTTTGCTTATGCCAATTACGGTTTGATTCTCTGCGCGATTGTTTCTGACATTGATTCGGGTTATCAATTCGGTCAATTGGCTCTCAATCTATTGGAACATTTCCAGGCTAAAGAACTGAAAGCCAGAACGTTTGTGATCAT
>Ga0316201_10002759_pt1 | contig 12656 bp, 10 predicted proteins | sample CS6wburrow_MG_FD_204516 | JGI IMG/M metagenome (GOLD analysis project Ga0316201, IMG submission 204516) | Coastal sediment microbial communities from Delaware Bay, Delaware, United States - CS-6 worm burrow | ecosystem: Environmental > Aquatic > Marine > Coastal > Sediment | place: USA... | reverse complement strand
TCAAACAGACCACCGCGACTCGATGAACCGAGGTGTTTTTCGGATTTTAGTGAAACAGCTTTCATTCTTAGCCCTCTGCAATGCGGCGCTTCTTGTCAGGGTGGTCATGTACCGGCGCTCCTTTGATCCACAGGCGCAAGGCCTGCCAATGGATGCCAAAAATAACTTTGAAGGTCATAAAAGGATGGAATGCCAGTATCCTGGCCAGTGATGAACCGGAGATTTCTGTCCTTTCCAGGTTCAGGCTGGCATCAAATATTTTCTTTCCGGAACGCTTGTTCTCCATGAAAACGGTCAGGTTCTCCTGCGGGGTGGTAAACCGCCAGCGATAATCAATATCCATTTGCATAAACGGTGACACATGCATGGTTTTCGGTGGCGTGAACTCCATGTGCCTTGCCGGCTGCTGAGCCCCGTCTACGGGCAGGACATACAAGGTTCTTTCACCCCAGGGGGTGTTATTGACCTCGGCAATGATGGCCTCGAGATGTTTGTCCCGCTCATCGAAGCAATAATAGAAACTGACAGGGTTAAAGCAGTAACCGAAATAGCTCAGGTTGGTGAGCAGGCGCACCGGCCCTTGCGGCCGCTGACCCGTTTCGGATTCCACCTTGTCTCTGACGCATTGCTCCAGCGGCGTGCTACTGTCGCCGAAATGGTCTTCACGGCGGAAGCGGGCCAGTGCCCGGCGCCTGGTGGACCAGAACCAGCGCTTGCTAAACACGGTGTCCAGCTCAGCGAGGTCCAAATACATCATGAACATGTAGTAATTAAATACATGTTCCACCGGATGCTCGCGGCGGTGTTTAACTGACCCTTCGAAAATCGCGCTTTTCATGCACCGACCTTTCCGCAAAGTGTTCCAGCGCATTTAGCGCGCTGAGTACGCCGTCCTCGTGAAAACCATAGCGCCAGTAGGCGCCGCAATAATAGGTCCGCTTCACGCCATTGACTTCTTTATGGCGGGCCTGCGCCGCAATGGACTGCTCCGTGAATACCGGGTGCGAATAATCAATCGTTTCCAGGATTCGGTCAGGATCGATTTTATCGCTGTTATTCAACGATACGCAAAACTGCTCCGGTGCATCCAGTCCCTGGAGAATATTCATATTGTAGGTCAGCGCGACCCGCTCACGCTCCTCGGCAAGAATATGGTAATTCCAGGCTGCCCAGGCCAGCTTTCTGCGCGGCATCAACTTCGTATCCGTATGCAGGACCGCTTCGTTGGATTGGAACCTGATAGCGCCGAGCACTTCTTTCTCGGCGTCACTCGGATCTTTCAGCATGCGCAGCGCTTGGTCGCTGTGACAAGCCAGGAAGACATGGTCAAAGAAGAGAGACTCGGAGCCCTCCACCTTCAACTCCACGCCATTCTCGCTGCGCGATATGCTTTGTACCGGTGCTTGCAGGTGAATTTTATCCCGGTGGCCCGCAACCAGTTTCTCGACGTAACGGTTCGAACCACCTTTGATGACCCGCCACGTGGGCCGGTTGTCCACGCTCAGCAGACCATGATTTCTGAAAAAGCGTACGAAGAATTTGGCAGGTACTTCACGCATACCCACCGGCTGGGCTGACCAAATGGCCGCACCCATGGGAATGATGTAGTGCTCAATGAATTCAGATGAATATTGTCTCAATTCGAGGAACTCCCCGAGACTTATATGGGCGGCACCAGGCGCCAGCACTTCGGGCGCTTCGCGTTCAAATCTAAGAATGTCGCGGATCATCCGGTAGAAGGACGGCCTTAGCAGGTTTCGCCGCTGCGCAAACAGGGTATTCAAAGTACTGCCCTTGTACTCGAGACCGTTGTTTTCGTTGCGCATGGAGAAACTCATATCGCTATCCTGGGAGGCGACGCCGAGTTCATCCAGCAATTCAATAAAATTGGGGTAGGTGCGGTTATTGAAAACGATGAAACCGGTATCAACAGCGTAATGGCGCCCGCCCAGTTCAACGTCCACCGTATTGGTGTGTCCACCGATACGGTTGTCAGCTTCGAAAACGCTGACATCGTGATGCTTGTTCAAGTGATACGCTGCGACATTACCGGCAATACCGGTGCCCACGACTGCAATTTTCATGGTCGATCCTGTATTCCTGCCCTGCGAGTTTTCTTTATCACCATTTTTGGGGCACTTTGCGTACTTTGGAGATGTCGTAGCCGGCGTCTCCAATCAGCCTGATCAGCGCATTGTACTCTTCGCTGCTGAGAGCAGGTTCACGGGCCATCAACCAGACGTAATCACGCTTGTTTCTGCCGATGATTGTCACCCGGTAATCCTCGTCGAGATAGATGATCCTGTAATCCGCCTTGATGGGCCAGATAAACTGCATGCCCCATTCGGCATTGGTCTGCGAGTTGCGCACGAAACCGCGCGGGTTGTATTGTTTTTTCTCACCGTCAAAGCCACCCTTGTTAAAGGTGAAAGTGGTAGCTATGCTGCCGTCATCATCCAGTTCATAGGTTTCGACGGCGTTAAATGCTTCCTTTTCGATCGAAGTCGGGATATTGGCAATCACGTACCAGTCGCCCATGAACCGATTAAGATCAACCTTATCAACCGTCGCAAGGGGTTCGACACTGCTGCAGGCAGTCAGAAACAACACAGCAGTCCCGGCAAACCAGCGCAAAGGACCGCCTAGGATAGTGGTGCCAGTTTCGTTTTTATCAGAGTAATTCATAACTTAACACCCGGTCGCCCTTGGTTTTGCTTTCCAGCGCCAGCCATTCATCATCGGCGGAGTACCATAATTGCAAATCCAGCTCGCCGGCTTCCAGCCGGTATTTCCGCGCTGGCACCCGCTCGCCCCTGATGGTGCGATAATCGGCCTCAGGCTCGGAGACTTCGACTTCCACGTATTCACCATTCTGGGTATTCAGCAGACGGTCATTTTGCAAAAAAGAGGGATCCCAGTATGCGAAACTGGAAACACATTCTGGCAGTTGTTCCATTTCACCGGTGCCGGTGACTTCGAAAAAGCCGTCGCGCAACTGTCCACTCACTGCGAAAGGCTTACCATTCGCGTCGGTGCTGGATTCGATCCTGGTAAGACAGTCCCCTTGCCAGGTTTCCTCGTTCTGGTGCAGGTAGCGATAGACCGTGGCAAACAGGATTTTGACTCTGAAGTCTGCCTTGGTTTCGAGGCGGGTCCTGTCTCCCTCGTCAGTCAATACGAAATGCTGGTTGCCAACCTCTTTACCGTCGAGCAACACGCGAAAGTTCCACTCGCGGTCCTGTGAAGCACTGACGCTGGTGGAAATCGAACTTATCAGTAGGCTGACTACCAGCAATTTGAAGACATTTTTCATCATCATTTTCCTTTGTAATATCCTAGCGCCCGCTTTTCGGTAAGCCGGGAAAAAAGGCGTTGGTGTTCTTAATGTAATCCGCATACGCAGGTCGGCGCCCTTTAATACTTGACTCGAGCAGCGAAACGCCTGAAACCTTCAATAATAGAACTGTCATGAGCAGTGGCGCATAAATGGTCCACCAACCGCCTGCGGACAACGCGAGGCAATAATAACCCCACCACAGGGTAAATTCGCCGAAGTAATTCGGGTGCCGGGTCAAAGACCACAATCCGGTGTCAAGCACCTTGCCGCGGTTGCTTTCGTCATCACGAAACCGCTTCAACTGGTTGTCACCGACCACTTCGAAATACATGCCGATGGTCCACAGTGCGACGCCGGCATAATCCAGCCAGCCAATGGGTGCGCTGCCAGAGGCGCCAGCGAGCAACGGTATTGCGATGACACCGGCAAGTGCAGCTTGCAGGCCAAAAACGATGTAGAGGCTCTTGAACCCGAAATTGGGCTGGTTGTTGGCACGGATGGTCTGGTAGCGGTGGTCCTCAGGCTGCCCGTGGTTGCGTATTGTGATAAACGCACTGAGACGTATGGCCCAAACCGCCACCATCAACAGGACCGCCCAGGCACGGGGACCGCCAACATCAGCCAGCGCCATGTAGACACCCAGCATCAGCAGGAACATCAGTGACCAGAGACTGTCGACGATACTCACATCGTTGCGTACCAGGCTGACGATCCAGAAAGCGATCGCAAACGCAAGAATTGCTGCGAAAGATATACCGTATGCGCCCCAGTCAAGCATGTTGCACCGCCTCGTCTTCAGCCTGCTGCATTCCGTCCAGACGCTCCGACAACCTGACCAGCAAAGGAGTCACCAGGGCCCACCCGATCCCCAGGGCCGTCAGTGCAGCTGGCATGTTAATGAAGGTCAACCCACCGAGCTTGGCGCCGCCGTAGTAACTCAACGGCCCGCCGATCAGGCCAAGCAGGACAGCGGCCACCGGCCGCTCACGCAACCAGCGCAGAGATACATTCAGCGTGGTTGCGAACAGCAACCACATCGCAACAATCCAGTAGGGAGCCGTACCCGCCCACAAAATGCCGTTGGGATAGGCCAGCCAGCCGGTCTGGAGCAGGAGACTGTCGAACAGGGCGCCGATCACAGCGGCCGTGAGCACCAGGGCCAGTTCCTTGCGGGGCTTATATGCCATCTTGAGGTGTATGGAAAGAGCGAGGAACACGGCTACCGGGCCCACCAGCGGGTAGCCGTTGGCAGCGCCCAGGACGCAACTGAACCAGCCAGCCTGGAAGGCAAGGAAATTGACTACTAACCTATTCAACTTCCTGCCCCCCTGGCAAACAGGTAATGGCCTACAAACCACTCCTGACCACCTTCATAGGCAAATAACTCTGCGCAGGCCATGAAGAACATGCGCCAGCGCATAAACCATTTTGAAGCATCAGCCTTGCCGTAGGTCTGTTCCATAATCGGCATGATCTCCGCCTTACGCTTGTCCATATTGGCCAGCCATGCGTTCGAGGTTTTCTCGTAGTGGCGCCCGTCCCAGACCCACCGCGCCCGGATGGACAGGTCATCCTGGAAACGTAAAGGAAGGTCGGCACTCGGCATGATGCCGCCGGAAAAGAAGTGCCGGCTCATCCAGTCGTTCGGGCCGTTGTCTTCATAGGCGTAGGCACAGTGCCGGTGGCAGAAAATGTGCATGAAAAATTGCCCACCGGGTTTCAACCAGCCGTTGATGCGCCGGAACAATTCCTGGTAATTCCGCATGTGTTCGAACATTTCAAGCGAAACGACCCGGTCATAGGTGCCCGGTGCCGCAAAGTCATTCATATCGCTGGTGATTACATGGAGGTTATCCAGTTGACGCTGACGTGCCTGCTCTTCTATATAGCGCCGTTGACTCGACGAGTTGGAAACTGAGGTGATCTTGGAATCCGGGTAGTTTGACGCCAGCCACAGGGACAGGGAACCCCACCCGCAACCCAGCTCCAAAACGTCCATGCCGTTTTTGATCCCGGCTCGCTCGCAGGTAATCTTTAGAGCATTCGCTTCTGCTTCGTCAAGGTCCTGTGTGCCCTCTGCCCAGTAACACGCGCTGTATTTTCGATGCTTGCCCAGTACTGCGTTGAAGAATTCAGCCGGTACTTCGTAGTGTTGCTCGTTGGCCAGTTCAGGAACCGGGGCAACCTCCGCAACGCGCATGTCGGCAACGAACTGGTTGAGTGCGTCTGCCGATGCAGAGACGTCGCCTGCCTGGATCTCAACAAGGCGTTTTGCCAACAAGCGCCTGATACCCGCCCTGATTGCGGCGTCAGGCACCAGGCCCATCTCGGTCCAGCGCATAGCGCTTGATGCGCGATTGCTCATTTGGAGGATCCTTTATATTGTTTGTCCCGTTGCAGCATTTTCTCTATCTTGGTCAAGCCGATATTAGCGTCGGCGCCGCACACCATAGCACCCGCGCGCTCAATTGTGCTACTTGCAAACATCGAGCAGGGTCCGCCCACGAAAACGGGCACCTGGGCCGCCGCAACCAATTTGGGCAATTGCACCTTGAACACTTCCACTTCGGGCTGAACCGTTCCCGACAGCACGATCGCAGCGCATCCGGACTTGCTCGCGGCCTGGGGTAATTCGACCAGCGGCATGTCCGCACCGAGTATGACGGTTCGAAAATGCCTTTCATTTGCAGCCAGTGCTAGCAATAGCAGGCCTATCTCGTGTTGATCCCCCGGCAAGCAGGCAAGCAGCAGGCCGGGACCATCAACATGGCGAACCCGGTGATGGTGACGCGCCCCCAGCTTGGTGCGAAGATAAAACCCGAAAAAATGCTCTTCCGCAATACTGCCGGTCATATTCACCCAACGCTCACCCAACTGTTTCAGCAACGGGTTGAGCAGTCTTTCGGTGACAACCTTTGCAGGGTGAATCGAGAGCATTTCGGTGTAACTTTCATCCAGCGCGGCCTCGTCAAATGAAATAACTGCAGCCAGCATGTGGTTGATATGTTTCTGCCAGATATCCTGGGCATTGGCCTCGATTGAAGTGACCGGCGAGCCCTGTCTTTTCAACTCATCTTTAACCTGCGCCATCCTGACGCCGCGATCCAGCAGTGCAACCGTACGGTTGATGATGTCAATATCGGCCTGGGAATAGAGCCGATGACCACTGTTCTTGCGCACCGGTTTAATCAAACCGTACCGGCTTTCCCAGGCCCGCAGTGTAATCGAGTTGACATTGGTTAACGCCGAAACGGTTCGAATCGGAAAGAGCGCTTCTTGGGTCTGGCCATTTTGTGCATTGGATTTTGACATAATTTGCCTGAAGTCAGGTTGTATTCGAAAAATCTATAATATTATACATTTATTATATATTGCAAGTTTTAATGTGTTTTTTATTATACTTTTATTATACATTTGGTTTTTTTGGATTGGTTATGCAATGGGAACTGCTGCCGCAAGCCGCAAGGAGTAAGGCGGCGTTGTGCTGACCACAAATGGAAATCGTCGAATAATTACCCTTGTCGGGTGGTGGTCGGAAGACAAGGCATCGATCTGCAAGCAGTCGCTGCTGAAGGTGTTATCCCGGGCGGCCAGCGAGACTCAGTAGGCAGGTATCAGTCCTACGTACATGAACAGCACTGACAGGTTGCGCAGATCGTCACCGAGGTTCACGGTTTTACCCATGGTGAACTCGATTTCCAGCAACTCCCCGCGCGGTAGCGTATCGGGCAACGACAAGGTATGTTCCGCGACAGCCAGCGTTTGCGCGTCGAGCCTGGCAACCAGCGTACCGTTGACCTTGATGACCATAGACTGCCCTGCTATCGCCGGCGGCACATAGCTTTCGAAATCGAGCAGCACCGGACCGGTAGACGGGGCCGCCAGGAAAACCCGTGCCTGCCTGCCATCGACCCAGCGAACCGGCACCTGCTGCTCCTCGAGATCACTGAAACCCTCCGTGTAGACGTCAAAATCGGCATGGTTCATTCTCAACTGGGAGAGATGGGTTCCCGCGCCTGCTACTTGTGGCAAGTCCCAGTCACGAGCGTTAAAGAGGCTGCCATTAACACGGTAACGCTGCAGATTCAGCAGCGCGTTCAATTCGCCGCCCTTCACCGGTGGGTCAAAAATATAAAAATCACGCTGTCGACCTGTCCCGCTTTCGTCTTCCAACAGGCTGTTACCCGGAAATGATCCAGCCAGCCCGAAAGCATCCATGATCGTGGCCGGGATATCGCCATTCGTCACCTGCCTGTCAGAAAAATCCAACTTCCCACGCGCCCCCGGAGGTTTGATCAACAGCAGTGTACTCGCCTGCCCCATTAACGACGGAGGCACGCCATAGCCCGACCGGGCTGTGAAAGCTCGAGGCAGGCTGGTGCTGCCATGGCCTGCATTGACAATGATCATGGTCTGGTCATAAATGCCGGCATTCTTGAGTGCCAGTATGACCCTGGCCAGTTGCTCCAGCATGCAGGTCAATTGTTGACGCCGGTTCCCGGCATTGACCACCCGCGGTCCGGTGTACTCACATTTGCGGTTGAACAACAATGGTGCGCCTGCGCCGCCGTGATGGATGTAATTGTAGGTACCGGGGTTACTCTCAACCTGCAAATTTTCCACCAACCGGCCGAGAACGCCGGAATGAGTGAACCCGACCTTTGCCAGTTTCTTCACCAGCCAACGCCCGTCATCATGGACTCGTTCGCGCAGGATGATGGGTGTGGTTTGAAAGAGTGCCAGGTCCATGGTTTTCAATACGGCGAGGATCAACTTGCGCCCGGGGCTGTTTAAATCCCCACCGGCAAACACGTCCTCACGCGAACCCGCACAGGCCGTGTAAGGCCCCTGGCAGAGTATGGAGCTATCGGCGTGAAAACCGAATACACGGAAAGAATCCTGAGCAAGTGCCGGCAGGATCGAGCGCTTGCGCAACACATCCGCAACGTAGCTTGAAGTGAACGGCTGATTCAATACCAGGTCGGGCGCTGGCTGCGGGGATTCGCCCGACAGGCTGAAGATGACATTCGGATACGTTGCCGCATAACGGCCCATCGCCTGCGTATAGAGCGTGAAGCCGTCGAACAGTTGCGCATACCGCTCTGAATCAGTGATCAGAATCTCATGCAGCAACGCTCCCTGAGCTTCATCCGGGACGATATGGATGATGTTCCGCTTATCCGACAGGCGGAAAAATTGATCAAGGTATTCCTGGCGCGCCGTGTGATCCTCACGCGGCTTTGAAAGATGCTCAAAATTGCCGGAGATATCGCGGACGAAACCCATGGCCAGGAAGGCGAGGATCACCAGTGAAATAACTGCGAACAGGGCCGTGCGCCGGCGGTAAACAATCATGAGAATACCGGCAACCAGCAGCGTGCCAAGTTCGAGATAAGAAAGCCATCGCAAGGACTGCCAGTCTACCGGGCCACTGACAGGGATACCATGTTCGGCTGACGCGAAGAAGAAACTGAACTCCAGAAACACGCCCAGGCCGAGAAAGGACAGCAGGGCCAGGATTCCGGGCATGTCCAGAATACGCACCACCAGGTACAGGCCCAGGATCAGACCCAGCGACAGGGCGAGGTGAACCGCCAAAAGGTCGGTAAGTGGAACTTCCAACGCGCCGGGATTCTGCATGACAACATGCATCGGCACAAAAAAGAAAACCTGCAGCACCAGGGCAAGGACGATGATCAACGCGGCCAAATTCTCTCTCTTAGGCCAGATTCTGTAAGCCAAGGCAAACCCTCCCTTTCAGGACCCCAGGACTTCCCGGCAGACATCGAGATAAGCAGCCCCGGTGTTCGCATCAGGCTCCAGGTAATTACCCTCGGCCCACTCGTTCCAGGATTTGATGAAAATCACCTGCTGATCCTGCCTGCGCCCCTCGACCTGCCGAAGCGCGTCCTCTAACTGCTGCCTGAACAAGGCAGGTGTGCGATTGGTCAGTACAACACCATTGCGCGCCACCCTTGGCGTATTGTCCCAATTGGGAACCACGCTGGGGTAAAAATCGTCGTGGCCCGGATCTACCAGGTTGTGCCTGACAAAATCTCGATAACCGTAACGCTGTGGGTGCCTGAGCAACTTGTGGGCCATTCTTGGCAACAGGTAACGTGGCAAAAAGCGCTTTTTCGCCAGGCGCAACAAAGCCACGCCAGGGCTGTTTGGCACAATCGCATCGAACCCGTGGGCTTTGTAATCCCAGGGGTCGGCGTCGAGCCGCACGTCCTCACCAATAAAATAGATGCCGTTCAACCCCGCTGTCACCGCCAGGTCCTGCCAGTGATCGATGAAACGCCGGCAATTGGGGATATTTCGCGGTTTATAAACATAAAAAACCGGCCTGCCGTCAATGGTCAGGTAGCGCGGGTCATTAAAGGCCGTCTCAGCCCAGGCAAAATGACGCCGTTCATCCTCGCTGCCCGGGTAGGTCTGCTGCATGAGGGTTTTCTCAGGATTGCCGTGCCAGATACCGGACCAACTTTCGTTCGCCCACCCGAGGCAGAACGGGAAATCCGGTTTGCCGGTTTCCAGCACCTCGTGAAAAGGACGTTCCAGCAGGCGCTGCCCGCCGAACCAGTAATGCCAGTAACAGAACGCGCTGATTCCATTGGCCCTGGCCAGGTCTGCCTGCGCTTCACGCACCGCGCTGTCCCGCAGGTCGTAATAGCCCAGTTCTCCCGGAACCCTGGGCTGACGGTGCCCTCGAAAGAGCGGCTCGGCCTTGCTGACATTGGTCCACTCGGTAAACCCCTCGCCCCACCAGGCGTCATTCTCGGGAATGGGATGGTACTGCGGCAGGTAAAATGCAATGGCACGCATCGGAGACCTGTTCCGTTATCCCGAGAATCGCTTTCTGATCTGAACCAGGCTTTGCTTCAGCCAGCGTATTGGCGCCGAAACGCGCCAACTCGTCGAGTTCAGCATATCTGCGATAACCTCGTCGCGGCGGCTGACCTTTTTTTCCAGTTTCTGCAGACGCTGATCTTCAGGATAACTCGAGGGTTGGTCGTCGTTGAGCAATTGACTCATGTAGTGACCCATCTTGGCATCATCCGAAGCTTCGGCACGCCGGGATTCGAGGGCAATTGCATTTGCCTCCAGCGCACGCCTGGTTGCACGCAGGTATCCGTGACCCCATCTCTCATCCGGTTCCAGGTGGTTGCCTTCAGCCCATTCGTTCCAGGCGTTGATGAATACGATTCGTTCCTCTCCCAACAAACGCCCATTACTGTCCTCTATCGCCTGCGATAGCCAGGCGCCGTATTTCTCGGGAGTTGAATCGAGGAAGATGTTGGCGCCGTCCTTGCGCCGGGCCCAGTTATCCCAGGAGGGAGTCACACATCTAAACCACTTGTACGGGGGCACATCCTTATCCATCATGGCCTCGGCCAGCCCCTTGTATGAATGAATCCAGTTGTCGTTGCAAATGTCCGCCAGCTTGCCGCCAGGATGGCCTGCGGATTCCGGGTCCGCTTTGAGTTGCGGCCCCTTGTTCCACCAGTCCGGAGCGAACTCGAGCCCGGCGTCAAAGTTGATTTCCCGGGGGTCGCTTTTGCTGATGCTTTCAACCCGGACGAGGTATAACTCGCCCAGGCCCGCTTTGTGCGCCTCTTCACGCCAGATTTCGGCGGTCCGGGCAGGGTCGGGAAGGTTTTCGGTGCGGTATACCAGGAACAGCGGTTTGCCATCGACGCGAATATACCTTTCGTCCTCGAATACCGGCAACAGCGACTGGATATGCAAACGGTCGTCTTCCTCGCTGTAATCCTGCTTCATCAGGATTTGATGTTCTTCACCGTCCCAGCGCCGTGTCCAGTTTTCGTTGGCCCAGCAGATGCAAAACGGTAAACCGGGTTCTCCGGATTCAAGCACTTCCTGCAGCGGAAGCTCCAGCAACCTGCGGCCCTTGAACCAGTAATGGTAGTAACAGAAGCCCTCGATCCCGTATTTTTTGGCCAATTCAGCCTGCGCGAGCTGGGTTTCCTTTTGACGCAGGTCGTAATATCCGAGGTCTGCGGGAACATGTGGCTGATAATGCCCGTCGAACAGCGGTTTGGCCTTGGAAACATTCCGCCACTCGGTAAAGCCCTCGCCCCACCACTCGTCGTTCTCCGGAATCGGATGAAATTGCGGCAAGTAGAGCGCTATCAGTCGCGGTGCGGCCTGTTCCGCCGCGTCCGCCCCGGCGCCCGCGCGGCGCAAGGCGGATTCTTTATCAGCAACGTCCAGTATTTCTGCCATCCGCTGGGCCGTCTTCGCCGTGGTGAAATGCTGTTCGACAAATTTCGATCCGAGGCTGCTCAATTCCCGCAGTTTCTGCTCATCGGTATACAGGGACGCCACGGCCGCAGCAAATTCTTCGGCCTTGTCGCGGGGTACAGCGATTTCTTCTATGCCCCTGATGCCCTCGAGGCCAATGGCTGTCGATACCAGGGGCATGCCGTTATGCAGCGCCTCGATGACCTTGCCCTTGACGCCCGCACCGAACCTGAGCGGCACCACCATCATCCTGCTATCGGCATACAAGGCCTGCAGTTCGTCCTCACTGACCCTCCCCAGGACCCTGATATGTTTCGAATTCAACGCCAGGATATCCTCGGCAGGATCAGCACCGACCACGTTGATGAAAACATCCGGAACCTGCTGCCGTATTAACGGGAAAATTTCTTTGCAAAACCAGGAAATGGCATCCCGGTTGGGTGTGTGCGCACACGCACCGATGAAAAGCAGGCCCTGGCGCTTGCTGAAATCTCTCACCGGATCGAGCGCCTCATTGTAAAAAAACAGCGGCACGGTAAAAACCTGCTTGCGGGGAAACTTCGCCCTGATAATCTTTTCTTCGACCCCGCTGAAGGTCAGGAGTACATCACTGTTGCGGAAAATGAAATCCTCTTTCTGCTCGTATTTACGGGCCTCTTCGAGTGCGGCCTTGTCGTTTTCCACCTCGGCTTTGCGGCGCAACCTGAGGTAATGCAGATCGTGGCACTGGTAAATAATGGCCGCATCAGTATGACGCTTTATCGCGGCTAAGAACTTTTCAGCCGGGTCCGGTTTGTGGATAAAAACGTAATCGATGGCCTGCCCGTTATCCGCCAGCCAGCTTTGCCAGTGATCCCGGAACCACTCACCGTCCAGCGTCTCGATACCCAGTTCGTTGAGCTCCGTTGAATAAGGCTCGGCACGTTGGAAATCCGCGGACAGAAACTTGACCTCGAGGCCCATACCGGCAAGCATTTCAAGGTACATGAAGTTGGTCCGGGAGCCGGCGTAGAGGTCATAACGGGGTACTTCATAGTCAATGAAAAGCAAG
>Ga0316201_10002758_pt1 | contig 12658 bp, 10 predicted proteins | sample CS6wburrow_MG_FD_204516 | JGI IMG/M metagenome (GOLD analysis project Ga0316201, IMG submission 204516) | Coastal sediment microbial communities from Delaware Bay, Delaware, United States - CS-6 worm burrow | ecosystem: Environmental > Aquatic > Marine > Coastal > Sediment | place: USA... | reverse complement strand
TCGCTCAGTTTCGGAATATTATTTGCGACAGCGATTACTCTGTTTCTCATACCCGCGCTCTACATGATGCAAATCGACGGATTTGCGCGCACGAGGAAAACCGTCGACTGGTTGTTGGGACGCGAGGAAACCGCAGTCGCGAGCAAGACTGCCTGACGCGCCAGCTATTGGTAGCGAAGCGAGGGCAAGGGCTGCTTGCAGCCCGCCGTCAATCGAACGACCGACACGCGGATTTTCAGAACGCCAGGTGATTGATTCGGCTTCTATGTATCAACGAGTTGCCGGGGCGTCCGTTGCTTCTGTTGCATCACTGTGCACGACAATGCACAGCTGATACACGCAAAATTCACGCGGTCCATTCATCACCATTGACGATCCGAAATAGTTGCGGGTAAACGTTACGGCGTGAAAATGTTCGCCCTGATCTCACGTGTCCAGGGAACAGGACTCAGGTCCATTGGATTGGTGATTACTGCGGCGCGACCGGCACTGCTCATTGCGAACTCCAGCTCTGTGCCATCGCGCAAACCGATCGACGTGATGACGCTCCAGGCACCAGCGAGCGCATCGAAGTGGCGTGCCTTGATCTCGCCACCCTGTATCCACACGGCGATCGCGTTGCCGGCCGCGTCATTGCCAACTCGTAATTCATCGACGTCCGAAAAACCATCATCGGTGTTTATCGTTTCCACCGGGCTCCAACTGGTTAAGGCCGCATCGTAAAACGAGGCCGATGCGATGCGCTGTGAATTGTCGATCGGATTTGTGGGTTGCCAGGTCACCACTGCGTTCCCCGCCGCGTCGATGGCTACGTCCGGCCACGACGTGTAGATGCTTTGAGAATAGATGGTATCCGGTGGGCCCCAGCTGTCCGTCAGCGGATCATAGCGAACCGTATCGACGGACCAGTCGGTGCCGCCGCCAATTGCGTTGCGCGTCTGTTCCCACACAGCAACCGCAACACCGTCCGCGTTCACCGCCAGGCCGACCCGCTCGGCGCTTTCCCAATCCTGAATATCGGCGTGACCGACGGGTACCGCTGTCGTCCAGCCACCGCCGGTGTGGCGGCTCGCATACAAGGTTGGATTGCGCGGACCTCCGGCGGTCTGCCCAGGGTCGTAAGGCTTCGTGTCTTGCAGCCAGACGATTGTGAAGTTTCCCTGTCCGTCTGCGCCGAGGGCAGGCTCCTGCACGTTGCGAATGGAGTTACTTTGTGCGGTCGCGGTGCCCCAACTGTCGCTTACGACATCGTAGCGATTAGCCCAGATGACCGCGTTATCCTGAACCCAGCTTGCGACTACGTTGCCCGCGGCGTCGACGGCGATGTCCATACCGTGCATGAAGGTGAAGTCGGCGAGATTGATGCCGTCTATTTGCTCCGGCGTACTCCAGGTTCCGTTGCTGTAGCGACGAACCCAGACCGTTGCGTTTAACCATGAATCATCGGGATTGAAGCTGCGTAGCAGGTAGCTCACGGTCACGTCGCCATTCGGCGCAACGACAGTCCTTGGGCTGAATGCCGAGGGACCCGCCAGCATCTCCGGTGCTCCCCAAAGCCCGCCCGAGAGGCGGTTGACCATGACTCGGGCAGTATCCCTGTCACTACCCTCTTCGACCCAGACAGCTGCCGCTGCACCGTCATCGTTGATGTCGACGTCACCGACAAAGTGGTCGGTATCGAAGAAATTGAACGGTGTGTTAATAAGCTCTTGCGCGGACCAACCGGCAACCGGCGCGCTGGGAGTCGCGGAGACTTCCGCCGATGCCTGCCCTTCGCCACCTGCGTTGGCTGCAGTCACCACGAAATAGTGGGCCGTGCCTGCCGTCAACGACGAAAGTGTGTGCGGACTCGTTACCCCTGCTATCCGCGTACCGGTTTGCGGTGTTACGCCTGTCGATGTGCTCCAGTAGAGGTTGAAACTGTCAGCACCGTTAACCGCATTCCAGCTAATCTGGACGCCCTGAACCAGTGGCGTTACGTTCAAGCCCGTCACTTGTTGGGGTGGCGATATTTGTGGTGTTGCTGATGCTTCTGCCGACGCTGCGCCTTCTCCCATCGTGTTTTCGGCGCTGACGATGAAATAATAAGGACTGCCATTCGTCAGGCCAGCCAGAGAGTGCGGGCTGGACGCGCCCGCAATGCGGGTGCCGTTCTGTTTCGTTACACCGCTCGACGCGCCCCAATACAGGTTGTAGCCAGTTGCGCCGGTGACCGGGTTCCAGCTGATATCGATAACGCCGTCGCCGGCGCTTGCGTTGACCCCGGACGGCGCGAGCGGTGGCGTGTCGTTTGTCGTATTGGTTCCTCCGGAACCGGAGGAACCACAGGCCGTGAGCACAAGCGTCGCACAACACAGCAACGTGAGATACAGCTTCCGATGAAGTGAACTCATGATCATTTGGCGTTCCTTCCTTCAGAACGCTGAAGGCGCATTGGGTTAGGTGTGTCCAGGCAGCCTGGCATCCACGAACACTATCCAATTGGCAACTATCTGGATGCGATACCAATCACAACGTTGTAAGTCTCTTGTGACGCCGGTCACGTTTTCAGGCCTACAGAGCCTGGAAAACGGCAGAGATACTCGACGAAGCCAGGGACCGCTCGATCGAACATCGTCGGAAGGTGCTGGGCGCGTTATGACATGACGCCTTAGATCAGGACTTTCTTTGCGCCACTGATTAAAGCTGAGAGGCTGTCTGTTGCACAGAAACTGTACAGGTAGCGATTGCCTTGTCACCGCTGACCGATATGTTCTCCGATACAAGGGTAAACGAAACGTCAGGCGAACCAAGGAGCTCCGCAGTGCGGGATTCAAGTTCGGAGCGGCAGGCTTGCTTTAGCGCCAGCTCCGGGCCATCTGCGGCACCGACGACCGAATGCGAAAAGGTGCTCTCACTCTCGTTTCGCTCGTCTGCAGGCTCATCGTCACCAACGCCTTTGATGGCATCAACGGTATCGGAAACGAGGTCGTCCGGCATCTGCAGTTTGATGCATCCCGGAAGGGCGGCCAGGAGGATCAGTGTCAGGATAATTCTGTTCATGCGCACTCTGCCAGGTTGTTAATGAGTGAGTCTGGAACAATTATGGGCGGAAATCGGGCTCGGATGTGTGAGTGCCGTCACATACGTTGTCTATGCTGGCGGATCTGAGCCGTGAGAGGCAGGAAAGGGCGGAGTCAATTGAACCACCGACATGCGGATTTTCAGTGAACGCGTCAAAATGGGGACATTCCTGATTGAATGTATTAATACATTCAATCAGGAATGTCCCCATTAATCCTCAAGCAAGTATTTCTGGCGACAGATACAAACGAAAATCGGATCTGTCGCATCTAATCCTCTAATAGTGCTAAAAATGGCGTGTCTCGTCACGACCAGAATAAGGGGAAAGTGCTCTGACCATCGCGGACACATCCGGGCAGGACATCCAGCTCGCGCCGCAGGACCCTCGCCGTAAACGATTGATTCTCGGAGGTATCGGAATCGCCGTAATCGTCGTCGGCGTGCTTGCCGCCCCGTGGGTCAACCGCTGGGCCAGTGCCACCGTGAGTGTGCCTTTCGAGCGCATCCGCACGGCTACCGTGGCGCGTGGCGACCTCGTACGAGACGTCTCGGTGCAAGGCCGCGTCGTGGCCGCAGTAAGCCCTACCCTATACGCGACCGCGTCGGGCACGATCACACTCAACGTCGACGCTGGCGAACAGGTTGTCGCAGAACAGGTGTTGGCAACGGTCGATAGCCCGGAGCTCATGAACCAGCTTCAGCAGGCCGAAGCATCGCTCGCACAACGCAAGCTCGAACTCGAACGGCAGCGCATCGATACGCGGCAACAAGCGCTCGAAAAACGCAAAGCCGCCGACCTGGCCGAAGTCGCGGTCATTGCCGCGCGCCGCGAGAAGCGCCGCGCTGACCAGGCGAAATCGCGCGGTGTGATGCCGATTATCGATTATGAAAAGGCGCAGGACGACTTGCGCAATGCCGAACTCGCCTACGAGCATGCGATCGCCGATGCGGACCTGCACGACGAACGCCTGTCGTTCGAGCTGCGAGCGAGCGAGTTTGAAGTGAGCACCCAGAAACTAGTGGTCGAGGACCAGCGCCGGCAGGTGTATGACCTGTCGATCAAGTCGCCCGTCAACGGCATCGTCGGCGACCTGCTCGTCGACCAGAAAGGTGCAGTCTCGCGTGATATGCCGGTGATGGCCGTCGTGGATCTGACGCGTCACGAAATCGATGTGATGATTCCCGAGAGCTATGCCGACGATCTTGCGATCGGCATGGCCGCCGAAATCATGTCCGGCGGGCAGCGCTATGAAGGTCAACTCGTCGCTGTCTCGCCCGAGGTCGTCAATAACCAGGTCGCAAGCCGGGTGCGCTTTGTCGGCGAAGGCCCGAAAGGGTTGCGGCAGAACCAGCGCCTGACAACGCGCATCCTGCTCGCGGAACACGCCGATGTGCTCATGGTGCAACGCGGCCAATTCCTCGACAGTGGCGGTGGCCGGCTGGCCTATGTTGTCAGCGAAGACCGCGTCGCCGAGCGGCGCCGGATTGAGACCGGCGCGCGCAGCCTGGGCGCCGTCGAAATCGTTGCGGGTCTCGACCCCGGCGAGACCATCGTAATTTCGAACCTTGACCCGTTCCGCGGTGCGGAAACGGTTCTACTTACTGACTGACATACCGCAGGGAGTCAACTGATGCTCAAGATGACAGACGTATCGAAGATCTATCGCACCGACACGGTCGAGACGCACGCCTTGCGCGGTTTTTCGCTGACCGTTGAGGAAGGAGAGTTCGTATCGGTTACCGGCCCTTCGGGCTCAGGCAAGACGACATTTTTGAATATCGCCGGACTGCTCGAAGAATTGACGAGCGGCACCTACGAGCTCGACGGCCGCGATATTTCGTCACTAAATGACAAGCAGCGCTCACGCGTTCGCAACGAGAAGATCGGTTTCATCTTCCAGAGCTTTAACCTCATCCCGGAACTGAATGTCTACGACAATGTGGATGTGCCGCTCCGCTACCGCGGCTTCGATGCCAAGGAAAGGGAGCGTCGCATCATGGGGTGCCTGGAGCGCGTGGGACTCGCGTCGAGACCGAAGCATTTCCCGGCTCAACTTTCGGGCGGTCAACAACAACGCGTCGCGATTGCCCGCGCCCTAGCCGGCGAGCCGCGATTCCTGCTGGCCGACGAACCCACCGGTAACCTCGACACACACATGGCCGACAGCGTGCTCGACCTGCTTACAGAAATTAACGAGGCCGGCACCACGATCATCATGGTCACGCACGAACTGACGCTGGCCGATCGTGCGAACCGTAACCTCTTTGTCCGCGATGGCCAGATTCATGACGGGCCGCCGGAGTTGCACTTTGCAACTGCCGCAAACGCGTAGCGGGAGAATTCAATGCTTCGTTACTACCTGAAACTCGCCGTCTTGAGCATACGGGGCAACTGGGCGCTAAGCAGTCTGATGGTGGCCGCGATCGCTATCGGCATCGGCGCCTGCATGACGATTGTCACGGTGCGCCACGTCATGGGCGACAACCCGATCGAACACAAGAATGATCAACTGTTTCACGTACAGCTCGACAACTGGAACCCGAACGACCCTTACGACGAGCCGAACGAGCCGCCGGAGCAGGTAACCTATCTCGACTCGACGGCGCTCCTGGAAGCGGGCCGCGCACACCGCCAGGTCATCAGTTTCAAGTCGGACCGTGTCGTGCAACCCGACGGTGACGGCGTATTGCCTTTCCAGCAGGAAATTCGTGCAACCTCCGCCGACTTCTTTGCAATGTTCGACGTGCCATTCAAATACGGCTCCGGCTGGGATGCCAATGCCGACCGTGATGAGGAACGCGTGACCGTGCTGTCGGCATCGATGAACGAGCAGCTGTTCGGCGGTGAAGATTCGACGGGTCGGACGCTGATGATGAACAACGAGCAGTTCCGTGTCGTTGGCGTGCTCGACGAATGGCATCCGGTGCCGACGTTCTATGACCTGAACAACAACCCGTTTGCCGGGCCGGAAGAGATTTACGCACCATTCTCCTTGGCCGTCACCGGCGAATGGGGCAGTTCGGGCAACAACAGCTGCTGGAAGCCGCCTGAAGAAGGCGGCTACGAGGGCTACCTCGCCTCGGAGTGCATCTGGATTCAGATGTGGGTCGAGCTCACGGACGAAGCCAACAAAGAAGTGTACGCACAGTTCCTGGATGACTACGTCATGGAGCAGAAACAGCTCGGCCGTTTCCCGCGGGCGCTGAACAATCGCCTCAGCACCCCGGCCGAATGGATGGTCAATCGCGAAGTCGTCGACGACACGGTATCGGTACTGCTGGCACTGGCGGTGTTGTTCCTCGTCGTGTGCCTGCTGAATACGATCGGCCTGCTGCTCGCCAAGGTCATTCGTCGTGGTAACGACATCAGCCTGCGACGCGCACTGGGCGCCAGCAAATCCGAGCTTTTCAAGCAGTACATCGTCGAGGCCGGCATTATCGGTATCGCCGGTGGACTCGCCGGCATCGCCATGACCTGGCTGGGCTTACGCGGCATCGAGAACGTGTTTGCCGATTACGAGTTCATCTCCTACCTGGTAACGATGGACTGGGAGATGGTCGGACTCGCGGTGCTGCTGGCGATTGTGTCTGCACTGGCCGCAGCGCTTTACCCCACCTGGCAAGCCTGCCGCGTATCACCGGCCAGCACGCTGCGCATTCAGTAGACGAGATTCAGGAGAGCAAAGATGGATATTGGACCAATCTGGCGGGCGATGCTCCGCAACAAGGCGGGCTTCGTGCTGATTGCTCTGCAGATGGCAGTAACGCTCACGATCATCGTGAACGCATTCGGCATCATCCAGGAACGCTCCGGCAGGGTCGCCCGCGACAGCGGCATTGACGAAGCGAATACCTTCGCGTTTGCGAGCGTACTGTTTACGGACTACGAACGCGAACAACGCAAAGTGTTGATCGACGAGGACCTCGACCTGATTCGCAACGTACCAGGCGTGATCAATGCCGTCGCTTCGAACTCGTTTCCGCTTCGCCAGGGTGGCTGGTCGATGGGCGTTGCGCTCGAGCCCGGCAACCAGGGACCGGAGTCAGTCGGCACCGCGATTTACTTTGTCGACGAACACGGCGCCGAGACTTTCGACGTCGACATAATTGACGGCAAGAACTTCGCGCCCGGGCAGGTGACGTGGTCAATAGAAGATGACAACACCTGGCCGGCCTACGGCATCATCACCGAAGCGCTGGGCAAGGAGATGTGGCCCGATGAAACCGGCTCCTACGTCGGCAAGACAGTGTTCATCAATGACACCGATCCAGTGAACATCGTCGGTGTCGTCGACACCCTGCAGGCGCCCTGGGAGAGCTGGACGGGCGTCGAACGTTCGATGCTCGTGCCACAACGCCGGCCATCGGAGTTCGTGCGTTACATCGTCCGCGCCGAACCAGGCATGCGTGACAGGTTGATGCCTGAGATCGAGGCGATGCTCGCGGCCAGCAACAAGGACCGTATCATTCGCGACATGACGACGATGGATGAAGTGCGCAAGCTCGCGTACGTCGGTGATGCGGCGCTAATCAAGATCCTGAGTTTCGTAGTCTTGCTTCTGACTATCATCACGTCACTGGGCATTGTCGGCCTCGCCAGCTTCAACGTCAGTCGTCGCACGCGGCAGATCGGCATCCGCCGCGCACTCGGCGCGACCAAACCAGCCATCGTGCGCTACTTCCTGATCGAGAACAGCATTATCAGCGCCATCGGGCTGGTTGTCGGTAGCGCTCTCGCAATCGGCCTGAACATCGTCATGGTGGAGGCGTTTTCGCTCGAGCCACTCGCCTGGTACGTAATTCCCGCCGGTGTGATCGCTTTATGGGCTGTCGGCCAGCTGGCAGTCGCCGGCCCGGCACGACGGGCGAGTAATATTTCGCCAGCGATCGCGACGAGATCGAGTTAGGCGACATACAAAATTTGATGAGTTAAATACGGACAAAATTGGGGACCGCGATGGATCGATTCGTGCGCCCCGAAGGAAGTGCCCTTGGGGTGCGCCCCGAAGGAAGTGCCCTTGGGGTGCGCCCCGAAGGAAGTGCCCTTGGGGTAAAGCGAATCAAGACAGACGAATGCAATGAGTCTGCCCCCGGAGGGCATGAACCCGTAGGGCGAGACAAATCTGCGGGAAGCAGATTTGGACGCAGTGCGCCCAACGGGCGAGGCCGCGCAGCTGCCATTCAATCAATGGAACGTGCCATTCAATCAATGGAACGCTGGCTACGCCAGCTCGCACTTCGTGCGTCTGTCGCCGCTAGCGCGCCTCGGTTGAACCTCGCTCGGAAGAACTCAAAACCATCCGGTTAAGGCATCACGACTTTCTGCTGGACACGCGGATTTTCAGTCGGTCGTTCAAACGTTCATTGTTTGCAAGATCAGCAGGTTAGCTCAAGTCACTCGAGCAGCCGCGCTCACAACTGACTAATAATGGCGGCTCTGGTCTAGGCGCTTGGCACGAAACTGGCACAATTATGCACGGGTGACGTCGAAGTCACATTCCCAGCCTTCATTTTCTAGCCTCATGGTCTCGATCGCCACAGTATTAGCGGTCGCATCGAATTCGGGCAGCGCCTGAAGCTCAGACACCCAGCAACGAAGAACCTTGTATACCAGTGCGAGCTTCCCAACTTCGTTGAAAACCTCAATGGTAATGTCCTTGTGAAAGTCGCTCGGCGGCGCCTCGGCACCGAGCCCGGACCCTATGCCCTGGACGTTGCTGGCCCAATCTACAAACTCCGGATCGCGAGTCACTCCACGCCCCAGTGTGATCGCATCGAACTTGGTGCGACCAGGCGATTGCCCCGACATGGACGGATCGCCAATCTCGTGATGTTCGACCATTCCTTTCGTGCGTATTAATGCTCCGACTTCGCTGAAACCGGCCACGATGCGACCGTCCAACCTGACCCGAAACTTGAAATTCTTGTACGGATCAAAACGCTGTGTATTCACTTTGAAATGTGCCTTGAGCCGTTCACATTGGTCCTCAATCTACCTGGGCAATCTGTTGAATCTTGATGGCGACGAACTCGGCAGGCTTGAGGGGTGCAAAACCTATCAGAATGTTAATGTTTCCCAGATTGATGTCGTTCCGCGTCGTGGTTTCGCGATCGCATTTGACGAAATAGGCCTCGCCAGGTGTGCTGCCCTGGAATGCGCCCGCACGAAACAGATTGTGCATGAACGCACCGATGGTGCGACGAATACTGGCCCACAAGAGCTCGTTGTTCGGCTCAAATACGGCCCACTTCGTACCGCGATATAGGCTTTCTTCGATAAAAAGTGCGAGGCGACGCACAGGAACGTACTTCCATTCTGAACCGAGACGATCAGTACCCACGGTTGTACGTGAGTCCCAAATAACGTTGCCAATGTCGGGAAAGCTCCGCAGACAGTTAACTCCCGTACCGTTCAATTTTCCATTCTCGGGTTCAGTCATCGTGTAAGCGAGTTCGTCCACACCGACAAGTTGTGCTTCCACTCCAGCGGGCGCCTTCCAGACACCTCGTTGAGCATCGGTACGAGCGTAAATACCGGCGATTAGCCCGCAGGGCGCGAACATCTGGACTTGATCATCCTTTAGTGGATTTGCCATTTTCACGCGCGGAAAATAGACAGCGGCGTTCTTGTGGCACGCCGGCATCGTGCCTGTGAGGTCGTCGCTAGCCACGACATCAGACGGGGTGCTCCATGTCGAAGGTGGGTCGATGATCAGCATTGCGCGTTTTTCGTGACAGTAGTCCTGCGCTGCAGTCCAGGTCTCAGCATCGACATCCGTGTCATTTGAAAAAGGTGGTATGCAGACCATGTTGAATATGTCGGCATCGTCGAGAGCCCAGATCCCGCGATGAATCGGCTTGAGCGCGGGATCGGCAATCTGTGCGAAGCTGATATCCTCACCATCACCCCCGTTGGTTCGACCTTCAGGCGGTCCCGGATTCGGACGCTCGGTTGGCATGTCACCCCGTACCCGAAGAAATTCTGACTGTTGCTTGAGGATTCGATCGACACAGCGATCATCGTCTAGGCGAATGGACAGATCGTGAAAGACCTCCTGAGCAATCGCTTTGCCATTGACGACTTCCCGGACAGCCAGATTGAACGATGCATCGTCACGGGGGCTCTGGGTCTGATGATTGACCTCGACTTCCAGATTGTCGGCCCATGAGCCAGGATTGGCTGCTTCGAGCATCAATGTGCCGGCCTCTCCGTGCAACGTGAATGTGGCCGCGACCCCGCTATTGTGAACTCGCACAACGAGAGCGTCGGCACCACCGTTTAGATAGAAGTGGCGTATCGAATGACTCATCATGCTATCCGCCCACAGCCCGCCGAATCGCTGATCGTAATCCGCAAGACTTTGAATTCGGACGGGCTTGTCGACTGGCCCCCGCTCGGCTCGGCCAATGAAGGCAGTAATTGAGGTCGGCACGCCCTCGATGGCGCGTACGCTGGCAGGCACCTCTTCGATGTAGACACCGGGATACGTTGGCGTTGGCGGCATAGCGAATTCCTCTGGGTCGCAACTTGAAGAATAGGAGAATCTGTCGCTGCCAACCAGATATCCGGGCGCGGTTCGTGAAGTGTCATGGCACCGATGACGGTCGTATACAAGTTCGTTGTCTAGACCGAAAAAAACCTGAGCCCCGTGCCCACCACGCCCGCACGAGCACCGTCATTCTAGTCTTCGACGAAGCCAACGGTGTATTCGGCAAGCGATCTGGATTCAAAGACACTCCCGATCATTACGCCAACCTTAAAATCACTTATCTGCTGCAACGACCAGAGCAACAAACAGGCGCAGTCATCTTGACGTCCAATCTGAACAAGGATATCGATCCCGCGTTCTTGCCGCACATCTTTCGGTTCGCAGAAATTCCGCCTCCGCGCTGGAAGTAACGAGATGCAATTTGGGACACCCCGACGACGACAACGAGCAACAGGCTGACAGGATACCTGGTCGCGCTGCGGCTTCACCCGATACCCACCAACCGTAGCACTTACATGGAGCTACGTTTCGGCCGCCATTTCAGCCGCGTGCGCATCCCCACGGAAGCGCGACTGCTCATGACGTCGCCCCATAGTGTCTCGACGTTTACCGGTCCAGAGTGGACTGGATATCAAGTCCGATCGCTACTGGTCGCATAGGCCATCCGAGAGTCGCTTGCTGGCGCATGAGCACACCCACGTCGTGCAGCAAGGTCCCGATTGCATCGGACCGGTCGCCGCAAACCTCAGAGACTCAAGGTCACGTCCACCCAGGGCTTGGTCAGACCATCTGTGCTAATTAGCTTACCGCGCTTCTTCAGCTCGATCATCAATGCCTCGTCTGGCACCGGATTCTTCGTGCCGTAGACGTTGCGCTGCGTTGACACCATGATCTTCGCGCTGCGCTTCCGGCGTTTTGGCAGCAATGAATCGAGCAAATCAAGGGGCGTGCCGTTGTGGCTGCCGTGGTGCGAGATCTTAAGAAAGTCGACTGGTTCCAGCCAGCGTCTGTTTTTCTTCGCCAACATATCCCAACTCTCGAGCTCCGCATCTCCCGTAAACAGCAGGCGTCGGCGGCCGATGGTCAGTTGAAAAACAAGTGAGGTGTTATTCTTCGCCCTATCTATTGTGCGAACGCCCTCTACGGCACCGCGCATAATGCTGCCGCGCAACCGCTTCCAATCGCTGTCGGATAACTGCGCAGGCTTCGCCGACTTCTTTACATGCGGAAATTCCCAACGACTATCGTTGGATCCACCGGCAGCCACGGTCAACGAGTTGATCATATGGTGCAAATGCTGAGCGTGTGTGCCGCCGTAGTAGACGCTCATATCCTTCTCGGGCGCCAGTACGCGACACTTGACGTTTTGGAACGGCTTACCGCGGACGCTTTTGCCGCGGCTGAGATACAGCACATCTTCTTTAGGCAGATTCCTCAGATAGTCAATGCGATCGACGTTGCTCAAATTGTTACGAAGTAGGGTATCGAAAGATGAAGCGAGATTAACGCGTCTTTTTATCATCTGCCGGTGAAAAGAATCTGTCAGGTCTTGGAGTTTCTTGACCGGCCGCGCGTTCGGAAAGTTGTCGTAATAATCCGGGTGGCTGGGAGCACTCATCCAGACCCAATCAACGGTCATCTTGTTGAATATCTTGCGCTGGTGGTAGTAGCCCTCCATATGGTCGAGGTGCTCGTGCGTCATGATGGCAACATCGAGGTGGCCGTTCGTCTCCTTTTCAATATCTTCAGCAATCATCTGGAACGGCGCGTTCCCCCCACCCTTGCCGGCTACGTTTCCAAAGTCCACACAGATATGACGTGTTTTGCTCCCATCCGGCACGCTCACGAGATAACAGTCGCCGAAACCCAATTGATACATTCGTATTCTGATCTTGTCGGCCATGGCTATCTCCCCTCTGGGCGACCGCTGTGCCTAAATGCGGAGGCTCTGTGCATTTCGAGTCGGCCGTCGACGATGCGGCCAATTACGCGGTTCGCGTCGCGGCCCGTAGCGCCGAGGCCATCTTCGCCTGTGTCCAGCGAAATATAGCCCTGACGCACGAGGTAAGCGGCGTACTCCGTCAGTGCCTTCTTGCGCTCGTCCG
>Ga0316201_10002757_pt1 | contig 12659 bp, 11 predicted proteins | sample CS6wburrow_MG_FD_204516 | JGI IMG/M metagenome (GOLD analysis project Ga0316201, IMG submission 204516) | Coastal sediment microbial communities from Delaware Bay, Delaware, United States - CS-6 worm burrow | ecosystem: Environmental > Aquatic > Marine > Coastal > Sediment | place: USA... | reverse complement strand
AGTCGCAAACTCAGCGATGACGAGACTGCCGGTAAAGCCGGCCGGGCCAGGGTCGAGGGAATCAACGGCAGGATGAGGTCCGGCAACAAGCAAACGTCCTTCATCCGCAAGGGCGAAAAGGCGGGCCACATGGTCTGGCCGGGTCGCCAGACGCTTCTCGAGTGTATTTTCTAGATCCTCACTGAGAATTGCGTACCACATCCTATTGTTCTTCCTCATCAGCATCACTGCCAATGATATTCGCGATCCATAGAGTCTGCGCGAGCATGAACACAAACGAAAATGCCATAAGGCCGAACACTTTGAACATGCCCCAGGTCTTCTCGGAATAGTTGTACGCAACGTAGATGTTAAGGATTCCTGCGACCGCGAAAAATGCTACCCATATGACATTCAGTTTGGTCCACTGTGTTGGTGAGACCTTCTCAAGGTTCAGTCCCTCGACTAATCCGAAGAAGCGCTGTGCCAGTGTCTTTTCGCCGACCCAGGTGCTGACCAGAAACGCGATACCTACGGCCCAATAAAATGCGGTTGGCTTCCAATACGTAAAATACGGATTGCGGAAATAAAGGGTAAGCCCACCGAAGAACAATGCGAATACGGTCGACCACATGTACATCCTGTCCAGAGATCCGGTGCGTATGGTCTTGACAAGCAAGCCGATCGGCATCGTGATCATCAGCACAACGACAGCTGCGTAGATGTCTTTGAGGAGCAGGGTCCCAAGGAACAGGAGCAGCGGAAAGAATTCGAATAGGATGTTCATAGAGGTCGCGCATAATAGCTAATGAAAGCGCTATGCGCGAGCACAATGCTCGCCTACAATTCGCGCGTGGCCAAACTGATCGAAGTTCATCCGGGCGACCCTCAGCCGCATCGGGTGCAGAAAATCGTCGAGCGAATTCGCGACGGCGGTCTCATCGCGTACCCGACGGACTCGAGCTACGCATTCGGGTGCCGCATCGGCGACAGGAAACCGATCGAGCTGATTCACCGGATTCGGCGGACCGACAAGAAACATAATTTCACGCTGGTTTGCGCAGACTTATCGGAGATTAGCGTCTACGCCCGGGTCGACAACTGGGCCTATCGCCTGATCAAGTCGCTGACCCCCGGGCCCTACACCTTTATCTTGCCCGCGACTCGCCAGCTGCCGAAAATGCTGCAGAATCCAAAACGACGGACGATCGGAATCCGTGTGCCCGATCATCCGCTGGTCAGCGCAATGCTCGAGGAGTTGGGTGAGCCGATTATGAGCTCGACCCTGTTGTTGCCCGGAGATGACCGACCTTTGACGGACCCGCTTGAGATCGAGGAACGCATCGGACACCAGATTGACGTTATTGTCGATGCCGGCCCTACAGGCATCGAGCCTACAACGGTTCTTGACTTATCGTCCGGGGCTGTCGAGGTCCTGCGTGCGGGGCGCGGCGATATCAGTCAGTTCACCTGATTCTCGACATATGCGATAGAATGCCCGGATCGCAGCCGGAACCCGTATGAAGCCCGAACTCTCAGTCGTGAACCCCGAGGACGCGCCAAAACCGCCTCAGGACGAAAAACAATCCCCAGCACAGGCCGAAATGCCGTTTGCCGTCGTCGATGGCGAACCGGTCACGACGTTGCCGCAGGATCTGTACATTCCGCCGTATGCGCTGCAGGTGTTTCTCGAGGCCTTCGAGGGACCGCTGGATCTTCTTCTCTATCTAATCCGCCGGCAGAACATCGACATTCTCGATATTCCCATTGCTGAGATTACAAAACAGTACGTGCAGTACATCGAGCTCATGAACGAGCTTCAGCTTGAACTTGCTGGTGAATACCTGCTGATGGCGGCCATGCTGGCAGAGATAAAGTCACGTATGTTGTTGCCACGGCCCGAGTCGCACGAGGAAGAAGAAGACGACCCGCGTGCCGAGCTGGTGCGTCGCCTGCAGGAATACGAGCGCTACAAGAAGGCGGCCGAAGACATTTCTGATTTGCCACGCCTCGAACGAGACGTGTTCGTGGCTACCGCTGAGGCGCCCGAGCGCAAGGTGGTCACGAAAATGCCGGACGTAACCCTGAAAGAGTTGCTATTGGCTTTTCACGATGTGCTTAAACGTGCCGAAATGTTTTCGAATCTACACATGCAGCGTGAGCCTTTGTCGGTTCGCCAACGCATGAGCGAAATTCTTTCGCGAATCAAGTCGAACCACTTCACCGGGTTCAGCGACTTGTTCGACGCGGAGGAAGGCCGGATGGGTGTGGCAGTGACATTCATCGCAATCCTTGAGCTGCTGCGCGAGTCTGTAATCGAAGTCGTGCAATCCGATGCCTATGCGCCGCTGCACGTGCGTGCTGCATCCTCCGTACACCTGGTTACCGATGGGGATGAAGGCTTCGAACCTGATCCTCAAGATTGATATCGAGATTGACACTTAATGGAATCGACAGAAATAAAGCACTTCATCGAGGCCGCGTTGCTCGCCGCCGGGCGGCCTCTGAATATTGACCAGCTCCAGGGATTGTTCGACGGGCGTTCGGCGCCTGAGAAGGCTGAGATTCGTCAGGCAATAGCGACTCTGAATGAAGAGTACGAAGAACGTGGAATTGTTATTTCAGAGGTTGCATCCGGATTTCGCATGCAAGTCAGAGCGACCATGGCTGATCGCTTGCAAAAGCTCTGGGAAGATCGACCGCCACGCTACTCACGGGCGTTGTTCGAGACTCTGGCGTTGATCGCCTATCGACAGCCGATCACGCGTGGCGATATTGAGGAAATACGTGGTGTCACTGTGAGCTCAAACATCGTCCGGCAACTGCTGGAACGGGACTGGGTTCGAGTGGTCGGTCATCGGGATGTTCCTGGCCGGCCGGCGATGTTCGGTACGACGAAAGCGTTTCTCGATTACTTCAGTTTGAAGAAGCTGGACGACTTGCCGCCGCTTGCTGACTTGGCGGACTGGGAAAACCTGCGTGTGCAGCTGAACCTGCCCGAGGTTGAAGATCAGATCGAGAGCGGCACTGAAGAGATTGCTGACGGGGCGGTCGCGGACTTGCCTGTTCTGTACCCGGAGGACAGTGAAGAGGATGAGGTCGAATATCCTGATGAAGATGCAATAGCAGAGGCGCTGGCAAAGGCAGAAGCGGTGGAGAGTATTCCCGAGCTGCAGCCGCTTGCAGAAGAACCTCAGGAGCTCGAAGAAGTCGCCGAACTCGAAGAGTCCGAAGCGTCCGGAGAAGAACTGGTCGTCAAGAAGTGGCCGGACCCGGTTGGCTGACCGAATCCAAAAAGTACTCGCGGCGGCCGGTCACGGCTCTCGACGAAAGGTCGAAACCTGGATCAGGGAAGGGCGTCTTGCAGTGGACGGTCGTCTTGCCGAACTGGGCGATCATATCGAGGGCACTGAGAAGATCACGCTCGATGGTCGCCCTCTGTCCATGAAGGGCATTGCGCAACATCATCGCCACATTATCTACAACAAGCCTGGCGACGAGGTCACGTCGCGTGAAGACCCCGACGGTCGTAAACTGGTTTTCGACTCCCTGCCGCGTCTTAAAGGCGCTCGCTGGGTTGCCGTCGGGCGGCTTGATCTCTCGACGACAGGCTTGCTTATATTTACCACTGATGGCGCACTCGCGAATGCTCTGATGCACCCATCAACCGAAGTGGTTCGGAAGTATGCGGTGCGGGTGCACGGCGACCCAAGTAGCGCGGAAATTGAAGCGCTCAAGCAGGGCGTGACGCTGGATGATGGTCCGGCGCATTTTGACTCGATTGAATACGGTGGTGGTGAGGGAGCTAACCGCTGGTTCAACGTCTCGCTCAAAGAGGGACGGAATCGCGAGGTTCGTCGCCTGTGGGAAGCTGCGGGCTACGAGGTCAGCCGACTCATTCGAACGGCGTACGGTCCGTTGCAATTGCCCAGGAAGCTCCATCGGGGCAAATACGAAGCACTGACGCCCGCACAGGTTCGTTCGTTGTACATCGTCGCAGGGATGAAGCCTCCCGACAGCCCCGTACTGCATATCAAGAAGAACAAGAAGCGCGCTACTGGGCGTCGAAACTCTCGCCGGTAACGCCTTTGCTGTCAGGCCCTAGCAAGTAGATATAGGGTGCCAGGATTTCGTCGGGTCGCTTCAACGCATCCCGGTCTTCGCCAGGGAAAGCAGCCAGCCTCATATTCGTGCGTGTACCGCCAGGGTTGACACAGTTTGACCGTAACTTGCCATGTCGATGCTCGTCGGCAAGTACTTGCGACAAGCCTTCCGTGGCAAATTTCGAGGCCGCGTAAGCGCCCCAATGTGCTCGGCCGGTTCGACCGACGCCGCTGCTCGTGAAGATAACGGAAGGGTCGTGCGACTTTTGCAGCAGGGGCAAAAAGACTTGCGTCATGGCAAATACCGATGTGACGTTGACGTGCATAACCTTCTGCCACAGCACCGCGTCATATTGTTCGATGGAATACCGTTCGCCGAGGATGCTGGCATTTAAAACGAGGCCATCCAGTCGGCCAAACTCCGACTCGATACTTTGCGCCAGCGTTGTGTATGACTCTGCATTCGCTGATTCGAGGTCCATGACTGCAATTGATGGCCGTGGAGCGCCTTCAATTGCCTCAATGGCGTCATATATTTTCTCGAGCTTCTGTACGCTGCGGCCATGCAGCACGACCTGCGCTCCAAGGCTTGCTGCGTGCAGTGCCAATGCCTTGCCGATGCCGTCACTGGATCCAGTGATCAGGATGATACGGTCGCGGAGAATGTTGTCAGGGTAGGTGTATTCCCTGGGATCTATACTCAAGAATCATTTCCTTCAATCATGGTTCGCGGAACAGGTTCCACCGATTCGGGTTTTTCGATTTCTTTTTTGGCGTGCACGCCGAGCTCGGTGAATTTGCGTGCACCCGGTAAGACATTGCGCTCAAGTGAGCCGACGGCCTTGTTGTAGTTCTCGACGCTGCTCGAAAGCTGCCGGCCTACGCGGTTCATGTGCGTCACAAAAGTGCCGAGCCTGCCGTACAGGTCTTCAGCCAGCACGCGAATTTCCTTGGCGTTATCGGCCAATGCCAGCTGACGCCATCCGTACGCAACGGCCTTTAGAAGGGCCACGAAACTGGTTGGCGTTGCGAGAATAATTTGCTCCGACAGCGCGTACTCGATGAGGTCAGGTTCCTCACTAAGCGCTGCACTAAGGAATTGATCGCCCGGTATGAATAAAATCACGAACTCCGGGCTTTCGTCGAACTGCTTCCAATACGCCTTCGACGACAATAGGCGAATATGTGCACGCACATTTTTCGCGTGCCGCTCGAGGCCCAGTTTGCGCTGCGCATCATCTGCGGCTTCAACGGCCGACAGATAGGCATCCAGCGGCGTCTTCACATCAACCACGAGTTGCCGTTTGTCCGGCATGTTCACGATCATGTCAGGCCGAATCACTTTGTCGCTGCCTACCGTGTGCACTTGCTCGACGAAGTCGCAATGCTCGACCATGCCGGCGAGTTCGACGAGGCGACGTAGCGTGATTTCACCCCACTGGCCGCGCACTTCCGGGCGACGCAATGCGTTGACGAGATTGTGCGTCTCCTTCGTCAGGGACTTCTGGCTGAGCTGCATGGACTCGATCTGATTCTTGATACCGCCATACGCTTCGCTGCGTGCTTTTTCGAGCTCTGAAATCTGTTTGTGAGACGCATCCAGTGCATCCCTGATGGGTTTTACCAGGTCCTCGACAGCTTTCTCGCGCTCGCCGAGCTCGCGCTTGGCTGTCTCCTGCTGGGTTTCGAACTTCTGCCCGGCCAGTTGCAGGAAAGTGTCGCTGTTGGCGCGCAACGATCGATTGGAAATATCGGCAAAGGCCTGCGTGAGTCGGGCGTTGGCGAGTTCGAAAGCGGCTTCCCGTTCGGCCTGCAGGGCTTCCTGGTTCTTGAGATTGGCCCGAGCCTGTTCCAGTTCTTTGAGCACTTGATTCCTGCGGCTCCGCGCGATGAGCCACATGATCAACAAGCCCAGAACCAGGCCCGCACCGAGTGCAGGTGCACCAACCTCAAGGTAAACAGGATCAATCGTGACAGAAATCATCAGGACCCAAGGTTAACTGCTTTGACCACGATTAGGGCAAGTTCTTCCGTGTCCGGTGCGATGATGTCGGCGCCCCATTCACGCGGATCGTCGTCTTCGGTGATGTAGCCGTAAGCAGCAGCAATGGTAGCCATGCCGGCGCGCAGACCTGCTTCGATATCGCGATAGGCATCACCGATGTAAATCGATCGAGAGGTATCGACACCCGCAATTTCGCAGGCCAGCAGCAACGGTGCGGGATTGGGTTTGCGTACCGGCAGCGAATCACCACTGACAATACATGCGCAGCGGTCAGCAAGTGCCAGCGCTTCAAGCAGTGGATTGGTCAGACTCTCAGGTTTGTTCGTAACGACTCCCCAAGGGCGGCCTGCATCGTCAAGCTGATCGAGCAGGGCACCGATTCCCGGGAATACTACCGAATCTTCGCAAATCATCTCGGCATAGCGCTCGAGATACTCGTGGTGCAGATCGTCTCCGAACTCAACCGAGAGGTCGGGAAACCCGAGGCTCAGGAGCCCGATGGCGCCGTTCGACACCTGTGAGCGACCGAGCGCATAGTCGACTTGATCAACCCCGTGCGCGTTCTGCATGGCCTGCAGAACGGCGACCATGTCTGGCGCCGTGTCCACGAGCGTCCCGTCAAGATCGAACATCACGGCATCGAAAAACCCGTCCCGCATTTGCGTGAGGCTATTCACTCGCTGGACGCTGGAAATACATGAGGTAATTGACATCGAGATTCGGTCCGAGCGAATACTCTTTGGTCAACGGGTTGTAGAGCATGCCGATACTCGCCTTGAGCTGCAGGCCGGCGTCACGTGCCCAGCTTTCGAGTTCCGACGGCCGAATGAACTTTTCGTACTCGTGTGTGCCGCTGGGAAGCAGCCTCAAGATGTACTCCGCACCGACTATCGCAAACAGGAAGGACTTCGGATTTCGGTTGATCGTAGATAAAAATACATGTCCGCCTGGTTTCACAAGCTCGGCGCAGGAGCGAATAACCTGCGATGGGTCAGGGACATGCTCAAGCATCTCCAGGCAGGTAACGGCATCGTAGGTAGCGGGTTCCGAGGCTGCAAGTTCCTCGGCAGTTGATCGTCTGTAGTCGACTTCGGCGCCCGATTCGTGCTGATGCAGCCGCGCAACCGCCAGAGGGCCTTCGGCCATGTCGATGCCAGTAACCACGGCATCTGCGGCGACCATTGACTCGGCAAGGATGCCGCCGCCGCAGCCAATATCTAGGACTTTGCTGCCGGCGAGCTTGACGTACTGCCGAATCCAGTCGAGTCGCAGCGGGTTGATCTCATGCAGCGAGTGAAACTCGCCTTCCGTGTCCCACCACCGCGCTGCCAGTGAATCGAACTTGGCCAGCTCAGCGGGATCAACGTTATCGTGAGTCGTGGTTGCCATGGGGTACCTATTGTATTTCGCCAGTTGCGGTGATGCGCTGATGCCATTCGTTACAGCGGGCAAGCAGATCATCGGTATCTATGAGGGTAAATCGTCCGTTATCCAGTTGGTGGCGACCTGCGACCCAGACATCAGTCACCTGTTCGGAGTGCACAGCGTAAACGATCTGAGATACCACATCGTAAACCGGCTGGCTGTTCAGCCTGTTCAGGTCGATACAGGCCAGGTCGGCGTATTTGCCGGTCTCGATCGAGCCGATACTGTGCTCGAGACCCAGTGACCGTGCGCCCCCGAGCGTCGCCATGTGCAGGGCTTCGCAGGCGCTTAGGGCTGATGCGTCCTCGGCGTTTGCTTTAGCCAGCAGAGCGGCAGCGCGCATCTCGGAAAGCAGGTCGAGCATGTTGTTGCTGGCTGCTCCGTCGGTGCCCAGTGCTACATTGACGCCTGCATCGCGAAAACTTGTGATCGGCGCGACTCCGCTGGCCAGTTTCAGATTCGAATTCGGGCAGTGGGCGATATTTACGCCGGCCTCGGCACAGCTGGCGATTTCGTGATCAGTCAGATGGACCGCGTGGACCGCCAGGAGAGAGGAGTTCACCAGCCCGGCATCTCGCAGGCGCTCAAAAGGTCGCTTCCCCGTATCCCGCAACGAGATTTCGACCTCAGTCGCAGACTCGTGCAGGTGGATTTGGACACGCACATCAAGTTGATCCGCCAAGACTCTCAAGGCGGCGAAAGAGTCGTCTGACAAGGCAAACGTCGAATGGGGCGCGAATGCCGTCGTAATCAGGGGATGATCGGCGTACGGGTCGTGCACCAGGTCGGCGCCTTTTTGCAGATATTCCTCGGCGTTGGAAGCCCAGCCGGTCGGGAAATCCACGACAGGCGTCGCCACGACGGCCCGCATTGAGAGGTCCACGGCGGCCTCAGCGACGATCTCAGGAAAGAAATACTGGTCACTGAAGCAGGTAGTGCCACCGCGCAACATCTCCGCGATGGCGAGCTCTGTGCCATCCCGGACCATCTCGGCGCTGACCCACTGGCGTTCGGCAGGCCAAATCCCCTCGTGCAGCCACGCTTCGAGTGGCATGTCGTCGGCGAGGCCGCGAAACAGCGTCATCGCTGCGTGTGTATGGGCATTGACGAGGCCCGGGATCAGCACATGATCCGGACGTTCCACGAGTACGCTCGGCTGGTACTCGGCTTGCGCCTGCTCGACGGGAAGTATCGCGACGATACGGCCATCGGAAACGGCCACGGCATGGCCTTCGAGGACCTCGCCGGCGGGCGCTACGGGGACGCACCAGCGAGGTACGATCAGGGTGTCACAGTGCTGCATAGTCGCCGCAGTATACGCGTCGCACAGGACAGCGCCAGCGCTGCGTTTCAGGCCGATTTAGGCCCTCTAAAAAGTGCTGTTTCGGGAGCGTCTGTGGTATTATTTCGTCCCAGTTAAGCCGCTCGAAATCCGGATCAATTTGACCTTTGGATTCCGTCTCCCACCGGACGGGGCCGCGCTCCGATTTTGAGCAGAGAAAATAGAGGATGTATGTCTGAAGTAGCCCAGGAATTGCTGTCCGTAAGTCTCGAAGACGAAATGCAGCAGTCCTATCTCGACTACGCGATGAGCGTCATCGTAGGTCGCGCCTTGCCGGACGTCCGGGATGGCCTCAAACCGGTCCACCGCCGTGTCCTGCACGCGATGCGTGAGCTGGGTAATGATTTCAACAAGCCGTACAAGAAATCGGCCCGCGTCGTCGGTGATGTGATCGGTAAGTACCATCCGCACGGCGACTCAGCGGTGTACGACACGATCGTACGCATGGCGCAGCCATTTTCGATGCGGTACATGCTGGTCGACGGCCAGGGCAACTTTGGCTCGGTTGACGGCGACTCGCCGGCTGCCATGCGTTACACAGAAGTACGTATGGCCAAGGTGGCGCACGAGCTACTCGCTGACATCGACAAGGAAACGGTCAACTTCGTCGAGAATTATGACGGATCGGAATCGGAGCCGTCGGTTATGCCGACACGTGTCCCAAACCTGCTGGTCAATGGCTCGTCGGGCATCGCAGTGGGCATGGCGACGAATATTCCGCCACACAACCTCAACGAGGTCATCAGTGCCTGCCTCGCACTAATAGACGACCCGTCCATCGACGTACCTGGCCTGATGGAGCACATCCCGGGCCCGGATTTCCCCACCGCCGGCATCATCAACGGTGCGCAGGGCATCTATTCCGCCTATCGCACGGGTCGTGGACGCGTGCATATTCGCGCCCGGACAAAAGTCGAGATCATCAACGCTCGCGGCAAAGAAGCCATCATCGTCACCGAACTGCCATACCAGGTGAACAAGGCGCGCCTGATCGAGAAGATCGCAGACCTGGTTCGCGAGAAACGTATCGAGGGCATCAGCGAGTTGCGTGATGAGTCCGATAAGGACGGCATGCGCATCGTTATCGAGCTCAAGACGGGAGAGGTCAGCGACGTTGTGCTGAACAACCTCTACAAGCAGACGCCAATGCAGAGCGTATTCGGCATCAACATGGTGGCGCTGCACGAGGGGCAGCCGAAACTGCTGAACCTCAAGCAGGTAATTGAAGCGTTCCTGTCACACCGTCGCGAGGTAGTAACCCGACGGACAATTTTCGATCTTCGTAAAGCTCGCGACCGGGCCCACGTGCTGGAAGGGCAGACGGTTGCGCTCGCCAACATCGATGATGTGATCGCGCTCATCAAGGCCTCGGCATCACCGGCCGAAGCGAAAACCGGCCTTATGGAGCGCACGTGGCAGCCGGGTGAAGTCACGGGCATGCTGGAGCGCGCCGGTGATACTGACACACGTCCCGACGGTCTCGTGGATGGCAGCGGCCTGGCCGACGGCAAGTACCGCCTCTCGGCGGTCCAGGCGCAGGCAATCCTGGATCTTCGCTTGCATCGCCTGACAGGGCTTGAGCAAGATAAAATAGTTAAAGAATACAAAGAATTATTGGAAAGAATTAAAGAGCTTTCTGATATTCTCGGAGACCCGGATTTGCTTCTCAAGGTCATCCGCGGCGAGTTGAATGACGTGCGTGACGCGTTCGGCGACGAGCGCCGCACCGAGATCGTTCAGGACCACTCCGACCTCAGCGTAGAAGACCTGATTCCGCAGGAAGAGGTAGTCGTGACGCTGTCTCACGGCGGCTACGCCAAGGCTCAGCCGATTGATGTCTACCAGGCACAGAAACGCGGCGGCCGCGGTCGTTCGGCGACCAAGGTCAAAGACGAGGACTTCATCGACAAGCTGTTCGTGGCCAATACACACGACACGATTCTGTGCTTCTCAAGCCGCGGCAAGATGTACTGGCTCAAGGTGTACCAGGTCCCGCAGGCCAGTCGCGGTTCGCGTGGCAAGCCGATTGTGAATCTGCTGCCGCTGGATGAAGGTGAGCGCATCAATGCAGTACTCCCGATCAAGGAGTACGCAGAGGGGCACTTCGTCTTCATGGCGACGTCCCGCGGAACGGTCAAGAAGACACCGCTGAGTCAGTTCTCGCGCCCGCGTGCGAACGGCATCATCGCTATTGACCTGCGTGGCGACGATAAACTGGTCAATGTTGCGATCACGGCTGGCGATGCAGAGATCCTGCTCGTGGCTAGTCACGGCAAGGCTATTCGTTTCGCCGAAGCCGATGTGCGGCCCATGGGGCGCGGTGCAGCCGGCGTACGCGGCATCAAGTTGCCTGACGACCACGAGGTTATTGGCCTGACCATCATTCATGAGGGTTTGATCCTGACAGCCACCGAGAATGGCTACGGGAAACGCACACCCGTTGACGACTTCCCTGTACAGGGACGTGGAGGCCAGGGCGTGATCGGCATCCAGACGACAGATCGGAACGGCAGAACGGTTGGGGCGATGCAGGTGGCCGACGAGGACGAGATCATGCTGATCAGCTCCAATGGCACGCTGGTACGAACCGGGGTCGACGATATTTCTGTCATGGGTCGCAATACTCAGGGTGTACGCCTCATTCGGGTTGAAAGCGGACAACGGCTGGTTGGCCTGGCACGTATTGAATCGATTGAGGGCGTGGACGAGGACGAGGACGAATAATCCCCGAAACGGGTAGTGCAATCCCGTCCGCAAATCGTGACAATACCCGCCCTAAACACACCCTCACCTGATCAGGAAAAGTAGCGTCATGTCGCGCGTTCATAATTTCAGTGCCGGTCCTGCCGCACTACCTCTGGAAGTACTCGAGACCATCCGCAACGACCTGCCAGACTGGCTTGGCTCAGGCATGTCTGTCATGGAAGTCAGCCACCGCAGCAAGGATTTCGTTGAATTGGCGGCAAGAGCCGAGACGAATCTGCGAGAACTGTTGCAGGTTCCGGACGATTACAGCGTCCTGTTCCCACAGGGCGGGGCGACGATGCAGATGGCCATGGCACCGTTAAACCTGGCCGGCCCGGATGACTCGACTGACTATGTCGTAACGGGAAGCTGGGGCAAGAAGGCCGCTGGCGAGGCACAGAAGTTCTGCAATGTGAACGTTGCCGCCGACGCGTCCGACAGGAATTTCACCTACATTCCCGATGAATCGGAATGGCAGCGCTCGGATGATGCGGCGTACCTTCACTACACGCCTAACGAGACAATTGCTGGCGTTGAGTTTCACTTCGTGCCGGGCGGCAATGTGCCGCTGGTGGCGGACATGTCCAGCAATATTCTGTCGCGGCCGATCGATGTCAGCCAGTTCGGGGTCATCTACGCGGGAGCGCAGAAGAACATCGGCCCGGCGGGAATCACACTCGTTATTGTGCGCAACGATTTGCTGGAAAGAGCGCGACCGAACAACCCGCACCTTTTGACCTGGAAATCCTACGCAGAGTCGGACTCGATGACCAACACGCCGCCGACGTTCGCCTGGTACGTTGCGGACCTCGTGTTCCAGTGGCTCAAGGACCAGGGCGGTGTTGAGGCGATGGCGGAGGTCAACGGGCGCAAGTCGGAAAAATTGTACGCGGCAATTGACCAGTCAGGTTTTTACACGAACCCGGTTGCCAAAGACTGCCGGTCTCGAATGAACGTACCGTTTATTCTCGCCGACGATGCTCTCGACAAGACTTTCCTTGCAGAATCGGCAGCGGCTGGACTTACGAACCTTAAAGGCCACCGTTCGGTCGGCGGCATG
>Ga0316201_10002756_pt1 | contig 12659 bp, 12 predicted proteins | sample CS6wburrow_MG_FD_204516 | JGI IMG/M metagenome (GOLD analysis project Ga0316201, IMG submission 204516) | Coastal sediment microbial communities from Delaware Bay, Delaware, United States - CS-6 worm burrow | ecosystem: Environmental > Aquatic > Marine > Coastal > Sediment | place: USA... | reverse complement strand
CTGCTGTTTATCGGTTTCGCTGCAGCTCTTGTCCTTTATGCTGCAGAAGTTGATGGGAGCAGATGAAAGCTGAATGTCCGCTTTTGGCCGATAGCAGCCCCTCACAAATCCAAAATTCCAGAAGTTTGAGTGGCCGCTTTGGGGGAAGGCGGACGCGCAAGTAGTTGCTGTAGAAGAATTCATTAGCTGCGCGTATCGGGGAATCCTTCTGCGCTGTTAGACTTCACGAATGACACTTGCATTCATCGGCGCAATTATCGGTTTGCTGGCGGGTGGCCCGGTTGGGCTTCTTGTGGGTGGAATTATCGGCTATCTCGCTGGCAATGCGCTGCAGCGAACTGTGGTCGGCGGGCTGCGCGTTGCGCAAACAGAGCTGATTAAATCCGTCTTTTCTGTAATGGGTGCTCTGTGCAAAGCGGATAGCGTCGTTACACGCGACGAGATCAATACCGTTAAGCAGATTTTCGGCATGTTGGGCCTCAATGACGAACAGCGCCGTCTGGCTAAATCCGCCTTCAGCGAAGGTAAACAGCCGAATTTTGATCTTGATGCCGCAGTGGATCGATTTGCAGCAATCAGTCGCGGGCGTGCGCCGCTCGTTCAGCTCTTTTTGCAATTGCAGTGCATGGCAGTGGCCGCTGATGGACAATTCCACCCGGCGGAACACGCCATGCTGGTTCGTGTTGCAGGCCGGCTGGGGCTGACTGAGGGTGACGTTGCTCAACTCGAATCGCTGTTGCGAGCGGCAACCAGTGGCGCAGCAGGAGGCCCGCCGGGCAGGCCTCCCCAGGATCGGCTCGCCGATGCCTATGTCGCATTAGGCGTGTCTGCAGACGCCGCTCCAGCGGACATCAAGCGTGCCTACCGCAAACTTATCAGCAAGAACCATCCGGACAAGCTGGCTGCTCGCGGGCTGCCCGAAAGCATGCGTGCCGTTGCTGAAGAACGATCACGCGAGATAAACGCAGCCTATGACCTGATAAAGAGTTCACGAGGGTTCGTTTGAGAGGAGACTATTGGTCTCGATGAATGACCGCTATTGCTCAGCCAGCGCTGTGGCCCGTGCGGCCAACGCCCGGACTCTCTTCTCGTCGAGTACGTCGCCCAGCGCTTCGGTCAACGCTGCCTCGCTAAGGCCGGTTGCGGCATCTTTCCAGCCCTGGCCAACCTCGTATGGCACTGACTTAAGTCGATCCGGAACGCCCTTCCTCGTGGCAAACGCATCCTGGTGCCCAACAAGCATGAGCTGCCACAGGTCGAGGCTATAGAGAATGTTGCCGCCGTTTCTGCCGCTGTTGTGGGTCAGGACGTCCCAGACGAACATCGCATTCCACTGCTCTTTGACGTCACACCAGGCGGAACCACCACTGCCATCCTCCTGGCGTTTGTGCTCGTCGATCCAGTTTTTGGGCAGAAACTGCAGTGAGCCTTCGCTGCCCTCAACAGTCCTCACGACTGCCACTGGCACCATCTCAAGATTGATAAGCTTGTCCAGTCGATACGCTGCAACTTCAGGGTAAAAGCCGCGCCCCTTGCGCTTGTCAAACACCGACTCAATCGTCGACGTGCCATCGCTAACGGTAACGATGTCGCGACCCGCATCATCCTTTTTGCGGGCAATAACCTCGCCATTGATGAGCAGCGTTTCGAGTTGCTCGTAGCTCAGGTTTCCCTGCGGTCGCGCGCCCACCTTGCGTGGGTGCCTTACAGGTGCTGCAACCGTCTCGTTGTCCTGATTGACGACAGACACGCCTGCGGTATCGATGATGAGCGCATTGGCGCTGCCGCCGTAATAATCATTCAGCATGCCTGTATCGATTTCTATGATCTGGCCATCAAGGCGCTCGAGCACACGGCGACCCGGCGTAGGCGTATGGCCGATAACAACGCGGCTGGCACCGATTGCTTCCAGCGCAGCGGACAGCTTGTCGACCTCGATCAGTTCGCTGCAAACGACATTGCCGCGATACCACAGTGGGCCATCAAGCGAATGTAGATTCGAGTCGTTGAGGACCTTGACCACGTCGATCGCCTTCAGGACTTCGGCACTGCTATCCAGCGGCGGCATGTAGCGACCGAGGATCGCCGGATGATCGTGAAAAGCATCCGTCGGCAGCATCACGCCGACCTCATACAGGAACTCAAGTTGTTTGACGTACTCGGCCATCTCCCCGAGTAGCCTGCCGTTTACGCCGTCGAGGCCGATCTTCTCCACCATCGGTGACAGGCCACCATGCACGAACGCCGTGCCGTTGACGACGACGATTGCCGGCTTCGCCAGCAACCACTTCCCATATTTTCCATCGCTGGCAAATTCCCGCCGGTGCGCAAAATAGCCCGGCGGAAATTTTTGTCGAAACAGGGCGCTCAGCGCCTCGGGACTCTGATCGCCCGACGCACGCTGCTGCGCGTACGCAGCCAACCACCGCTCGCGATCTTCTGGTCGCTCCTCGCTTGCGAAAGCGGCGTACTCGCTCGATGAAACATAGCGAAGATCGCCGACCAAGTTCATGGCCTCGTGATTGCCGATCAAAACATGCACCATTCCACCGGCGGCTTCTGCCTCGGCTTCGAGTTGCATGAGGAGGTCCATCGCAGGACGCGAATTGGGGCCGCGATCCAGAATGTCACCAACGATCACAAGATGTGTATCGCCTGCCGACCACGCCAGCTCTTTGTCGACAACGCCTGCCGCCAGAAGAGCCTCGACCATGGCGTCATACGCGCCATGGATGTCCGCAATCGCTACGACGCGCGAAACTCCTTCATATTGCCACTCGCCCGCCCTTGCGGGCAGCGCCGCCACAAAGAAGACTGTGGCAATCAGCACTGATCTTAGAAAGGCTTTATGCAAAATGTCAGATTCCCCACTAGAATTGTTGCATTCTATGTTGCTTGCCACTACGAGGTCGTAATGCCGTACCTGATTTGGACTGTCACTATTGTAGCGTTGTTCCCTGTGTCATTCGCGGCCTACGCAAAGGATATTAAGGATTTTGATCCCCTGTTCGCAAGCCAGGAAACGCTTGAGGTAGAGGTTGAAGGTCCATTCGAAATGCTGTCTCGCGAGCGGCCCGACGAAGAAGAAGCTGACGGCAAGTTTCGTTTCACGGCCGACGACGGCACCGCGGTTGAGCTTGACGTTCTCATTCGCGCACGCGGTAACTGGCGACGCAATCCGGAAATCTGCCGGTTTCCGCCGATGCGCTTCAATTTCAAGAAGTCACAGACTGACGACACACTGTTCGACAAACAGGACAAATTGAAGGTCGTTACACATTGCCAGAATAATTCGAAACGCTACGACCAGGCGGTTATCAGCGAATACCTTGCCTACCGCATCCTGAATTTGTTAACTGACTACAGCTTTCGCGTACGCCTCGTAAAGATTAAATACGTTTTCACCGACAGGTCCACGGTTCTCGATAGCTATGCGGTGTTCATTGAGCACAAGGATCGTCTCGGCAAACGCATCGGTGGCGAACCTGTTGCCACTGAGCGAGCCGAAGTGAGTGAGCTGTATCCTGCGGGTCTGAGTCTCGCCTCTGTTTTTCAGTACTTTGTCGGCAACACCGATTTTTCACCGGTGGCCACGGCACCCGACGAAGACTGCTGCCACAACCAGGCACTGTTCACGAGCGAAGAAGGGCCTTATCGGTCGATTCCCTATGATTTTGACCAGACGGGCCTGGTCGATGCGCAACACGCGGCGCCCAATCCGCGATTTGGTATTCGCACGGTGAAGGTACGACTGTATCGAGGGCGCTGCGAGAATAATGACATTTTGCCGCAGACTCTGGAACTATTTCGCGAGCGGCGTGCCGAGATTGAGGCGCTCATCAATGACCAGCCCGAACTCTTGCCGGCAACGCAGCGCAATATGCTGAAGTACATCGACAGCTTCTACAAAACGATCGATAACCCAAAACGGGTGGATCAGCGTATCGTCACAGAGTGTATTTAGGCGGGTCCTGGATAAGGTCGGACTGTAGCCAGTCCACGACAATTTTCGTTACACGCGGATGAATGTAATAGCCCACCGAGCTGTGCGGATTTGATTTGCCGTAACGGACGGCCAGGTTGTAAATACGATAGTCGTGAACGGTGCTGACGAGACGCTGATCCATCATTTTCTTGAAATCGTCAGCCAGAGTATTGTCGTGACAGGCGTAATCGTCTTCGGCAGCAACGTTGTGCCATGTGATAACGTTGGTGGGAAAACGCGCTGCGTTTTTTTCTTTTGCTCCACGCAGACGCTTGCGAATATTATGATCACCCAGCGGCGCACCCAGTGTCAGCCAGGTATCGATCTTCGACTCGCCGTATTTCTCCTGCCATGCCGGCTCGTGAGAAAGCTCCCAGAGAACATCATAGGCAACGACACAACCCATGCCGTGCGTCATCAACAGAATCTTGTCTCCACGATCGAACGCCTCGCAGAGTTTAACCCGAACCCGTTCACGGACCTTGTCCGCATAGTCAGTCTTGTTTCTCAGGTACTCGGCGCAATCTTTCGACACGCAGCCTATCAAAGGCATGGTCAGCCCGACTGCACCCAGCACGGGCGCAGCAATATCAGCAGCGAACTCGCGTAAGGCAGACTTGCCCGGAAGCAGGTCATACTGACGGATACCAAACTTCTTGCGGACTTGCACTGTACGCAGACTCGCCAGCGCGTTGGCCCGATCGCCTAGATCAAGTTGCGCGTCATAGCGTTTTCCCTGTGACTCCAGCAGTGCATTGCTCAAGTCACCAAAATAGGCCATGTCTTTGAACACGCTATCAAGCGAGTCGGCCCGATCGGGATAGTCACGTTCGACGCCAGCACGCAGCGCCGCCAAGGAAATGTCCATGAGCGCTTCCCTGGCCGGTTTAAAGTCGCGACCATGAACAACGAGGATGCTGCGATTGCTAATCGTATTCGTCCTCACCAGCATCGCGCCGGGTCAACATTGTCAGGAAACCTCCGGACAGTGTCTTGCCGTACTCGAGTTTCCAGATGATCAGCGTGGCAAACACGAATGCCGCGGAAATCACGGCGGCGACACCCAGTGCTCCAATACCGGAGCCAAGACCGATTCCGATGGCGACGAAAATGTACATGGCGTCCGAGGGCTGATTCAGGGAGAAGCGAAACCGCACGGCCGCGACGATACCCGCGAGACTGAATGCAAGCGCCAGGCTGTTTAGAACGATCATCGCAATTCCGGTCACAACGACTGGCAGGATTATGATCGTTTGCAGAAAGGACTGATCGATACGCCGCGCGCGACTGGTAATGAAATACGCCCACGATACGGGAACCGTCAATATCAATGCCCCGATACTCGCCAGGGCCAGTTGCAGTGGTCCATGTGGGGACAACACCGTGTCATCCACGCTAGAGTAGATCGGCTCGAAAGTATCGACATTTGAGGCGGCAAGGTGACCTATACCGCCGATCGGGAAGTACTCGTTAATAGCCGGGTACCGCGACAACAGGTAAGCCATCAGCCCAACCCAGAAGCCGTAGTACATGACAATCAGCGTCAGGGGTATTAGCAGTCCACCTGATTTTCGCATTTACTTCTCCGCGTTTCGTTGCGACACGATACAGCCCGGTTTTGTGTACATCAAATTCCGCGCAAGGTCTGCCAGTCAATGGTAGTCTGTGCGGCGTTTTTAGCCACTTCATCACGATTATGGACCATTCTGTACAGTTGCTCGGTATCAGCAACGCAATTGTCGACATCCTTGCACATATAGAGGATGAGTTTCTCGACAAAATAGTTGCAGTCCCGGGATCAATGACACTGATCGACATGGACCGTGCACGGGAAATCTACGCGCTAATGGGCCCCGCAACAGAAATGTCCGGCGGTTCGGTCGCCAATACAGTTGCCGGTTTTGCAAATCTTGGCGGCTCGTCGGCCTACATCGGTCGCGTTACAGCCGATCAGCTCGGCGGCATTTTCAACCACGACATGCGATCGCTCGGCGTGGACATTCGCTTGCAGGCAGCCAAGGACGGATTACCGACCGCGCGCAGCCACATCCTGATAACGGCCGACGGACAGCGCACCATGCAAACTTACCTCGGGGCCTGCACGGAATTGAGCGTCGACGACATCACGACAGAAACAATGGGAACGCCAAAGGCTGTATTGATTGAAGGATACGTCTGGGATCTTCCCGAAGGCCCGGATCTGACCGCAAAGGCGATGGAAATCGCGAAGCGGAATGGCACGACAGTTGCCCTGTCACTGTCAGATTCGTTCTGTGTCGAGCGCCATCGCGAGTCTTTCGAACATGCCGTTCGTGGCGGTGTCGACATCGTCGTTGCTGATGAAGACGAGGTGAAAGCGCTGCTGCAGACTGAGTCTTTTGAGGAAACACTGGAGGCGCTGGACGGCTTCGACAACCTGTTTGCGATAACCCGCTCTGACAAAGGCTCGGTCATTGTGCACGGTGACCAGCGAATTGTGCAGCCTGCAAACCCGGTCGAGACCGTCGTCGATACGACGGGCGCCGGCGATGCCTACACGGCGGGATTCCTTTACGGCTGGGTCAACGATATGCCGTTGGCCGAATGCGCAAAAATCGGGACGTTTTGTGGCTCGACCGTGATACAGCAGATTGGCGCGCGTATTGAACCCGGTTTGCTCGACGACTATTCCTGAGGCAGCGCGAACGCGATGACCTTGTCGTCCGGCGGCGTGCCGGCTCTTGCGTTGCCGCCCGCGTAAATCACGACGTACTGCCGACCTTTCCACATGTAGGTCATTGGCGTGGCAGTACCCGACGTCGGCAAACGACCGCGCCAGAGTTCCTCACCGTTAACGGTGCTCAGAGCGCGCAGGTAATAGTCCATCGTCGATGCAATAAAGATGACGTTCCCGGAGGTTGCGATCGGGCCACCGAGAGTTGGCGTACCCAGTTCTAATGGCAGACCCGCCATGTCCCTGATCGTTCCCAGCGCCCTGCGCCAGACAATGTCACCGTTGGCCAGATCCACTGCCGCGATAATTCCCCATGGCGGTGGATTGCAGGGTAATTGCAGCGGCGACAAGACGAGGCCGCGCCTGTCCGCAAACGGTGCGCCGCGCATCGGCTCAACGTCCTGCCCGTGAAATACCTCGAGTGCACCTTGGTATTCATCATGCGGGAACAGGGCAACCACGTGCGCGAGACTCGACATGTTGATGATTAACAGGTTACGCCGTGGATCATAGGCTGCACCGCCCCAGTTCGCACCGCCGCCGGTGAACGGATGAAACAGGGTGCCCTGTCTTGAGGGCGGTGTAAAAAGTCCCTCGGCTCGCAGTCCGGCGAAGGCCCTGGCGCAGGCACGCTTATCGAGCCAAGTTAAACCAAACTCGTCCCCTGGATTTATTTGGCTTGGTACAAGCTGCTGTGGCCGCTCCGGTATGGGCTGTGTGGGCGATAAAGTCTCTCCCTCGACGTCACTGGCGGGTACACGCACTTCTGTGACCGGCAGAAATGGCTCACCCGTGTCGCGATCAAGCACGAATACATGGCCGGTCTTCGTAACCTGTGCAACGACGTCGTGCGCCTCGCCGTCACGCCAAACCGAATAAAGTCCTGGTTGCGCTGGCAGATCGTAATCCCAGACGTCGTGGTGCACGACCTGATAAGCCCAGTGAACAGCACCGTCGTCAGCGTTCAGCGCTACAACTGAATTGGCATGCCTGTTATCGCCAGGGCGCAAGCCACCAAAGAAGTCCGGGCTTGGGCTGGAGGTGGGGACGAACAAGAGGCCCCGCTCAGGATCGACCGACATCGGCGCCCATGCGTTGGCGTGACCCTCCACGGGAGGATCGTCGCCTTGCCAATCCGGGTTTCCAACAGTCCTGGGAATCGGGTCAAACTCCCACTTCGGCTCACCGGTTCTCGCATCGAAAGCCCGCACGGTGCCGTGCGGCGCCACGACCCGGACGTTGTCGGATATGGCGGAACCGACGACAACCGTGTCTCCGATAACGACGGGTGGAGACGTGACCTGAAACTCACCAGGCCAAACCAGCTCCATTCCCACATCCAGTACAACTTGCCCTTGATCTCCGAATCCTGGGCATGAATTGCCGCTGCGCGCATCAATCGCGATCAGCCGGCCGTCATTTGTGCCCATCAATATGCGTGGCGAGCATTCCGCGCCCGGATCGTCGTCCCGCCACTGCACCACACCCCGACAGACAAACTTGTTTGACGGATGCTGCTCCAGGTTGATTTTGGCGTCGAACCGCCAGAGTTCCTCACCGTTGGCAGGATCAAGAGCGATCACGTCATTGAAAGGAGTGCAGAAGACCAGGGCGTCATCGACAAGGATCGGCGTGCCCTCGGCGATGCTTTCCTGAATAGCGCGAGGTTTGCCCGCCAGGTCCCCGCTGCTGTAGCTCCAGGCCATTTCCAGTTCAGCGACATTTGCAGCGTTTATTTGCTCGGCCGAGCTGTAGCGGTGACCGCCGGCGTCATTGCCGTAGTTTGCCCAACCAGTTCCCGGCACAGGCAGATCGCCCTCATGCATCGATGCCTCCCCGACCACGTCAAGCGAATGCGCGCCACCCAGGTAGCGATAAGCACTGCCACCCCCTATAAGAAACAGCAGCACAACGACCGGCGGCAGTACGATTTTCAAATACTTCATAATATAAAGCTTTCCTTTGACGCTCGTGATCTAAACGCTTCAACGAATAAAGTTAATGCGCTTCCCGGGGCCCAGTTACGCTTGACACAAGCCACCCGAACGGCGGATACTTCGCGAAATAAAGTTAATTTGACCGTGAATCTACACTTCGACGAAATGATCAGCGCACCCTGTCGCCTAGGCATCCTGGCCACGCTCGTGCCGGGCGTGCCAGTCTCCTTTACCGACATGAAGGCTGAAACCAGCTTGTCCGACGGCAACCTCCACGTGCAAACCCGCAAACTTGCTGAGGTAGGTTACATCGAAATCGGCAAACGTAAAAAGGGCCGCCGCACCGTCACCGAGTTTCGTATTACCGAGCTTGGACTGGAACGGCTCAGACTTTATGTTATGAAGTTACAGGCCGTCCTTGATGCGGAGTCTGGTGCGACGCGAGCCACGCCGCGTTCATCAAAGCACGATGACTCAGCGGTATGGACATGAGTAAAGCAATGAGAATAGCCATTGGCGCCGATCATGGCGGCTACGAACTGAAAAGCAGCCTGGCGGCACATCTTCGTGAGGCCGGGCACCAGGTCCAGGATGTAGGTACTTCATCAAATGAAGCTGTGGACTACCCGGTCTTTGCCCGCGCGGTCGCAGATGCGGTTTCCAGCGGAACCGCGGACGTCGGCATTATGATTGATGGTGCAGGTATCGGCTCTTGCATGGTCGCCAATAAGGTTCCCGACGTGCGCGCGGCGCTCGCCTACGATCTGTCGAGTGCCCGCAATAGCCGCGAGCACAACAACGCCAATGTGCTGACTCTCGGCGCCAGTCTCATCGGTGCCGGGCTGGCAACGCAGATCGTCGATGTGTGGCTGGCTACCGAATGTACGGAAGCTCGTCATCTGAAGCGGGTCGCGATGTTTGCCGAGGAAGCGGCGGAGCTGCAGTTGTCTGATCAGGACATCGATAAGGTCGTCGATCGTTTGCACCAGATACTGGGCCCCATGACGAGTTCCCAGCCTGCCGGGGTCAGCGTTGGCGACGACCCCGAGGCGGCACGAAAATTTGTGCGACTCGGCGCGACCGGGTTGACGAGTGTTGCTCCTGCCGAGCGTCCTGGGAGCATTCCCGGCGACCTCGCCCGTTATATCGACCATACCCTGCTCAAACCCGCCTCGACGGAAGAACAGATACGCAAACTTTGCGCCGAGGCGCTCGAATACAATTTCCGTTCAGTGTGCATCAACCCCACCTGGGTGTCGCTGGCAGCCGGGTTGCTGCGTGGCAGCGAAGTACTCACCTGCACCGTCGTTGGTTTCCCGCTCGGTGCCAACGAATCCGCTATTAAGGCGATGGAAGCGCGCCGCGCCATTCGCAACGGCGCTCGCGAGATCGACATGGTCATCAATGTTGGTGCGCTCAAAAGCGGCAACGATGAACTGGTGTTTCGCGACATCCAGGCCGTGGTCGAAGACTGCGTCGACGGCAATGCAGTGTGCAAGGTCATTTTGGAAACCGCACTTCTGTCCGATGACGAGAAGCGGCGTGCCTCGGAGCTCGCACGACGCGCCGGCGCACACTTCGTCAAAACATCCACCGGCTTTTCGACCGGTGGCGCCACCGTGAGCGATGTCGCACTCATGGCCGAAGTCGTTCGCGGTGCTGGTATGGAGGTCAAAGCCTCCGGCGGAATCAGTTCTTATAGCGATGCCAAGGCGATGATCGAGGCGGGAGCCACCCGTCTTGGTGCAAGTGCCAGTATTGGCATCGTACGAGAAGCAAAATCGACAAGCATTAGCGCTTGAGGAGTTGAATCGATGGTCGATCTTAGAGCTTATGTCTTTCTGGATTCATTACAGCCGCAGTTCGCCTCCTTTCAGGCGACGATCTCGAAGGGATACCTTCCCAAGGTCGGCCAGGCGAGCCTGTTCGTTGAGATCGCGCCCGGCATGGCGATCAATCACATTCTTGACGTAGCGTTAAAGTCCACGGATGTAACGCCGGGCATGCAGATCGTCGAGCGGCACTACGGCATGCTTGAACTGCACTCCGACAGCCAGGCCGATGTCCGGCAGGCCGGCCAAGCAATCCTCGATACCCTCGGCCTCGAAGAAAAGGATCGACACAAACCACGCGTCGTTTCGAACGAGGTGGTTCGCCACCTCGAAGATACGCAAACCATGCTGATCAATCGTTTTCGCCACGGCAACATGATTCTCGCCGGGCAAACACTGTTCGTGCTGGAAGTCGAGCCGGCAGCCTATGCCGCGCTGGCGGCCAACGAGGCCGAGAAGGCCGCAGATATCAACATCCTCGAAGTACGAGCAGTCGGCAGCTTTGGCCGCGTTTATATCGGCGGCGAGGAACGGGATGTAGTGGTCGCGCACGAAGCGGCAACGCAGGCGATAAACGCCGTCACAGGCAAGTCAGAAAATTAGTTATTACATAGATTAACCAGGGCAGATAAGCCCAATTCGCGAGGAGCATAGCGATGTCAGAAGCATTAGGAATGATCGAATGCCGGAGCTTTCCGGCCATGGTGGAGGCGGCCGACGCAATGGTAAAAGCGGCGAAGGTCGAACTCGTGAGCTACGAGAAGACCGGTGGCGGCTACACAACCGCTGTCGTACGCGGCGACGTCGCGGCAGTTAGAGCTGCGTGTGACGCTGGCCGAACCGCGGGCGCCCGCGTTGGCGATGTGGTGGCTGTGCATGTAATCGCGCGTCCGCACACTGGCGTTGATATGACGATACCTTTGGGTCGCGCTACAGAAGCGGAAAAGAAGAAATAGTCACTAGCAAACAGGAGCAGCCGTGAAACTCGCGAAAGTGCTCGGTACCGTCGTTGCCACCGAAAAGGACTCCAAGCTGCAGGGATTCAAGTTCCTGATGTTGGGCCTTTGGGGTCACGACAACAAACCTGCCGGCGGCTCGGTCGTCGCGGTGGATGCCGTCGGCGCCGGCGTCGGCGAAATGGTGCTTTTCGCCAGCGGTTCGTCCGCGCGCCAGACAGCAGCCACCGACAATAAACCCGTTGACGCGGTCGTCATGGCGATCGTAGACAGTTGGGAGATCGAGGGCGACGAGAAATACCGCAAGGGGGAGCCTGACTGATGAGCCGACCCGGCGGAAACACAGGACTCCTCACTGATCGGCAGGTGGATGTCATTGCCACCCGCCTCGCCCAGCGCCTTGGGGCTGCGCCAACCGAAAATCCGGACAACGCTGCAGTGCGCAGCGCAGCGACGAGAGTCCCTCGCGCAGCCCTGGGTGAAGGAGTCTTTGCCACGGTCGACGATGCGGTCGCGGCGGCAAACGTGGCATTCCATGAGCTTGATGGCATGTCGCTCGAAGGACGAAAGAGGATCATCGACTCGATTCGCAAGGCCATGCTCGAGCACGCTGAAGAACTCGCGCGCCACGCCCAACAAGAGACCGGGCTCGGCAGGGTCGAACACAAGATCATCAAGAATCGCCTGGTTACGCGAAAGACTTCCGGTACCGAAGTGCTCACGCCGCATGCTGTCACCGGGGACAATGGACTGACTCTTACCGAATACGCGCCTTACGGAGTAATCGGCGCCATCACGCCGACGACCAATCCAACCTCAACGATCATCTGCAACACCATCGCCATGGTCTCGGCGGGTAATAGCATCGTTTTCAACGTGCACCCGAGTGCACGCGAGTGCTCCATGGCTAATATTCGACTCCTGCACCACGCGATTCTTCGTGGCGGTGGGCCGGCTAACCTGGTCAGCGCCGTCGCAGAACCCACGATTGCGTCCGCGCAGGAACTGATGGGCCACCCTGGTGTGCGTATCCTCGCTGTCACCGGAGGCAGCGGCGTCGTGCGCCAGGCTATGACGAGCGGCAAGCGCGCCATCTGTGCCGGGCCCGGCAATCCTCCGGTGGTCGTCGATGAGACAGCAGACCTCGAACTCGCCGGCCGCGGCATCGTCAACGGCGCTTCCTTCGACAACAACATCGTCTGCACCGACGAAAAGGAAGTCATCGCCGTCAGCAGC
>Ga0316201_10002755_pt1 | contig 12660 bp, 12 predicted proteins | sample CS6wburrow_MG_FD_204516 | JGI IMG/M metagenome (GOLD analysis project Ga0316201, IMG submission 204516) | Coastal sediment microbial communities from Delaware Bay, Delaware, United States - CS-6 worm burrow | ecosystem: Environmental > Aquatic > Marine > Coastal > Sediment | place: USA... | reverse complement strand
GGTCGCGGCAAGCCGCTGGACGGCGGTAAACCAATCGCGCAGGGTAAGACGGTGCCGCTGATGGGCAAAGCGATAAACCCACTGAATCGTCAGCCAATAAGGGCCCAGCTGGATGTCGGTGTTCGCTCGATAAATTCTTTACTGTCGATCGGCCGCGGCCAGCGCATGGGCCTATTTGCGGGCAGCGGTGTTGGCAAAAGTATGTTGTTGAGCATGATGACGCGAAACACAGAGGCCGACGTAGTGGTTGTCGGTCTGGTCGGCGAGCGTGGCCGCGAGGTGCAGGAGTTTATCGACCAGTCCCTGGGGACAGAAGGCATGAAGCGTGCGGTGGTGGTTGCGACGCCGGCCGACGACACGCCGTTGATGCGTATGCACGGTGCCTGGTTAACGGCAGCAATCGCCGAGCATTTTCGTGACCAGGGCCAGAACGTATTGCTGTTAATGGACTCGCTGACGCGATTCGCACAGGCGCAGCGTGAGATCGCGCTTGCGATTGGCGAGCCGCCGGCGACCAAAGGATATCCACCGTCCGTTTTCGCGAAGTTGCCGCAGCTGGTGGAGCGCGCCGGCAATGGTGCAGAAGGTGGCGGTTCGATTACAGCGATTTACACCGTGCTCGCAGAGGGCGACGATCACAACGACCCTATCGTCGATGCGGCACGCGCGATTCTTGACGGCCACATCGTCTTGTCACGCAGCATGGCTGATGCTGGTATCTATCCGGCCGTGGACATCGAGTCGTCCGTGAGCCGCGCGATGAATCAGTGCACGACCGATGCGCAGCAACAGCTGGCATCCAGGTTTCGACAGGTTTATTCGACCTACCAGGAGAACCGCGATCTTGTCGCGGTCGGGGCCTATCAACCAGGCTCGAATCCGCAGTTGGACGAAGCAATTACGCTGTGGCCCGCGATCATCGAATTCTTGCGGCAACACCACCATCAGAGCGTCGATTCGCCGCAAAGCCTCGCAGGGCTACGCGAGTTGTTCGATGCAGGTCCTGCAGTCGCTGTTGCCGACCCGGCAGAACTGAGCGAGTAGCATGGCTACGCGGACAAAAAAAATCGGCAAGGTGGCGAGCCTGGCTGCCGCCGAAGAGCGGCGCCTCGGTCAGGCGGCCGGGCAGGCCAGGCAGAAACTGGACGAACAGCTGGACCGTCTCGGAGAGCTGAACGCCTTCAGGCACAACTACGCCAAGAAGAGCGCGGGCAAGACGACGTTGCGTGCAGCCCACTGGCAGGACTACCAGGCTTTTCTGCATCGCCTGGATACCGCGGTCAAAGCGCAGCAGCAAATCGTCAGGGATAGCGAACGTATGCTGGAATCACACCGGCAGCGCTGGATCGCAAAGCGCCAGCGCGTGGAGTCGCTGGAACGCGTACTCGAAAAGTACAAGTCTGAAGAGCGTTTGCAGGATTCGCGTCGAGAGCAAAAGCGCCTCGACGACTTGCCGAAGAACCCGCCGCCCTTCAGTGACGACGACTAAGGTGGGTGACCTGTTGCGTGGGCTGCATTGAAGCTGGCACGCATCTTGCTACTACTCTGGTAGGACACTTTATACGCTCAGAGGAAAGCGCATGCTCGCAACATTGAATCTGCAACTCTCGCCTGTGGAACTGCTCGACGACTCTACCTTGACCCCCGTATCGCTTAGCCCCGGGGAGACCGGCGAGTCGGCGTCGGGATTTGCTGACCTGCTGCAGCTGCGAGTTGACGCCTCGCTGCTGGTGAATGATACGGGTGGCGAACTATTGCCGCAGGGCGGCAACGAGTTGCCGATTATTACCGAGCTGGTGCTGGACGAAACTACGGCCGCAACCATGCAGGTGCCGGCACTGGACGCGGGCCTGGTCAAGCTGGCTCCGGCGCAGAACGAACTACTTGAAGGGCTGGCGAGCTCTACGCCTGCAGATGAAGCGGTGGACCTCATTCTGGAATCGCCTGTGCTCTATCCACCGGCGACCGCGGCGACTGACGCCAATCCCGAATCACTGACATTGGCACCGATTCCGACAGGGGCGCTCTTGCAGGCGACCCTGAAGCAGGAGCCAGCCCGAGCTGAGGCCGGCATCGAAGGTGGACGGGGCGGGGCTATCGAGCGGCCGCTCAATCTGAATATTGGCCCATCGACGCCGGTTGCGCCGCCGGTTGTAGAGGGTCGCGAGGTGGAGGTACGGAGTCCGGCTGCCGGAGCGAGCGTCTTGGCGGCAGCCGGCCTCGGCGCGCGCGAACGCGGCCAAGAGGGCGAGCCGACAAGGCGGGCCGGCCCAATCACCTTGCCGAACACGGCACTCGATGCGGACAACAGGGCATCGCTAACGGAACTCGCGAGGCGCATGGACCTCACAGCCACGCAGCGCAGTGAACCAATAGCAGACGCGCTGCAAACGAAGTTTAACCTGGCGCAGGCATCGCAAAACCTGCAGGCGCCGACCAGCCCACTGCCGGCGCAGTCGACGCTATCGCTGTCAGCCGCCGCCGCCTCGGCCGACCTGGGCTACACGGCGGCAGCACAACAGAGTACCGACCTGATCGGCACGTCGGTACGTGACCGGGGCTGGGGTGAGCAGGTTGGCGAACGCGTCGTTATGATGGCGGCCAACCAGCTTAAACAGGCGGATATCCGCCTGACGCCAGCGGAGCTGGGCCCATTGCGGGTGCGGGTGTCTGTCGATGACGGAAACGCGCATGTCACCTTCCACGCGCAGCACGCGGTAACCCGGGAAGCGCTGGAGCAGGCATTGCCGCGGCTGCGGGAGATGCTTGCCGAGAACGGCCTTACATTGGGCCAGGCGGATGTCAGCGACCGTGGCGTCGCCGACGGTGATCGTGACGGGGGATCTCAGGGCGAATCCGGGAACGCGGTCGCCGACGACCTGGCTGACGCAGATCTAGCGACCGCAACGGAATTGACGTCGCGTGTGAAGACGTCCAACGGACTCGTCGATACCTTTGTCTAGGTAAATCCAGCTCAGTCGTACCCGTAGAGTATCGCTGTTCGCGAGGCAACAGAGCCACGATCACGCCTCACGTCAAAAAACTGACGGATCTCCGACGTTGCCAGGAAGAGCGGGCATAACGACGGTTTTCCGACGGTATCAGAGATCCCCGGAAATTCTGAGAAGTCACGTAAGTAACTGAAAAAAATAATAAAAACGAGACCGATCTAAGCTTGGCATGGCACTTGCATTATCCCTGTTAGTAATCATGGGAGTGAGTGATGGCTGAGGAAGAAAAAGACACGGAAGCTGCTGCCGAGTCCGGCGGCGGTCTGATGAAAAAGCTGGTGCTTGCCGGCGCAGGCATTGCCTTGCTGGGTGCTGGGGTATTTGGCGGCATGACTTTTTTCGGCGGGGATGCCCCAGCCGAAGGGGCCGAGGAAGCCGTGGAAGCTGGTCCGGCTGACGGACCTGCGCTTTACACCAGCTTGCATCCGCCGCTGGTCGTCAATTTCAAGGACAGCGTCGGTGACTCGCACTTCATGCAGGTCACGATGGAGGTGATGTCGCGCGACCAGAATGCCATCAACTCGATTCGCGAACACGTCGCGGTGATCCGCAACAGCTTGATCCTGCTCTACAGCGGCGTCATCTACGAGGAAATCATTACCCGTGAGGGCAAGGAGAAGATGCTCGCCGACGGTCTGGCCGAGATTCAGCGAGTCATGACCGAGCAGACCGGCGAACCCTCCGCCGAAGCGGTGTATTTCACCGCACTGGTCATTCAGTAGGGACTCTCAATGTCTGATCCGGTACTCACAGAAGAGGAAAAGGGCGCATTGCTGGAGGGCATGTCCAGCGGCGAGGTTGAGGTTCACTCAACCAAGGGACCCACTTACGCCGAAGTCACAGACTTCGAAATCGGTCCGCGCTCGCGACTCAAAACCAACAGCTATCCGCGTTTGCAGAGCCTCAATCGGCAATTCGCAAGCCGCATGAGCAAACAGGTGGAACTGTTGCTGAACGTGGATTCGAAAGTAATTCTCACCAATACAGCGACACTGAGTTACAGCGCCGCGAGTGAAAACGGCGAGGGGTTGTCACTGATTGTCGAGTTCTTGCCGAAGCCACTCGATGGATCGGCGTTTATTGCCTTGTCCTCTGAAACCGTCGGTGACCTCGTCGAGACCTTTTACGGCGGGCACAGCAATGATCCAGCGGATCATCAGCCGGAGTTCTTCACGCCGGGCGAAGTCAGCGTTGCGGCATTGTTTGGTGAGGCAGTACTTACCGTTGTCGCCGAGGTCTGGGCGCCGCTGGCCGATTTCGAGCTGTCCCTGGCGAGCACACACCTGAATACCGGCGTGATCGATAGCATCGATGGTGGTGATGCCGTCATTCAATGCGAATTCAGCATGCTGTTTGGTGACAAGCAGCGGGACTTCAGTGTCTTGTGGCCGCTGTCGACTGTCGCATCGCTGCTACCGGTTTTCGACGGCCAGAAGCGCGATCGCGATCCAGCGAAGGACCAGCACTGGCAGCGCGCGTTAAGCGCCGGAATTACCGATTCGATCGTGCGAATTTGCTCGGACGTTGGCCACACGCGTATGACGCTGCGGCAGGTCGCCGACCTGTCACCGGGCGACGTAATCAACATCGGCGATCCGAAGGAGGGCACCGTCAGTGCGAGTGACGTGCCCGTCATCGCGGGTCGCTTTGGCGTTCACGACGGCCGTTACGCCGTGGAAACGATGAACTGGCTGGAATCCGCGGTTGGATCAAAAGCCACAAACAGCAAGCAATAAAGAGGAAAGCCTACGATGGAAAGCGATACACCTACGCCCGGTAACGAGCCCGAACAACAAGCAGCCGCAGAATCGTCGGACGCGCCGGAGTATGCGCCCGAGGAACTCAACGAGAGTGGTGGTGAAGCGCAAGGGGCACCGGCTGACGTTAATCTCGACCTGGTCCTCGACATCCCCGTTGACGTCGCGCTGCGCGTGGGCTCGACAGACATTTCCATCAGGGACCTGGTCTCTCTCGTGGAGGGGTCGGTCGTAGCACTCGACCAGGATGCCGGCGCACCTATGGACGTGCTCGTAAACGGTACCTTGATTGCGCACGGTGAGATCGTCGTTGTCGACGATCAGTACGGCGTACGACTCACGGACGTCGTAACACCCGTCGAACGCATTGAGCAACTGCACTAGGTCGGCTCGATGCTCTCTGAAACTCTAAGCACGGCTACCGCCGCTATCTCCGCAGAAGCCGCCCCGACATTACCGTCAACGCCAGGGCTGGGTGGCGGCGACGTCCTCAACATGGGCGTCAGCATGCTGCTTGTTGTGGCCATGATCGTTTTTCTCGGCTGGCTCTATTCGCGTTCTCGCTTTGTCGGCAGCGGTAGCAGCGATGCTATCAACGTCGTCGCCACGCGTGCGTTGGGGCCGAAAGAGCGGCTGTTAATCGTCGAGGTTGCGGAACAGCAGCTTCTCGTAGGCATTACGGCAAGCGCGGTGCAGACGCTGCACGTATTCGACAAGCCTGTCGTCATCGAGCAGCAGTCGAACGCACCGGCAGGATTTGCCAATCGGCTTCGCGCTGCAGTTCAGGAGATCGGCAAATGAGGTGGTTGTTGCTGATCGCAACACTGTGCCTTGCCTGCACCAGCGCAGAGGCGCAAACGGCGCCATTGGCACTGGCGACGGAAGCAGCGCAGGGACAAAGCTATACCCTGAGTATTCAGATACTCGTCCTGATGACATTGCTGACATTGTTGCCGGCCGCGATCTTGTCGACCAGTGCTTTCGTCCGCATCATTATCGTGCTGTCCATCCTGCGCCAGGCGCTGGGGACCGCGCAGACACCGCCAAACCAGGTGTTGCTCGGCATCGCGCTGTTTCTTACTTTCTTCGTAATGTCGCCTGTAATCAGCGACATTCACCAGAATGCGGCGACGCCCTATATCAATGGTGAAATTTCGGCGCCGGAGGCTCTGACGAGCGGCATTCAGCCGTTGCGGAAGTTCATGCTGGACCAGACGCGCGACAGCGACCTGCAGTTATTTTCTTCGATTGCGGGACTCAATGACATCACCTCGGTTGACCAGGTGCCCTTCGCCATCGTTGTTCCGAGTTTCATGGTCAGCGAACTCAAGACTGCGTTTCAGATCGGCTTTCTCGTATTTATTCCGTTTCTGATCATCGACCTCGTCGTCTCAAGCGTGCTCATGTCAATGGGCATGATGATGCTGTCGCCGATGCTTATCTCCCTGCCTTTCAAGATCATGCTGTTCGTCATGGTTGACGGTTGGGCACTACTACTTGGCACGCTCGCATCGAGCTTCTACACCTGAGGATCTCATCTATGACCCCGGAAACTGTAACTACGATCGGTCAGCAAGCACTTTGGGTGACGATCATGATCGCTGCGCCACTGTTGGGCTCGGCGCTCGCCGTCGGCCTGATGGTGGGCATGATCCAGGCCGCCACCCAGATTAATGAAATGACACTGAGCTTCATTCCCAAGCTGCTTGTGCTTGTGATGGCACTGGTCCTCGCCGGACCGTGGATGCTGAGTGTGATCGTGAACTACACGCGCCAGCTGATGGAGCAAATACCTTCCCTTATCTCGTAAGTGACGAGCAAGGATTGAGAGATGTTTTTGAGAAAAGACTGTGAATATCGAGATTCCCATAGCACCGATCCTCGAAACGCTGGCCACCTACATATGGCCGTTCGTGCGGATCGGTGCATTCCTGATGGTAATGCCATTAATCGGTGGCAGCTTCACTCCGGTACGCGTGCGGCTGTTGCTCGCGATTGCATTGACGATAGTTATCGCACCTATCGTCCCACCTGCGGTGACGAAGGATGTGTTGAGTGTGGCGGGTCTGGTCACGATGACTCAGGAGATCGCGATCGGCGTCGCATTGGGATTCTTAGTGCAGCTTGTCTTCGACGCGATAGCGCTCGGGGCGCAGGTCATCGCCATGAGCATGGGTCTCGGCTTCGCCGTATTCCTGGATCGCGCACGCGGCATCAATATTCCGGTGCTTGGGCAGCTGTTCCTGATGCTGTCGATGCTGATCTTCCTGTCGATGGACGGACACCTGGCGATGATTCAGCTGCTGGTGGACAGTTTCCACGCCTGGCCATTGGGCCAGGGCGGCCTGACGCTGCCCGTTCTTTCCGAGCTGCTTGTGTGGACAGCGCAGCTGTTCATATTCGCAATGAAGATCGCGTTGCCGGCAGTGACTGCGCTGCTGATCGTGAACCTGTCCTTCGGAATCATGAGTCGCGCGGCGCCGACGCTGAACCTGTTCGCCGTCGGATTCCCGGTCTCCATGTTGTTGGGCTTCGTGGTCATTTTTCTAAACATGGGGACGCTGGTGGAAAACGTAACGTCCTTCCTGGAATTGTCGATTTTGAAGATCTCGCTTTTGCTTGAGATGTGAGCAGGGAAGAAACCGTGAGGAAGGCAGAGAGTGGCTGACGAAGCGCAACAGGATCGTACCGAACAAGCGACACCAAAACGTCGCGAGGACGCCCGCAAGAAGGGCGATGTTCCGCGTTCCCGCGAATTGACCATGACAGGCGTCATGCTGTCAGGTGCTTCTGCGATGCTGCTGCTGTCGGGACCTATTGGTGGCGACCTCGCGGGTGCCTTTGCCAGCGGCTTTACGATTGAGCGCGAGCTATTGATGGACGAGCGCTACCTGGTACCTGCATTCGCCCAGTTGGGTTCGAAAATGTTCATGAGCTTGGCACCGCTCGCGGTTGTACTGGTGGCCGCAGTGTTCCTGAGTGCCGCGGTCATTGGCGGCTGGTCTTTCAGTCTGAAGGCCGCCGCATTCAAGGCCGAGCGCCTCAATCCATTGAAAGGTCTCAAGCGAGTTTTCGGCGCAAATGGATTGAATGAGCTGGTCAAGGCGCTGGCCAAGTTCTCGCTGGTTGCCGTTATCGCGGTGGCCTGGCTTTGGTACTCGGCCGAGGATCTGATGTCTCTGGCGCGCGAACCCATTGGCCAGGCGATTCGTGACTCGTTGAAGCTCTGCGGGTTGTCGCTGCTCGTCGTTAGCCTGGGACTTATCGTTATAGCGGCTTTCGATGTGCCCTTTCAGCTCTGGCAATACGAAAAGAAACTGCGCATGACTCGGCAGCAGGTCAAGGACGAGTTCAAGGAAACCGAGGGCCGCCCGGAGGTCAAGGCGCGAGTTCGTGCATTGCAACAGCAGGTGGCAACACGTCGCATGATGGAGGAACTGCCAACCGCCGATGTGGTGATCACCAACCCGACGCATTTCGCGGTTGCGTTGAAGTATGACGACACGAGCATGGGCGCGCCGAGAGTAATTGCCAAAGGCAAGGACCTGATTGCCAAGCGTATTCGCGAGGTTGCCGAGGAGCACGGCGTGCCGTTGTTCTCCGCGCCGCCGCTGGCACGCGTGCTGTTCCGCACCGCCGAAATTGGCGAGGAGATACCGGCGCGGCTGTACACGGCGGTCGCACAGGTTCTTGCGTACATCTATCAGATCAATGAATTACCGAGACCGGGGCAACGACGGCCGGAGCCGCCGGTACCGGACATCGATGAAGACGACTTTCCAGGTCCCAAGCGCTCAGGGTGAGTAGACAATAATGGCGAATGAAACAACAGGTGGTTACCTGACAGACATACTGCACGGCCTGGGACTACCGTTCCTGGTGCTGGCGATGCTGGCGATGATGATGGTCCCGTTGCCGCCGCTGGCTCTAGACGTTTTGTTTTCGTTCAATATCGCGCTGTCACTCGGCATCTTGCTGACTACCGTTTACGTCAAACGGCCGCTCGATTTCGGCGTCTTCCCGACAATATTGCTGGTCGTAACTCTGTTGAGGCTGGCGCTGAATATTGCGTCAACGCGTGTGGTATTGCTCAACGGTCACAGCGGCACCGGCGCGGCGGGTAAGGTCATTGAGGCGTTCGGCGAATTCGTGGTTGGCGGCAACTACGCGGTTGGCCTTGTTATCTTCGGCATTCTCGTAATTATCAACTTCGTGGTTGTAACGAAAGGCGCGGGTCGCGTCTCCGAGGTTTCCGCCAGGTTCACGCTCGATGCCATGCCCGGCAAGCAGATGGCGATTGACGCCGATCTGAACGCCGGAGTTATCGATCAGGACGAGGCGCGCGTGCGGCGCCAGGAAATTGGTGAGGAAGCCGATTTGTACGGCTCAATGGACGGTGCCAGCAAGTTCGTTCGCGGCGATGCGATCGCCGGTATCCTGATCCTGTTCATCAACATTATCGGCGGCCTGATCATCGGCACGTCGCAGCACGATCTGTCGTTATCGGAGGCGGTTCACAACTATACGCTGCTGACCATCGGTGATGGCCTCGTCGCCCAGATCCCGTCCTTATTGCTGTCGACTGCGGTCGCGATCATCGTCACGCGCGTTACACGCTCGCAGGACATGCGCCAGCAGATCTCCAACCAGCTGTTCGAGGATCCGCGCGCGCTGATCGTCACGGCGGCGATCGTCGGTATCCTCGGCCTGATCCCGGGGATGCCTAACTTTGCGTTTCTGAGCCTGTCAGCAATATGCGCGTTCTCGGCCTTTCGTGTGATGCGTAACAAGCGTGAGGTGCCGGAGCCCGAGGTAAGGCCCGCCGACCCCGATTCAATCCTGCCAGAACTGAGTTGGCAGGACGTTGACCCTGTCGACCTCGTCGGCCTCGAGGTTGGCTACCGCCTGATCCCGCTTGTGGACTCGCAGCGTAACGGACCTCTGGTTGGGCGTATCAAGGGCGTCAGAAAGAAGCTGACTGAAGAGCTGGGCTTCCTGGTTTCGCCGGTACATATTCGCGACAACCTCGATCTGGCGCCCAGTGCCTATCGCATATCGCTCGCCGGAGTGTCGGTGGGCGAGGGCGAAGTGCATATCGACAAGGAACTTGCGATCAACCCGGGCCAGGTATTCGGCAAGATCAGTGGCATCCAGACCGAGGACCCTGCGTTCGGTCTCGAGGCCTACTGGATCGAAGCATCGCAGCGCGAAGAGGCGCAGATGCTCGGCTACACCGTCGTCGACCCGTCAACGGTCGTAGCAACGCATCTCAGCCAGCTGCTGCAGACCAATGCCCATGAACTCCTCGGGCATGAGGAGTGCCAGCAGCTGATGGATCGCCTGGCCTCTGCGTCACCCAAGCTCGTTGAGGAGCTCACACCGAAACTGTTGCCGATGAGCGTCATCACGCGTGTGCTGCAAAACCTGCTGGAAGAGCATATCCCGCTGAAGAACATCCGCAAGATCGCCGAAACCTTGGCGGAACACGGTTCGCGTAGTCAGGATCCCGACGTTTTATCGGCGGCTGTACGCGTTGCCCTGGGTCGCTCCATCGTCCACAACGTAGCAGGGGCGCGGCCTGAGCTGCCAGTTTTGACGCTGGAGCCAGAGTTGGAACGAATCTTGAATGAGTCAGCACAGGAAGGCGGAAATATAGGACTGGAACCGGCGATGGCCGAACGACTGCACCAGACACTGACGGAAAAAGCGCAAAGCCAGGAGATTGCCGGCGAGCCGGCGGTGCTGTTGGTCGCACCGCAAATACGACCATGGATGTCTCGCATGATGCGCAGCATCCGCAACCTGCATGTCATCGCCTACAACGAGGTTCCCGATGACAAGCGCATACAGATGATCGCGGCCGTGAGTTGATCGCCGCAAACGAATTCAGGAAGAGCAAGGGTTGAAAGAGCGAACAAGTAAGGAAACGAGCGAGTAAATCAATGAGGAAAGATTGTGAAAATCAAACGATATTTGGATAAGGATATGCGACACGTCCTGCGCCGCGTGCGCGAGGACCAGGGTCCCGATGCGGTGATCCTGTCAAACCGGCGTGTCGACGACGGTATCGAAGTGATTGCGGCGATCGACTATGACGAGGCGTTGGTCCGCCAGGCCATGGGTGTGTCGGCAGGTTCCGAGCAGAGACTCGACACCGACGCTCTCGCCAGGTTTGCTGAAGATGACGTTCCGTCCGCGGCCGAAGCCTCGGCATCAGCCGAAGCCCCGGTAGCAGCCGGAGCCCCGGTAGCAGCCGCAGCCCCGGTTGCTCCAAGAGCCCCGGTGGAAATCGTCTCGACGGAGTTGCAACGGCGACCGATTGACGACGGCGCAATTGAGCAGCTGCGCGGCGAGCTGTCTTCCATGCGCGGATTGCTGGAGACGCAGCTGTCCGGCCTGGTGTGGAAAGACGCGTCAAGCCGCTTTCCATTGCGTGCGCAAATCCTGCGCAATCTTTCACGGCTGGGACTGGCGCCAGACATTTCAAACATCGTTGTCGACCGTCTCGGTCCAACTGACGATATCAAGAGCCTCTGGAGTGCGCCGCTGACCGAGCTCGCGCAGACTCTGCCCGTTGTTGACGATGGCCTGCTGGAAGAGGGTGGCACGATTGCCCTTATCGGACCGACTGGCGTCGGCAAGACGACGACGATCGCGAAGATCGCGTCGCGCTTTGCGATGGAGAACTGGGCAGACGATATCGCGCTGGTCAGTGCGGACTCCTACAGAATCGGGGCCAAGGAACACCTCAAGGCATTCGCCAACATAATCGGCGCCAAAGTGTATTCGGCGAGCAGTTTTGACGAACTCTCCGAAACGCTCACACGTCTTCGCGACAAGAAACTGGTTCTTATCGATACCGAGGGACGCAGTCAGCGCGATCGCGATCTCTCCAGCCGCCTCGCCGCGTATGGCCGCAACGCCGATCGCGTGAAGTTCTACCTCACGTTGTCAGCGGCTACGCAGGAAGCGGCGCTGGACGAGACCATTCGTGAATTTAACAAGGTTCCGTTGCAAGGGTGCATCGTGACAAAGATCGACGAGGCGGCACAGCTCGGTTGCGTGATGAGCGCGCTGATTCGCAACGATCTGCCAGCAGCGTGGTTCTCCGACGGGCAACGGATTCCCGACGACCTGCACTCGGCAGCGCGCAAGAAACTCTGGCTGGTCAATCAGGCCGTCGAATGCATGGAGCAAAGCAAGCCTCGTATCGACGAAAACCTGTTGGCCCAGGACTACTCACAACAGAAGTTTGCCCATGTCCAGTAATTCTCAAAAAGCGAATCTCTCCAGGTTCATGAAGCGCAAGCCGGTCAAAGTATTGTCCGTGTGCAGTGGCAAGGGCGGCGTTGGCAAAACCAATGTTGCGTGTAACGTCGCGGTAGCGCTGGGCAGTCGTGGCAGGAATACCTGCCTCCTCGACGCGGATCTGAGTCTGGCAAACGTAGACGTGCTGCTCGGATTGCAGCCGCGCTTCAACCTCTCACACGTGGTCAACGGCGAGGCAGATCTGCAGGACACAGTCCTCAACGGACCCGGCGATATTCGAATCGTCCCGGCATCATCCGGGAACTTCAGCATGACGGACCTGCCCGCCGCCGCTCAGGCTGGCATCGTGCAGGCGTTCAGTGAGCTTGAAAACCAGCCGGAGGTGATGGTCGTTGATACGTCTGCGGGCATTTCATCCAAAGTTGCGCGTTTTGTACAGGCGGGACAACACCCTGTCGTCGTCGTCTGCGACGAGCCCGCGGCGTTAACCGATGCCTACGCGCTTATCAAGGTCTTCAGTCAGAACTACGGCATTTCGCGATTCCAGATTGTTACCAACCAGAGTCGCCGATCGCGCGATGGCCGCGAGTTGTTTCGCAAGCTGTCTCGAGTAACGGATACCT
>Ga0316201_10002754_pt1 | contig 12660 bp, 13 predicted proteins | sample CS6wburrow_MG_FD_204516 | JGI IMG/M metagenome (GOLD analysis project Ga0316201, IMG submission 204516) | Coastal sediment microbial communities from Delaware Bay, Delaware, United States - CS-6 worm burrow | ecosystem: Environmental > Aquatic > Marine > Coastal > Sediment | place: USA... | reverse complement strand
ATAGTAATCGAGCCCGCGCACCAGGCGCGGGTTGACCACATACGACACGCCGGATTTCTGCAAGGTATTGCAGACCGTTTCGAAGTGAGACCTCGATTCCTCTCCGAGGTAATTCATCAGTGCCGGCGCCGCATCCAGCATCTCGCGCATGTCCTCATTCTTGCTGTCGAGGATCCGCAACGGGTTGGTGGTCAGGCGACGCCTGCTGTCTTCATCCAGTATTTCACGATGCGATTCGAAATAGGCTACGAGCTCTGCACGATACGCGGCCCGTTCACCGGGGCTGCCGAGCGTATTGATCTGAAGCTCCAGCCCCGGAATCTCCAAAGCTGCCCATATGCGCGCAGTTATCAGGATAACTTCGGCGTCGATATCGGGCCCGGCCATTCCGAAGGTCTCGACACCGATCTGGTGGAACTGCCGATATCGGCCTTTCTGCGGTCGTTCGTGTCGGAACATGGGCCCCTGGTACCAGAGTCTCTGGGTCTGATTGTGCAACAGGCCATGCTCCATCGCCGCGCGCACGCAACCCGCGGTTCCTTCCGGGCGCAACGTGAGGCTGTCACCGTTACGATCTTCGAAGGTGTACATCTCCTTCTCGACGATATCGGTCACTTCGCCGATCGAGCGCTTGAAAAGCTCCGTCATCTCCAGGATCGGCATGCGGATCTCCCGATACCCGTATGCTGCGAGAACGGCCGCGACACGGTTTTCCAGAAACTGCCACAAGGAACTCTGCTGCGGTAGCACGTCGCGCATACCGCGTATTGCCTGGATGCTTTTTGCCATTGGAAACGTCTTGTATAAAACCGAAGCCCCGCTGTGCGGGGTAACCCGACTCCAGGATGCGCGCTCAGGGGTCGAGGGAGAAACGAGCCACATTGCCCTTGGCGTATGCAGCCAGATCGAATGGCTTGCCATTCACGGTGATCGATACCGCCTCCGCATTGCCAATCACCAGCTTGTACGGCGGCTGACCTCCCAGGACCTTGCGTGAACCCTTGGGGAACTCACCGAACAATTTGAACTTGCGTTCGCTGTCGCGCACATCCACCCAGCTGGGTGCGTTGAAGGTCATTACAATCTGCTGGGTGCCATCCACGACCGGGGCGCCCTCCACGCCTGCAGCAGCTGCGCCGTCCGCCGCGGCAGGGGTACTAGCCGCATCAGAACCTGTTACAACCGGAAGCCCCGCGGCCGCCGGAACATCGGGGGCCGGCGGCTCAACCAGGTCGGATGAAGGCGCCAACTGTTCTGAGCCACCTCCGGACGCGCCATCATCCATAACCGGCGGCTCATTGTCGGATGACTCCGCGGGCAAAGGGGCCGGAAGAAGCAAACCACCCTCTGCGGGTATCTGCGTATCGTCCAGCGGCAACGTGGAAATCGCTTCATCTTTCGCCGGCATCGATGAGTTGATGCCATCGACCACACTGGTCGAACGTATCTGTTCCGGCACCAGCTCGTCGAGATAACCTCGCCACCACATCAGGAACAGTACGACCAGCCCGAAAATCATCAGCCAGGTTATTGCACCCGCCCAACCCCTGCTCGGACCGCCATCGGCCGGCAGGGTCGGTGACTCTCTGACCATGGAGTGCGAAGCCCCATCGTCGGGCCATTTCTCGTCGAATTGCCGCAGTACGGAATCGACCGGCATGCCGACAACCCTGGCATAGTTTCTGAGGTAGCCACGCACGAATACGCGCGCACCTACATCCTGGAAACTATCTGCCTCAAGCGCCTCGACCACTTTGGCGGTCAGATGAAGCTCACTGGCGATCTTTGCCAGGTCATACCCCATCGACAGCCGTGCGGCACGCAAACGCTCGCCGGGACCCGGTGAAAAAAACTCTGCCACGTTAGTTTTTGGTTGATCCGACATCACGGCGCTCATAGCTCACTCGATCGTTTGAAGGAATTTGGCTTGCTCAGAATCAGGAAACTTGTTCCTTAGCTTAAGGCGGTAGCTGGCCATCTGATTTTTGTCACCCAATTGGTTCTCAGTCTGCACGCCCAGCCAAAGGCTCTGTGCAGTATGCGGTGCCACTTCAGCATAGCGTTGAAGATAGGCACGCGACGACAGATAGTTTCCTGCCCGATAGCTGATCTCGGCCATACTGAGCAGGCTGGGCGCAAACCGCGGGTTGACCTGCAGGGCCGCACGGTAATCGCTATCCGCACGTTCCAGGTCGCCGGACATTTCCGCGCAGCTGCCCGCGTTGTGAGAAGCGATCCAGGGAGTACTGTAGAGCGGATTGTTCAGCGCCCGGCGAAAATAATTGTCCGCCTCGTCGAACTCCTTGCGGTCACACAAGAACAGGCCATAGGCATTCAGCGCGGCCGGATTGCGCGGATCCAGTGAAATCGCCTTCTGGTACGAAGCGTCTGCGGAACCCAGCTCACCCAGGCGCTGGTACACCAGGGCGAGGATGTAATGCGCATTGCTCGACCTCGGATCGACAATGACCGCCTTCTTGGCGTTCATGAACGCCTCTGTGAGGCGCCCCTCGCGCAGATAGGCACCGGAGAGGTCGATATAAACGTCTGCCGGACTCGGGCCCACCAATGGCGAGCCTATGTTGCCAGTCCGGTCAGCCGCACCGGCATCATCACGCAAAGTCTGTTTTGTGCAGCCCACCAGCACCAGCGCGAGCAGCAGGACCGGCAATAAAAGTGGCGAACGTGCGATCACGGACGATACTCCTGAACAACCGGAATCCGTTTGAGGTGTCGGCGGCTGCGATCATTCACTTTACCAACGAGTTGACCACAGGCCGCGTCGATATCATCACCGCGCGTCTTGCGGGTCATGGCCATGATGCCCGCACGTTTGAGCCGCTGCCGGAATGTCTCCACCCGCTCCGCCGGCGAGGTCTTGTAGCCCGTGCCGGGAAACGGGTTGAAAGGGATCAGGTTGACCTTGGACGGCACACCCTCGAGTAGCCGTATCAATGCCTTGGCATGCGCAATCGAATCATTCACACCGTCAAGCATGACATATTCCCAGGTGATCTTGCGGCGCTTGTCTTTCGACACATAGGCCTTGCATGCGGGAATCAGCTGCTCAAGCGGGTATTTGCGGTTGATCGGGACCAGTTGGTCGCGCAGGGTGTTGTCGGGTGCATGCAGCGACACCGCGAGACTCACGTCGCTGATTTCGCCCAGGCGCTCGAGGGCCGGCACGATCCCCGAGGTACTGATGGTCACCCGCACCTTGGAGACCATGTAAGCCAGATCTTCCTGCATGAGTTCCATTGCACGGACCACATTGTCGAAATTGGCCAGCGGCTCGCCCATGCCCATCAGCACAATATTGGTCGGCGGCCGCCCCAGTTCGCGGGTCGCGAGCCACACCTGGCCGATGATCTCGGCCGACGTCAGGTTGCGGTTGAAGCCCTGTTGGGCCGTGGAACAGAAGGAACAGTCGAGCGCGCAACCCACCTGTGAAGACACGCAGATGGTACTGCGCTTCTCCTCCGGTATGGACACCGTCTCGATATGCTGCCCATCCGCGAGTTCGAGCACCCACTTGATCGTACCGTCACCTGCGGGCTGCGCCAGGGAGATCCTGGGCACGCGAATCTCGGCTTTTTCCATCAGCAAAGCACGCAGCTTCTGCGGCACATCGGTCATGGCATCGAAATCCAGCACCCCGTGTTTGTGTATCCACTTGAGCACATTGCGACCATGGAAGGCCTTCGCACCAAGATCCGCGAAATAGACTTCCATCTCCGACCTGGTCAGGCCCAGCAGGTTGATTTTGGGTGCGTCAGACATCCTATCCGCTCAGCGGGTGCGCTCGCACACGCCTTCGGGGAAGAAAAAAGCCATTTCGACTGCAGCCGTATCCGGGCCGTCCGAACCGTGCACCGCGTTCTCGTCGACTGTCTTGGCATGGTCCGCACGGATCGTACCCGCGGCCGCCTCCTGCGGATTGGTCGCACCCATGAGTTCACGATTCTTGGCGATCGCATCCTTTCCCTCGAGGATCTGCACCATGACCGGGCCGGAGGTCATGAAATCGACCAGTTCGCCGTAGAAGGGGCGTTCCTTGTGCACGGCGTAGAATTCACCAGCCTGCTCGCGCGACAGATGAAGCATCCGCGCAGCCACAATGCGCAAACCCGCCTTCTCAAAGCGGTTATAGATGTCACCAATGACATTTTTTGCCACAGCATCGGGCTTGATGATGGAAATCGTACGTTCTACGGCCATTAAAAACTCCAATAAGATCAAACAACAAATAAACAAATTCGGGCATCCTGACGACGCCACTCAATCAATTAACCGGGTGTGTTGAGCCTGTGCCGGTTGTTCGCATTCTGTTGTAGCGACGCAACGACTCGAAACAGCTCTAAGAGTAACAGATTTTCTCTTTTAAAACCGTGGCTTAGTTTAGCCTCAGACAGGCAGGAATGCCAAGCGCGGCAATCAGGAAAGTTGCCTTCGGACGTCGATCACGTCCGGTATCTGCGCCAGGCGGTCGATCACCCAGCTGAGTTGGTTCATGTCCGCCACCTCGGCCGTGAAGCGCATGCTGGCGCGATCGTTACGCAGATCCGACTGGGTGTTTACACCGAGCACGTCGATTTCGGCGTTGGCGAACACCGAGGATATATCCCTCAGCAGTCCCTTGCGATCACTCGCCAGGACATGGATATCGACCAGGAAACGTGAATCCGGCTGGGCGTCCGCCCAGGCCACGTCCACGAGACGGGCGCGGTTCGCCGCGTCCATCTTGCGAATTACCGAGCAGTCCCGGCGATGAACCGTCACCCCCCTGCCCCGGGTGATGTAACCGACGATCGCATCATAGGGCACCGGCTTGCAGCACTTGGCCATCTGGGTCATGAGATCGCCCACCCCATCGACCACGACCTGACCGGCGCCGCCGGCCACCCGGGTGGGCGTCCGCCGGCTGATCTTTGCCGGGATCTCCTTGTCCGCGCGTTCCGCGGCATCACGGTGACCACGTTCCAGCTGCGTGTTGGCGATCTGGATCGCAGACATCTCGCCGCGACCGATCGCGGCCAGCAGGTCATCACTGCTCTTGAGGTTAAAACGCACCGCCAGCTTGTCCAGATCAGGCTTGGGCACACTCAGGCGCGCCACCTCGCGTTCGAGGTTGGCACGACCGATCGCCAGATGCTGATCATAGTCCTGCTGCTTGAACCACTGTCTGACCCGATTACGGGCACGGTTGGTGGTCAGATAGCCGGAATGCGGGCTGAGCCAGTCGCGGCTTGGCCCCCCCTCCTTCACCGTGAGAATCTCGACTTTCTGTCCGCTCCTGAGCGGCTGCGCCAGCGGCGCGATATGACCATCCACCTTGGCACCGCGACAACGATGTCCCACCGAAGTATGAATCGCGTACGCGAAATCGAGTGCAGTGGCCCCGTTCGGCAGTTCCACCACCTTGCCCTGTGGCGACAAAACGTAGATCCGGCGTGCCTCGAACTCGTTATCCTCCTCCAACGAATCCGGCTGCGAATCCTCGTCCTGCTGCTCGAGCCAACGACGCATCCAACCGATCCGGCGTTCGAGTTCCTCATCCTCCCGGGAACTCTCCTTGTATCGCCAGTGTGCCGCCACGCCGCGCTCGGCATGCTCGTGCATCTCCCGCGTACGCACCTGGATCTCGAGCGGTTTGCCGTCGTCGCCGACCACCGCGGTATGCAGTGAACGGTAGCCGTTCGGCTTGGGATGAGCGATATAGTCGTCGAATTCGCCCGGAACAGGTCGCCACAGGCTATGTGCGATACCGAGAACCTCGTAACACTGCGGCACAGTATCCACCAGGGCCCTGACCGCGCGCACATCGAATACCTGCTCGAAGTCCACGCGCTTGCGCTTCATCTTCTTCCAGATGCTGTAGATGTGCTTTGGCCGCCCGGACAGCTCCACCGGAATGCCGACATCCGCGCACTCAGCCTCGAGGCGTTTGATGACGTCAGCGACAAAGGCCTCGCGCTCCCGGCGCTTGCCGTCCAGTTGCCGGGCAAGCCTGGCGTACTGCTCGGGCTCAAGACTGCGCAGGCAAAGGTCTTCGAGCTCCCACTTCAACTGCCACACACCCAGACGGTTCGCGAGCGGTGCATGCACCAACTGAGTCTCGCGGGCGACCCGGCGCTGAATTTCGGGAGGGAAAAGCTTCAGGCGGCGCATCAACTGCAGACGCTTGGCGAGAACCACCAGGATGGCGCGTACATCGTTGGCGATACCGAGCAGCATCCGACGCAGGTTTTCGACCCCGCTCTCATCGACATTCACCGAACCACTGGCGGACAGCTCGCGGATCCGCGATACCTGTTCCACCAGCGCCGCAACGGCGCGACCGAACTTCTTTTTTATCGCTGCCGCATCATAGTTTTCGCGCCCCGGCAATTCGGACAACATCGCGGCCAGCAGGGGCTCGATATCGAGCTTCAGGCCATCCAGGGTATCGACCGCATGCAACAGCGACAGAAAAAGGTTTAAACCATCGGCCGCCTCCTCTTTTTCATTCACCGCACGCGCGATGTCAACGGCCTCGCGCAACAGCGCCACGTCGCCGGCAGGCCTGCGTTGCAGAAGCCCGCTCAGCCAGTTTTCAACCTGCTGCTCACTGACGGTGCCTTCTTTCGGCAAATTAGTTACGAGGGAGACCATGAGCCTTGTTACCGGACCCCGACCAGGGTCTGTTCATGCGAGGGCAATCAATCGAGCACGTGGCTGATCAGACCGTCGGCGAGCTTGGGTTCGAACCAGGTCGACTTGGGTGGCATAACCTCACCGGCATCGGCAACATCCATCAAGGCCTGCATGGTGGTGGGAAACAGCGCAAAGGCAAGTTCCCAGTCACCACTGTCCACCCTCTTTTCGAGTCCTTCCAGGCCGCGAATGCCGCCCACGAAATCAATCCTGTCATCACGACGCGGGTCTTCGATGCCCAAAACAGGTTCGATCAGGTTGTTCTGCAACAAGCTGACATCCAGGCGCGCCACCGGGTCTTCTTCGGGGATCAACTCCTCGTGGATACGCAGGCGGTACCATTGCCCGTCCAGATACATGCCGAACTCACCCGAGCTCGCCGGCTTGACCGGCCGATCACTCAATTCCAGGTCGAAGGCCGCGCCCACCGCGGCGAGAAACCCGTCTTTGCTCAGCCCGTTCAGATCACGCACCACGCGGTTGTAATCCAGGATCTGCATCTGGTCATGCGGAAAGATCACGGTCAGGAAATAGTTGTAGCTCTCTTCACCGGTGTGCGCCGGGTTGGCTTCGCGTCGTGCATTTCCGACCCGCGATCCCGCGGCCGATCGGTGATGGCCGTCGGCGACATAGATCGCCGGCATGGCATCGAAGGCGGCCGTCAGCGCCTCGACCGTCTCGACGCGGTCTATCTTCCAGATTTCATGGCGAACGCCGTCACGCGCGGCGGTCACATCGACCTCGGCGGGCACTGAAGAGACCTCGCGCAGGATGCCGTCCACCACAGGATCAGCGGCATAAACCAGAAATACCGGCCCGGTCTGCGCATTGAGCGCGTCGACCTGCCGCACGCGGTCATCTTCCTTAACCGGACGCGTAAACTCGTGCTTCTTTATCCGATTCCGGTCGTAGGCCTCGACCGATGCCGTTGCAACAATGCCGGTCTGGACGTGCTCAGCCATGGTCAGCCGATAGGCGTAGTAGCAGGGCCTGTCTTCACGCACCAAAATGCCTTCGGCAACCATACGGTCAAGGTTCTCCCTGCCCTTTGCGTAGACCGCCGGGTCATAGGGGTCGGTCGCTTCGGGCAGATCGATCTCGGGTCGGGAGATGTGCAGGAAGCTCCAGGGACGATTCTTGACCAGGGCCTTCGCCTCGGCGCGATCGACCACATCGTAGGGCGGCGCCACGACATCGTCCGCACGACCGGGCACGGGGCGCAGACCACGAAAAGGTTTGATCAGGGGCATGCTTCCTCCTGGAAAACGGCTTGTGCTCTTATTTCGAGACGAATCGGCAGGTGAATCTCGCATTCTAGCAACAAGACCGGCGAACGCAGAGGGCGCAAAAAAAGCAACACCGAAGCTAGTGTCCTGTCCCGCAAATAACTTACCGTTCAGCACTGCCTCAATGATTCACGGGTAGGCGCGCGAGTGAGGGCTAGCCTGAGCTAACGCGAGCGAGCGCAACAACGCCGTAAATCATTGAGGCAGCGCCCAAAGGGAACGCCACCCACGCGCCACTGCGGCGTTGCGTTCGCTGCAAATAGTGCAACTATTCGTGCGCGAACCCGCCTTGCAGAGACACGTGGGTGACGTTCTGAATGACAAGTTATTTGCGGGACAGGACACTAGTCTCTCTCCTCGATCCATGCCGCCTGTATGGCCTCGAGGATCTTTTCACCACAATGCTCTTTGGCGTCATCGAAATCGGGCAAGGCCAGAACCCAGTTCATCAGATCGACGAAATTTACCGCGGTCGGATCCACATCGGGGTGCGCCTCGTTCAGCTCGATCGCAATGTCGAGAACATCAATCCACTTCAGGCTCATTTCAATTCCCTCAGCACCAGGTTCACTGTGTCACTCAGTGGTTTTCCTTGGCATGGTTGATTGTGTACTTGGGGATTTCAACAACCAGGTCTGCGTCACCGATCAGCGCCTGGCAGCTGAGGCGGGACTCGGGCTCGAGGCCCCATGCCTTGTCGAGAAGATCGTCCTCTTCCTCGGTGGATTCGTTCAGCGAATCAAAGCCCTCGCGCACGATCACATGACAGGTGGTACAGGCGCAGGATTTTTCACAGGCGTGTTCGATCTCCACATCGTTGGCGAGCGCGGCATCGCAGATGGTCTGGCCGGGCTCCGCCTCAAATGCGGCACCCTCGGGACAGAGGTCTTCGTTCGGAAGAATGATGATCTGGGGCATGATAAAGACTTCAATCGACCTCGCGGCCGTCCTCCTGCACGAACTCGTCGACCCGGTGACCCGCCATGGCCTTGCGGATACCGCTGTTCATTCGCCGTTCAACGTAAAACTCGCAGTCTTTCTCCAACTGCACGATAGCGGCTTCCACCTCGCGCGGGTCCTGCGATTCAGTCGCCAGCCCTGTCAGATCCTGCAGGGCCTGCTCCACACGCGCCCGCTCGTCCGCCGACAACAGCTCATCTCCATCTGCGGCCAATGCCGCGTGCAGTGCCTCGATAACGCGCTGCGCCTCGACCCGCTCCTCCACCAGTCTGCGAGCGTCCATATCGTCCCGCGCATGCTCGATCGAGGCCTCCAGCATCCCGGCAATCTCGTCGTCGCTAAGCCCATACGAGGGCTTGACCTCGACACTTGCAGAGACGCCCGAGGTCTGCTCCCTGGCCTCGACCTGCAACAGCCCATCGGCATCGACCGAAAAGGTCACCCGGATACGCGCCGCACCGGCAACCATCGGCGGAATGTCGCGCAGTTCGAAGCGCGCCAAGGAGCGACAATCTGCGACCAGCTCACGCTCACCCTGGACCACCTGGATAGCCATCGCGGTCTGGCCGTCCTTGAAGGTGGTGAACTCCTGGGCCCGCGCCACCGGCAGGGTGGTATTGCGCGGGATTATCTTTTCGGTGAGCCCACCCATTGTCTCGATACCAAGTGACAGCGGGTTGACGTCCAGCAGAAGCATGTCCTCATCCGGCTTGTTCCCGGCCAGCACATCCGCCTGAATCGCCGCACCGATTGCGACCACGCGGTCAGGATCGATATCCACCAGGGGTTCGCGGCCAAAAAACTCCCCCACCATCGCACGCACTCGAAGGCTGCGGGTCGAACCTCCCACCATCACGACATCCTCGATCTCCTCGACGCCGATACCGGCATCACGGACCACCCGGCGACAGGTATTGATGGTCTTGCGAATCAACGGATCGACCAGCTCTGCGAACTGTTCTCGCGACAACTCACCCTGCCAGCTACCGCCCTGTGGCAACTCGAATTGGATGCCGACCGATTCCTCGACCGACAGGGCCTCCTTGGCCGCGCGTGCCTGGTCAAGCGCGTACCGCAGGGTGCCCCGATCCTCATCCGCAGACAGGCCCGCCTGGCCCAGCAACCAACAGGCGACAGCGGCGTCAAAATCGTCGCCGCCGAGGGCAGAGTCGCCACCCGTCGCCATGACCTCGAACACACCCTTGTTGAGACGCAGGATCGAGACGTCGAAAGTGCCGCCACCGAGGTCATAAATTGCATGAACGCCGTCCGCCTCCCGGTCCAGACCATAAGCAACTGCGGCCGCGGTCGGCTCGTTGAGCAGACGGTACACATGCAAACCGGCCAGACGGGCCGCATCTTTGGTGGCCTGGCGCTGGGCATCGTCGAAGTAGGCCGGCACGGTGATCACCACTCCAACCAAATCTCCACCGAGGGTCTGTTCCGCACGCCGGCCGAGCACCTTGAGAATCTCGGCGGATACCTCAATCGGCGTGACATCGCCGCCCGCAGTCCGTATGCGCGGGACCGTACCCTCTGGTGCAAGGAATTCGTAGGGCAGCTCGGTCCCTAGCGATTTGAGCTCGCCAACGGCCCGTCCGATCATGCGCTTGGCCGAAGAAATCGTGTTGAGCGGATCACTCGCCGCCACCAGGCGTGCTGCCTCGCCCACCTCTATACCCTTCGTGCTGTAGTGCACGACGGACGGCAGCAGGTGCCGACCCTGCGCATCTGGCAGCGTCTCCGCCAACCCGCTTCGAACCGTGGCCACCAGGGAGTTTGTGGTCCCGAGGTCGATTCCGGCTGCAAGGCGGTGCTGGTGTGGTGCCGCTGCCTGGCCCGGTTCTGCGATCTGCAACAGGGCCATCAGTAGGCCTCCGCCAGGTCGGCCTCGACCGCTTCGGCCTCAGCGTGCAGTTTGTTGAGAAACTGCATCTTCTTAATCGTCTGTGCGGCAGCACTCAGTTGCTCCGGACCCGACTCCTCGAACTGGACGGCCAGCTGGGCGACCTGGGCCTTTATCATGTCACCGATTTCGTGCAAAAGGCCATCGAGCTCCGCCTGTGGATCCGGCGCCCCGCGCACATTGGCAAGCGCCTCGCGCAGTTCCATCTGCTGCATCAGAAACGCCGGGTCGTCCAGCGTCCGATTTCCGGCATTGGTGTCGACGCCTTTTAGGCTCAGCAGGTATTGCGCCCGTTTCAGGGGGTCTTTCAGTGTCTGGTAGGCCTCGTTGACCATGGTCGCCCCCTGCAGGGAAAGCCGCCGACTCTGCTCACCGGATGCGGCGTAGCGGTCCGGGTGAACCACCTTCTGCAGCTCGCGATAGCGCACCGAGAGCTCCGCCACATCCAGCAAAAAACCCACCGGCATGCCGAACAGCTCAAAATAGTTCTTGGAAAAATCGAACATCGGGACACCCAGATTGATGACGCCCGCGTGAGGCGGGCGTCGGTGCTTCGGCGGTCAGCCAGTTACTAAACCTTGAAGCTTTCTCCGCAACCGCACTCATCCTTGACATTCGGGTTGTTGAACTTGAAGCCCTCATTGAGGCCTTCCTTGCCGTAATCGAGCTCGGTTCCGTCGAGATAGACCAGGCTTTTTCTGTCGATGATCACTTTCACGCCCTGATCCTCGAACACTTCATCGTCTTCGTCGAGTTCGTCCACGAACTCGAGCACATAGGCCAAGCCGGAGCAACCCGAGGTCTTTACACCGAGTCGAACGCCCAGGCCATTTCCCCGACTGTCCAAGAAATTCCTTACGCGGGTCGCCGCTGCGTCGGTGAGTGTGATAGCCATGAAACTCTCCCGCCGGGGGTCAACCGCCCCGCTTTGACTGGAGGTCGGCAATCGCCGCCTTGATTGCGTCCTCGGCCAGAACAGAACAGTGGATCTTTACCGGTGGCAGGGCCAGTTCCTCGGCAATCTGCGAGTTCTTGATTGCACGGGCCTCGTCCAGAGTTTTGCCCTTGACCCACTCGGTCAGTAGCGAGCTGGACGCAATAGCCGAACCACATCCGTAGGTCTTGAACTTCGCATCCTCAATCACGCCGTCGTCGTTGACCTGGATTTGCAGACGCATCACGTCACCACAGGCCGGCGCACCCACCATCCCGGTTCCGACCCTGATGGAATCCTTGTCCAACACACCGACGTTGCGCGGATTTTCGTAGTGATCAATGACTTTTTCGCTGTAAGCCATGGTCGTTGCCTCTCTTGTTTCGAAATTGCCCGGCCGGATTCGACCGGGCAATCCAATGACACATCACCCAAATCAGTATCGCGGGCGACGCGGACGATCTTCGCGAGGTTTCGCCTCGTTCACGCGGATTGCGCGGCCGGACAGGTCCTTTTCGTTCAGCCCTTCGATCGCAGCTTTGGCCTGCGAGTCATCTGGCATTTCAACGAAGCCGAACCCTTTCGAGCGACCCGTATCGCGATCCATGATTACGCTTGCACGCTCCACCTCACCAAAGGCAGAAAAGGTTTCACGTAATTCATCGTCAGTGACGCCGTAAGCCAGGTTACCAACATATATGTTCATTCTAGAATGCTCTCAACCCTGTGGTCCGTCGACAAGAAACTCTCCGGCGACCGGACCACGAAGCGCCAGGGGAATAGCGGGCAAACCCGCACAAGACTCATTTCGAGGCGGCTATATTAACCCACCGCAGCAGTAGGCTACACCTTATCGTCGTCAGGCTCCACACAAGCAATCA
>Ga0316201_10002753_pt1 | contig 12661 bp, 12 predicted proteins | sample CS6wburrow_MG_FD_204516 | JGI IMG/M metagenome (GOLD analysis project Ga0316201, IMG submission 204516) | Coastal sediment microbial communities from Delaware Bay, Delaware, United States - CS-6 worm burrow | ecosystem: Environmental > Aquatic > Marine > Coastal > Sediment | place: USA... | reverse complement strand
TCAGCAAATACAGCATGCTTTTACAACTTAAACTCACCTTTTTTAAAGAAATAACGTTGAGTTTATCAAATATAAATAACTAATGTAGGCAGTAACTTTTAGTTTATTTTAAAGAACGTTTAAGAGACTAAATGAGAATGTAACAAATTGTTTAGTGCATTTAATTTATCTTCTAAATGCTCACTTACACTCTCTTTATCAATAGATTTCTGTTCTACTTGCGATGCAAATTGTAACGCACACATGGCTAATACATCTTGTTTATCGCGAACCGAATAACTTTGCTCAAATTGTTTAATCATAACATCAATGTTTTTAGCTGCTTTTCGTAACCCTTCTTCCTGATTGGCTTCAATTGTTAAAGGATATACTCGATTAGCTATAGATAACTTTATTTTAAGCTTTTCTGACATTGTCTATTTTAAGTATTAATCTGAGAGTTGAGCTATACAATGGTCTATATCTCTAATTAATGCGTTTATTTTAAGCTTAGTTTCTCTTTTATTGTCGTCACTACCAAGTATTGTATTTGCCATTTTTAGAGCCTCATAATTTTCTTCCCAATTTGCAATAAGCGATTTTTGGTTAAGAATTTCTTGCTTTGAAACCTCTAATTCTTCGTTTAATTTCGAGTTGGCAAGCTTTAAAAGCTCAAGTTTGTGTAATACCTTGCTAATTTTGTTTTCTAAAGAATCTACAATATCTTCAATATTACTCATTTACAAAATTCAATACTTATATCACAAAGTTAACATACCTACTCATTAATTACAATTGTTTTTTAATAAATATTTATTTTTCTCATTATTAATCAAAATTAGTGCTGTGGCACGATTTTTATTCTATTCTTTTGCACATTCATTTGTAATTAATATTTTAGCAACAACTACTTATATATGCGATTAATCCTTGTTTTCTTATTAGCTTCCTCTATTTTTTCTAGTGCACAAAATAATTATCCACAAGATTATTTTAGCAATCCATTAGAAGTTCCACTTATTTTATCTGGTAACTTTGGTGAATTGCGCTCTAATCATTTTCATTCTGGTTTAGATATTAAAACGCAGCAACGTGAAGGGTTAAAAGTATTGGCATGCGCCGATGGCTATGTAAGTAGAATTAAAGTAGCTCATTTTGGCTATGGCAAGGCTTTATATATAACACATCCAAATGGCTATACAACGGTTTATGGCCATCTCCAAAAATTTTCTCCAGAAATAGAAGCCTATGTTAACAAACAACAATATGAAAAAGAATCCTATGAAATTGAATTATTTCCCAGTGCGGAAACCCTTCCTGTAGCAAAGCAAAGCTTGGTAGCATACAGTGGCAATTCTGGGGGTTCTGGTGGTCCGCATTTACATTTTGAGATACGTGATAAAAACGAGCATCCTATGAATCCGATGCTTTTTGGAATTTATATAAAAGACACCACAAAACCTGTAGTAAGATCAATTTACGCATATCCATTAGATGGAAATTCTTTTGTAAACAAATCCAACACGAAACAGAAACTAAGACTCATCCCTCAAAAAAGTGGTGATTATATGGTAGAAAGTTTAAGTGCTATCGGGAATATTGGCTTTGGGATTGACACTTCAGACAGGCAAGATTTGGCAGCAAATTCAAACGGGGTATATAATATTCAAACATTTTTAAATGGAAACCAGAATTTTGAAATTGATTTTAGTTCTTTTTCGTTTGATGAAAGTTCATGTATTAATCAATTTATCGATTATGAACATTATATAAGTAGCAGACAACGGATTCAAAAGCTTTATAAAAAAAATAATCCTTTAAGTATGTTCAAATCTACCATAAATGATGGTATTCTATCTGTAGGTGACAACACAAATTCTGTATACAAAATTCGAATATCAGATTTTAAAAAAAACGAAACCTGGGTTACTTTAAACATCAAAGGCACTAATACCAGTATTTCTACTCCCGTAGTTCAAAAAACAACCCCATATTACATGACGGTTAACCATACCAATAATTTAAAATCTGGTAAGGTGTCGGTAGATTTTTATCCAGACACTTTCTATGAAGATTTTTATATTGATTTTGATGTAAAAAACGACACCTTAACACTTCATAAAGACATCGTACCGGTAAGAAAGAATTTTAATATAAGTTATGATGTTAGTAACTATAATGATGCCGATAAAGAAAAATTATTTATAGCGAGACTTGTGGGCTACAAAAATTATCCCGTTTATTCATTTACAAAAAGAGACGGTAATATTTTAACTACCAGTACTAAAACATTAGGCACTTATGCCCTTGCCACCGATACAATAAAACCAACCATATATGCATTAAACTTTAAAGACGGACAGTGGTTAAGTAATTTTAGGTATTTAAAAGTTAAAATTGACGATGATCTTTCTGGAATTTCCAATTATCGCGCAACGGTTAACGACAAATGGATTTTAATGGAATACGATTACAAAACAAAAACACTTACTTACGATTTTAACGATGATATTGTAACGGATAGTAAGAATAATTTCAAGCTAATTGTAACCGATAATGTTGGAAATAGTTCTATTTTTGAATCAATGTTTTACAGAAAATAAAATTTTACAGCCATTTGAAATCACCAATTTTCGTTTTTTATTTACTTTTTTTAGCGATAATCTTTGTTGGTAATTCACAAACAGCTACCATTAAAGGTGTTATTTTAGACGAAAATAATATACCTGTCGCAAATGTAAATATTAAAGCAAACACTAAAGGAACAGAAACCAATAACAATGGTTTTTATATTTTAGAAATTCCCGCAAACAAAGATGTTTCTATAGAATTTACACATCTTTCACATAAAAAAGTTGTGAGCGTTTTTAATTTAAAAAACGGTGAGGATTATGAATTTAATCCTGTAATGAGTACGTCTGTAGAACAAATTGCTACTGTAGTTGTTACCAATAAACGCCAAAGAGAAGTTGAAGGCATTATTACTTTAAAACCTGAAACCATTCGCAAAATACCTGGTGCTAATGCAGGTGTTGAAAACTTATTATTAACGCTTCCTGGTGTAAGTAACAACAATGAATTAAGCACGCAATATTCCGTTCGTGGCGGAAATTACGATGAAAACCTGGTCTATGTTAACGACATTGAAGTATATCGTCCGTTTTTAGTGCGTTCTGGTCAGCAGGAAGGGTTAAGTTTTGTTAATACCGATATGGTTCAAAATGTGGATTTTTCCGCGGGTGGATTTCAAGCTAAATATGGCGATAAATTATCCTCTGTTTTAGATATTACTTATAAAAATCCTTTCGAATTTGAAGCAAACGCCGATTTAAGTTTATTAGGTGGAAGTCTGTCTGTTGAAAATATTAGCAAAGATTCAAAATTTTCGGGGATAGTCGGTTTACGTTACCGAGATAACAGCTTATTGGTGAAAGCGAAAGAAACAGAAACAAATTTCAAACCTTCTTTTGCGGATGCTCAAGCGTATTTTACCTATAAGTTTTCAAGTAAATTTCATTTAAGTTTTTTAGGAAACGCATCAATTAATAAATACAATTACCAGCCACAAACCCGTCAAACCAACTTTGGTACATTAAGCGACCCCATTGCACTTCTGGTTTTTTACGAAGGTCAAGAAAAAGATGAATATCAAACGTATTTTGGAGCTTTTAAAGGTTCTTATTTTGCGAGTGACGATTTAACTCTAAAAGTTATCGCATCAAGATATCACACGACTGAAGAAGAATATTTTGATATTTTAGCGCAATACAGATTAGGTGAAGTTAACACAAATATAGGAGATGAAAATTTAGGTGAAGTTGAATTCAGTAAAGGGGTTGGAAGCCAATTAAATCATGGGAGAAACGATTTAGATGCCCTAATTACCAATATAGAACATAAAGGTGATTTCGCCATAAAAGATAACCGTATTGAATGGTCTGTAAAATATACTAATGAAGATATTCGCGACCGACTCATAGAATGGGAAATTATCGATTCTGCCGGATTTTATATTAGACCACCTAAAACAATTCCAGTAAATGAGCAACCATACGTACCTTATAATGGCCCGTTAGAGTCGTATAACAACGTTAGGGCGACTAACAATACACAAATTAATAGATTGCAAGCTTATGCACAATGGAGCAAACGTTCTTCATTAGGCACCAGCGATGTTTGGTATAATGCAGGTATTCGCGCTCATAATTGGTCTGTTAGCGGTGATGGCATTTCATCTTCAAACCAAACGGTGTTTAGTCCACGAGCACAATTCGCAATTAAGCCTTATTGGGAAAAAGATATGCTGTTTAGAATTGCAGCTGGTTTATACTATCAACCACCTTTTTACAGAGAACTTCGTGACGCCAATGGTGTTGTACAACCCAATGTGAAAGCTCAACAATCGTTTCACCTGGTTTTGGGTAACGATTATAGTTTTAAAATGTGGGATCGACCTTTTAAACTAACTTCTGAGGTATATTTTAAAAACCTTTCAGATGTAAACCCATATACTCTGGAAAATGTTCGTATTCGTTATGCCGCCAACAACAATGCAAAAGCCTATGCTTACGGATTAGATATGCGCCTAAATGGTGAATTTGTACCTGGAACAGAGTCTTGGTTTAGTTTTGGGTTTTTAAAAACGGAGGAAAACATTGATAATAAAGGGTATATAGCAAGACCCACCGACCAACGCTTAAAATTTGCGGCTTTGTTTCAAGATTATGTACCCAATGTTCCTAGCATGAAAATGTATTTGAACTTAGTTTACAATACAGGCTTGCCAGGTGGTTCTCCAAGTTATGCAGACCCTTATCAATATCAAAATCGCTTACCTTCTTATAAACGTGCCGATTTAGGCTTACAATTTGTTTTGGTGGACGATAAAAAACAATTTAAAAGTGGATGGAAAAAACCATTTAAAGAGCTTTCATTTGGGTTTGAAATCTATAACATGTTCGATGTTCAAAACTCTATAACGAATACCTGGGTTAGAGACGTTTATTCGAAACGTCAATATGCCATTCCAAATTATTTAACACCTAGAGTTTTTAATGTAAGAACTACTATGAAGTTTTAATATAATTACTGGCTTAATCCAATATAAAAATTTAAATTTATTTGAATGGTTAGGTCAACTTGTTGGATAACTGTACAGTACAGTAGTATTAATTTTTTATTTCCTAACCACAGAATGGTTGTTTTTGTATGTTTTATAGAAATAAAATATTTTTAAAAGTATTATAATCAAATAATTATATCATGAGATTTAAAATATGTTTTTTCATTTTTACGGCAATATTACATCTTGGTCATGCTCAAAATAATATCATTCCAGCCCCAGTAACTTTCGAGAAATTACCTGGAACATTCAAAATGGATAATAAAGTTCATATGAATATTCAAACGACAGACCCCAATATTATTCAATATGGGTATATGCTACTTGAAGAATTAATTAAAAAAGGGATACATGTTTCACTTGATTCAAATAAATCATCTAAAAGTAAATTTAAAACTATATTCATTACAAAACTGAAAGATTTTAATTTAGAGTTAGGTGACGAAGGTTATTTTCTTGATATAAAAGAAAATACCATAACATTACGCTCAAATGAGGCAGCAGGTATTTTTAACGGATTGCAGACCTTAATTCAATTGTTCCCGGCAGATGTAGAAGCTAAGGAACCCTTCAACATAAAATCATTCGAAATAAATGAATGCCATATTAAAGATTATCCTCGCTTTAAATGGCGTGGATTAATGCTGGATGTTAGCAGACATTTCTTTACAGTTGATGAAGTAAAAGCATATATTGATAAAATGTCTCAATATAAATTTAATGTTTTTCATTGGCACCTTACGGATGATGAAGGATGGCGTGTTGAAATAAAATCTTTACCCAAATTGACTGAAATAGGTGCATGGAGAGTAGAACGTTTTGGTGCTTTTGGTGAAGGAAGACCCTATCCTAAATCTGGAGAAAAAGCAACCTATGGAGGTTTTTATACGCAAGAGGATATAAAAGACGTTGTAAAATATGCAGCAGATAGAAATATAACCATCGTTCCAGAGATTGATATACCTGGCCATAGTATGGCCGCCTTAGCAGCTTATCCAGAATTATCAACTAAAAAAGAACCAAAATTTGTGAGTCCGGGTTCTAAATTTGCACAATGGAATAATGATGGGACTTTTAAAATGCTTATTGAAAATACACTAAATCCTGCAGACGAAAAAGTATATGAATTTGTTGATAAAGTCTTTACTGAAATTGCATTACTTTTCCCGGGACAATTTATACATATGGGTGGTGACGAGGCTTACCACGGATATTGGGAACAGGATTCTACCGTTCAGTCTTTTATGAGACAAAATAACATAAATGATACTCACGAACTGCAAAGCTATTTTGTTAAACGTGTTGAAAAAATAATAAGTTCCAAAGGAAAAAAATTAATTGGATGGGATGAAATATTGGAAGGAGGCCTTGCCGAAAGTGCTACAGTAATGAGCTGGCGAGGAATGAAAGGAGGCATTGAGGCTGCTAAAATGGGACACGACGTAGTGATGTCGCCAACTACGTATGCCTATCTCGATTATACACAAGGTGATCATAGTGTTGAAAACCCAGTATATTCTGACTTGAGTCTTGAAAAATGCTATTCATTTGAACCCGTACCGGATGGTATTGACCAAAAATATATTTTAGGAGGTCAAGGGAATCTTTGGGCAGAAAAAGTACCTAATATCCAGTTTGCGTTTTACATGGCTTATCCAAGGGCATTTGCACTTTCTGAAACATTATGGAGTCCTAAACAAAATAAGAACTGGAATGATTTTATATTTCGAGTTGAAAATCATTTTACTAGATTCGATATGGCTAATACCAATATATCGAAAGCTGTAAACGAGCCAATTTTAAATGTATATATTAAAGATGGTCAATTAATGTGTGAGTTAACTAATTCGGTTCCAAACACAGAAATTTATTATACAATTAACAATACATATCCTGTGAAATTTGGCATCAAATATTCTGACCCGTTTATAATTCCAAACGGAAAATTAAGTTTACGAACACAATCCATTAGAAATGGCCAAACCATAGGACGCGAATTGATAATTTCAAGAGAAGAGCTGGAGAAAAGAGCTGGAAAATAGTTTTATCAATTGTTTATAATCTCTTTCAAAACATCAATAACATAATCAATTTCCTCACGTGTATTGTAAATACTAAATGAAAAACGAATGGATGGTTTTTGCAATTCATCCTCATTTAAAAGTTCATATAATACATGCGATACTTGATTACTCCCACTTTGACAGGCACTTCCTTTTGAGCAGGCTATCCCTTTTAAATCTAACTGAAATAACATCATGGAAGCTTTTTTAGGTGGCACAGGCAAACACACATTTACCAAAGTATAGGTGCTTTTTTCTAAATCATCAGAAGCACCATTAAATACCACATTAGGAATATCGTTTTTAATCTTATTAATAAAATAATGCTTTAAGCCTTTTACAAATTCGATTTCATTTTCAAGATTCTCGTAAGCCATTTTTAAAGCAACTTCAAGACCTACAATATTATGAATACTTTCCGTGCCTGCACGTAAACCTCGCTCCTGCTCGCCTCCAAAAATTAATGGCCTTAAACCTGAATTCTTTCTAACAAATGCAAACCCAACACCTTTTGGTCCATGAAATTTATGTGCCGATGCTGCTAAAAAATCTACTTGTATATCTTGTAAATCTAACTTAAAATGCCCTACAGATTGTACGGCGTCCGTATGAAACAGCGCATGGTTCGCTTTACACAGTAAAGCCACTTGTTTAATATCTAACTTGTTGCCTATTTCGTTATTAATATGCATCAAACTTACCAGTTGCTTTTTATTAGAATTTTCCAATAAGGCTTCTAAATGTAAAAGATTTATACCACCATCCTTTTCCAATTTCAAAAACTGAACACTTATATTGTATTCTTTTTGTAATTGTTCAAGCGTATTTAATACGGCATGATGTTCTATTTTGGTTGTAATAATTTCTTCCGCGCCCAAATCTCTAACGGCACTTCGCAATATTAAATTATCGGCTTCAGTTCCTCCCGATGTAAAAAATATTTCACCCGCCGAAACATTTAAATAACTCGCAATTACTTTTCTTGATTTCTCTAATAAAGACTTTGAACCTCTACCAAAACTATGTGAAGAAGATGCATTCCCATAATTATTGTGCATAACTTCAGCCATCGACGTAATTACTTCTTTCCGAATCGCCGTTGTTGCTGCGTTATCAAAATAAACCTGTTTCATATTGCCTTTATAATAAAATTATAAAAAGTGTTACTTTCAAAATAGTATCCTTTCAAGGTTCAAAAATACTTAGAATAAAATTATTATTAATAACCCGCGTTATAATTAACAATTCCTTTATTTTTGTCGAAACAAAACCCAGACCTAATGCGAAAGTTATTTTTTGTTCTTTTACCAATATGCTTATTAAGTTTTTATACTTGTAATGACGGTGACATCATTACTATTGAATTTGATTTTAATGAAACTTTCAAAGCTTGTGGAACAGACGCGTTAGTATTTTATAAAACCAGAAACGACCCATCTGAGTCTTTATCTATTAAAATAGGCTCTTTAACATTAGAAGAAATTCTTCAAGTTGGCACAAATAATATATACGAAGCCGATTTTCAGCTAAGTTCAACTAACACATTTAATTATAGAACATATAGTAATGCATCATTGCCTACATCTGGCTTGTTTTGTAGCGATGTACCGCTTTCAACTATAAAAATTATTCAAGATATTGAAAGTACAAGTGGAAAGGTACATATAAAAACGGTTTTAACGGAAGATGATAATGATGGTATTCCCGCAGCATTGGAAGATATTAACGGGAATGGGAATTTAGAGGATGACGATACCGATGGTGATGGCATTCCTAACTATTTAGATTTTGATGATGATGGTGACAATATTAGAACCATAGATGAAAAACCAAACCCGAATAATGACAACGATTTAAGCGATGCATTAGATACAGATGGTGATGGCATTCCTAATTATTTAGATGACGATGATGATGGCGATGGCGTTAAAACCCGAGATGAAGAGAATGAATCTCAAGATCAGAATCCTGCAAACGATATTGCTAATACTTTAATTGGCCCAGATTATTTAAACGCAGAGGTTTCGAACACTGTACCTGCAACCGCATATCGAGAACATACTATTACTAAGAAATATGTGGTTACCTTAACAGTTTCTAATTTCGATTTGCAAATTATTTCTCTGGATGTTTTTGACTTTGGTACTCTAGATAATAGTTTACTATCAACTAACAGAAAAGTAACACCTACTTTTTAATTAGCTATTCGATGTGTTTTGGTAAATATAAACTTCGGTGGCACCTACACCATATTTTTGGTAATTCGCATCGTAGAATTTAACGTTATTATAACGCCCAAATAAATATTCTAATTCTACTTTTAGAATACCTTCACCAACACCATGTATAAAAACTATTTTTTGAATACGTTTAGATATAGCGAATTCTAATTGACGCTTTGCAGTGTCTAATTGCAGGGTAAGCATCTCATGATTAGACATGCCTCTTGAAGATTGTGTTAGCTGATTAATATGCAAATCGACCTCCATTGTGGGTTCATAACGATCTTTTGCTCTTACTTTTTGCTGCTTTCTTTTTACAGATTGCTCCTTTTCTTTAATGGCATCTGTAGCGTTTGAATGTGAAAACAATTCGTTTTTAAGTGTGTTTTTATTTCCTTTTTTCACTAATTCTTCACTCTCAAAATCTAATAAAAACCCATCGGATGTTTCTATTGTAATAGTATTGCCTACTATTTTTTTTACAACGCCAGACATCACCTCATCTAAAACTAAAACGGTATCATCAACTTTAAATATCATTACGTTTCATTTTCATTTTTATCCAAACTATCTTCTTCTTCATTTCTGTTGGGAATCGTTTTAGAAATTCTATATATACCTACCATTAGCATGGTTATACCTCCAATTAATATATACTGATTTTGTTCTCTTCCAGTTTTTGCATAAATTGCTACAACTGCGCCAACTATAATTAATAAATAGTTTAAATATTTCATTAAATAAATTTTAATTTCTGGCTATAAAATTACATTAAAAAATTAAAGTAATTAGTTAATCATTCAAAATCAATTTTAATTATTTTATAGTTAAAACGTGGAACTTACGCCAATCGTTTTGAAGTTACATTTAGTAAAACTACCTTAAATACTAGCATCGCAACATTTAACGATTTTAATGTGTTTCAAAACAACCAATTGTATGTATTAACAATTAATAATCCAAATTCTCAAAGCATTAATTCATTCCAATTGTTTGATGTTACAGGCAAATAGTTTTTATAGAAAAATTAAATTCCAACAAAGCCAAATATTCTTTTTCTACCAAATCGTTAAGTGATGGATTGTACATTGCAAAAATAACTTCTAATGATTTTCAGGTATTCAGTAAGAAGGTTATAATTTGAAATAAAAAATAAGCTTCACCGATACTCCAAATTCGTACAAAATTTTTATAAATTTGAAAAACATTAAATTTATAAAATGCAGTCTGTAGACAATTACATGCTTCCATGCTTAAACAAAAAACTTTTTGGTTTTGAGTGTATGGGATGCGGTATGCAACGGTCGTTTTCTTTAATGCTTCATGGAGAATTTGTTTCAGCTTTTTACATGTATCCTGCTATTTTTACACTATTACCTTTGGCATTAGTAATAATTACATCTTTATTCATCAAATTTAAATATGCAAGTAAAATTATAAACATACTGGCAATTGTGTCTGTCATTATAATTATTACTAGTTTTATTGTCAAGAAAATTAACTAATCAAATTTTATATGGAAACACAAAAACTCAATCCAACAATCGTTTATATTTTAGCTATTTTCGGTTTATTATGTTGCTGCTTTGGTGGTCTCGGATTTATTTTAGCCGGGATTGCTTTTTTTATTGCCCACAGTAAATTAAGTGAAGCTAAGGCCAACCCAGAAAACTATGATCAAACTAGCGTAAAATCTATGAATACAGCTAAAATTGTGGCTTTAGTTATACTTGTAATAAATATTCTTTATTTCTTAAAAGCCATCTACACATTATCAACTGTTGGTTGGGACGAGATACTGGAACAATCCAGACAAATGATGGAACAATATCAAAATAAATAGGCAGGATATTAAACAATAAAAAAAGCGACCATTTGGTCGCTTTTTTCTATTCATTATTTTTAATAATACTACTTTTCAAACTGTTTAAGCGTTTTAATAATAATACTCACGCAATCTAGTAATTGTTCTTTAGTCATTACCAAAGGTGGTGCAAAACGTATAATATTGCCATGCGTTGGTTTAGCTAACAAACCATTGTCGCGTAATGCTAAACATATATTCCATGCCGTATCACTTTCCTCTGTATCGTTAATTAAAATAGCATTTAAAAGTCCTTTACCTCTAACCATCTTAACGATATTACAAGTTGAAATATATTTGTTTAATTCACTTCTGAATAATTCACCTAATACTTCGGCATTCTCAGCCAACTTTTCATCCCTAACCACTTCTAACGCGGCAATTGCAACAGCAGCCGCAACAGGATTTCCTCCAAACGTACTGCCATGGTTTCCGGGTTTAATTACATTCATAATACTGTTATTTGCCAAAACTGCCGATACCGGATACACACCTCCACTAATAGCTTTTCCTAAAACCAAAATATCTGGTTTCACATCTGGTGTACCCGAACAATTTTTATCTTCACAGCTACAGTTACCACAAGTAGCCAGTAAACGACCTGTACGTGCAATACCTGTTTGTACTTCGTCTGCAATAAATAAAACATTATACTTTGCGCATAATGCTTTGGCTTTCACTAAATAGCCTTCTTGAGGTACATAAACACCCGCTTCTCCTTGAATGGGTTCTACTAAAAATCCTGCTACATTAGGGTTGTTTTTTAACGTAGTTTCTAAAGCTTCTAAATTATCGTATTCAATTTTTATGAATCCTTTTGTAAATGGGCCGAAATTTTTACGAGCCACAGGATCGTTAGAAAATGAAATAATCGTTGTTGTTCGTCCATGAAAATTATTTTCACAAACAATAATTTCAGCTTCATTTTCATCAATTCCTTTTACTTCATACCCCCATTTTCTACATAACTTAAGAGCTGTTTCTACAGCTTCAGCACCTGTATTCATGGGAAGCACCTTGTCAAAACCAAAAAACTCGCAGGCAAATTTTTCGTATTTTCCAAGTACATCATTAAAGAATGCCCTAGATGTTAAGGTTAAGGTTTGTGCTTGTTGCACCATCGCATTAACGATTTTAGGGTGACAATGACCCTGATTTACAGCAGAATACGCCGATAAAAAATCATAATATTTTTTGCCTTCCATATCCCACACATAAACCCCTTCACCTCTATTTAATACTACAGGCAGTGGATGGTAATTATGCGCACCATATTTGTTCTCTAATTCAATTGTTTGTTTTGGTGTTAATTGTTCTAAAACAGCCATTTTAATTTAATTTAAATTGATAAAATAACCATTCCTTCTGTACCTTTATTTTTTCGAAGTTTTCGAAAAAGCAGCGTGGGAGA
>Ga0316201_10002752_pt1 | contig 12662 bp, 7 predicted proteins | sample CS6wburrow_MG_FD_204516 | JGI IMG/M metagenome (GOLD analysis project Ga0316201, IMG submission 204516) | Coastal sediment microbial communities from Delaware Bay, Delaware, United States - CS-6 worm burrow | ecosystem: Environmental > Aquatic > Marine > Coastal > Sediment | place: USA: Delaware... | reverse complement strand
AAAGTGCCAGTAAAGCCCAACTTTCTCAACCATTTCATAACTTTTACGCTTTTCATAAGTTCCTAAAATCACATTAAAAAAGATAATGATATTGATTATAACTCCCGAAAATACGTGGAATCCGTGAAATCCTGTTATGAAGAAAAAGAAATCGGCAAATAATGGTGAGCCATATTCGTTTTCGTGCAAGTTAGCACCTTCAACAACATGCTTCCCATTTGTTTTTAACTGTCTTAAAGATTCTTCTCTGGAAAGCACCGTTTTACGTCCATGCTCATTAATTGTTTGCGTTCTTACTAAAACCTCTGGGTGAGATTCTAAACCATGAATAACATCGCCAATAGAGTAACTTGGCAAAGCCCCTTCGCTAACAAACCATAACCCGTTTTTTCTTTCATGCTGTACGCGTTCAGTTGGAGCAGCCACAACGAAATCTCTTAACGCGACACGATGCCCTTCAGCATTTACAAATTGAATTATATTTCCTCCTTTTGTTTGTACTGCACCAAAATCTCCTTTAATAAATGTTGCCCATTCCCAAGCCTGAGAGCCTACGAATATTAAACCACCAATAATGGTAAGTAACATGTAAAAAGTAACTTTAGCTTTATTTAAGTGATGTCCTGCATCTACCGCAAGAACCATAGTTACAGACGACATAATCAATACAAATGTCATGAACGCCACATAAATCATGGGGTGCTCCTGCCCGTGTAAAAAAGGCACGTGTGTAAACACTTCATCGGCAATAGGCCATGTTTCAATAAACTTAAATCTCGAAAAACCATAAGCTGCTAAGAATGCAGAAAATGTTAAAGCATCTGAAACGATGAAAAACCACATCATCATTTTACCGTAACTTGCATTTAGAGGCTTACTACCTCCACCCCAAGTTTTTCCTTCTGTTCCAGTATTTGCAACTGATGTACTCATATATTTGGTTTGTTTTTTAAAAGTTGGACAAAAATAGTCAATTTATCTATTTAATAAAATATCCGTCATTAAATTTTAAAATGCAATAAACAGAAAATATTTTAAAATATGATATTAGTCATTTGAAAAGTAATAACTCTACCTTACGAAATATAGGAAAAAAAACAGATACACCCATAGTATATCTATAAAATGCCAGAAGGTTGCAGCCAATTCAAAACCGAGCATTTTGCTAGAATTATACTTTTGTTTAAAATGATTATAAATTACTACCAGCAAGCAAATTAGACCAACAACCACGTGTAAAATATGCACAACCGCGATTAAATAGATATAAGACATGGTAACATTACTGGTTGGACCGGTAAAATTATATCCTAAATCTATGATTTGCTGAAAACCCGAAAACTGATTAAAAATAAAAACAATACCTAAAATAAGCGTTATAAATAACCAAAGCATAGTTGCTTTCCTTTGGTCCTTTTTTAAAGCATTTTTAGCTAAAATAAATGAGATACTACTTAATATTATAACAATCGTACTTACTATAAAAGCATTTGGTAGCACAAAATCTTTTAACCAATCGGGTCTGGAGCTACTTACCACAAAGGCGCTCGTCCAGCCTGCAAACGACATAATAAGTGAAACAATACCAAACCAAAGCATCATTTTTTTTGCTCTGTTGTTTTTTTCTTCTAAAGTACCCTGTGTTAAATCCATGGTTATCTAATAAATTTATCTATAACATATACAATTTGAACCAATGTTATGTACGAAACACTTGCTAACATTAATTGTTTCGCTGCTTTTTCGGTCATTTCTTTAAACAATCTAAAAGCATAATATACCATACCTAAACCTAATGCAAAAACTATTATCGCCGCAATTATAGACAAACTCAACGAACCCGTAAAACCAAAAACTGGTATTACAGACACTATTAATGTCCAGATGGTGTACATAATAGTTTGTACGGCTGTTCCTTTATCTTGTTTACCGGTAGGCAGCATAAAAAATCCAGCCTTTTCGTAATCGTCATATAAAAACCATCCAATCGCCCAAAAATGAGGAAACTGCCAGAAAAATTGTAATGCGAATAAGGTGCCGGGTTCAATACCAAAATTATCGGTCGCTGCTACCCACCCTAACATAAAAGGAATGGCACCAGGAATAGCACCAACAAAAACTGCCAAGGGCGTTTTAGTTTTTAAAGGCGTATAAACACAGGCATATAAAAAAATAGAAATGGCACCAAACATCGCTGTTTGCCTGTTAATGGTATATAAAATAATAATACCCAATAAGGTGAAAACGGTAGCAATAATAAACGCGGTATTAACAGACATACGCCCTGAAGGAATTGGTCTGTTTTTGGTGCGTTTCATTAACGCATCTAAATCTTTTTCAATAATTTGATTATACGCATTCGATGCCCCAACCATAAAATAACCGCCTAAAGCAAGTAAAATCAAGGTTTTAAAATCTACTACATCAACTCCCAATAAATAACCAGCGAGCGACGAAAATACCACGCTTATAGATAAGCGCATTTTGGTGATTTCTTTAAAATCTGAAATTACAGAAGTTATTGTTAATGAAGTTTTTGAGTCGTTCAATAGTTTATTTGCAATATACTTTTGTATTGCGAGTGCAAAGATACTTTTTAAAACATTTTTAGCAATGCTTTTTAGCGGTAAATTTATTTAGAAAAAAGTGGTAATAATTATTTGTGCACTACCACAAGAGTCGGGCTTTTCGTTGTAATCTTTTGCAAAAGCAAAAGGATTTCCACTTCAATCCCTAACGCTAGGGTAGATTCATTTGAAATATTTTTCTAAAAATCAAAATACCAATTAAACAAATCGGTCCTTATACCGAAGTTAAACCAAACCGTATTGTTTTTAAAAGTGCTGGTAGTCTCAGCTTCGGGATTAAAATTTCTAACGGTTATATCGGTAAATATTTTCAAATTAGATGCTGGATTAATTACATAACCTGCTTGTAAATTTCCGTTAAACGTGGTTGTTTTTATACCTTGACCTACTTCCACACCAGTATCAAAAGGGCGGTCATTATAATTTCTATAAATGTCTCCGCCATAGCTAAAATTGTCTGTTCCGTTATTAAAATCTAATCCGCGCGTTCCAAAAATAAGTTTAGCATTTGCAAACCAGCGGTTGTAATGATAACGACCAATTACAATAGCTTCGCTAAAATTGGCTCCCCATAAATGTGCCATCGACTGATTTTGATTGGCATAATTTAAAACAATGGTATTATGTGAGTAAGTATAAGGTCGTACGCGGTTATACTCAAACTGAAGCAATAAATTATCAACTTTAAAGGCATTATAATATTTAACCCCTAGTTGATACCCATATTTGTTTTTCCAGCTTTTTTCACCGCCTTTTACATCGCTTAACGAAAATTCATCCAACACAAATTGGCTATAAATATTGACGTCATCGTTAATTTTATATTTCCCTGTAGCTCCTAAAATAGCATTTCCTGAACCTTGACCCGTTTCAAACTCTATCGCTCGATAAAAAATAATCGGATTTAAATAATTCACATCGAAACCTCTATTATTACTATTGGTCCATAACACCGATTCGAACAAGCCTATATTTAATTTTTTTGTAACATTCCAGCTCAAATAATGGTTAGCCATATATTTAGTTAAAAATGCTTTATCCTGTTCTACTTCGGGCCGAACATCTTTTAACCACATCCAGGTGTTAGTATATTTTATTTTCCAAAACGAGGTACTTAATTTTAAAAATGGATGTGGGCTCGCCACATCGCTTAATAATAACGAGCGATAACCATCACCTATAAAATTTTTACCATGCCCAAACTGCATGTTTATAAATTTTGCTGGTGCATACGATAAATAAGCTTCTGCCACCGGATAATCGTAACTATCATTTTTAAAACGTTTTGCTATACCACGCCCAGGAATAATGGCAGGATCTGGACCAAAACCTTTTAAACTCTCGGCATACTCGTTTACATATTGTGCAAATCTACCTTGGCTTTCATAAACAGTAGCATAAAAATTAAGTTTGTCGCCCAATCCTCCTTGCACTAAAAAACCACGGGTATTGTTATAAGTGGAACTAAAATCTGCTTCGGTATCTTTTCCAACTTCTAAATCGAATATAGGGTCTATAGCAAACCAATAATCATCTGCCTGCAATTGCACTAAATGTTCGTTCCATAATTTTCTTCCTGCCCAGGTTTCATTTTCTTTTAAAAGTTTTTCATTCTCTGCATCAAAATCGTAATATTTAGCAACATCGCTATAAACAAAAGGTTTCGATGCGGTGTGACTATTCGTTCCAATAAGATTCATATTTCTATCAAATCTGGAATAATCACTATGTGTAAATGGAATATTTAATTGGCTCGAATACGCTTTATTTTCAAATGCTTTTAAGGCTTTGGCTACGCTATCGAACTCCGATTTTGCCTCTTGTTCCATTCTATATAGCTCATTTTGTTTTGCTAAATCTTGTGTTACCACATTTTGATTAACCAAAGGGATTCTAATTGAAATTGAATACTGTTTATATGTTTTTCTACCATTATAAGTTGCCGGTTCTATTTTTGGAAACGTTGAAAACACGCGCTTAACTTCGGTTTTCAAAGTATCATACATAGCATCAACATATATCAATTTAAATAGCCCTGTAGTGTCTACTTCAAACAATACAACCACTTCACCTTTATAATTTTCATTAGAAACATTATCTGGTACTTTGAAATTACTTAAAATATGAGCATACACGCTTTGGTCGAAACACTTTTGTAGCTGGGAAATTTCTAAACCATTGCAATTTGAAAAAACCGGAGGCTTTTCAAATAGTGTATTTCCCTGTGAATATGTATGATATTGAACTAAAAGTAGGAGTAGAACAACAAAGCGTTTCATAATTTATATTGAAAATTAATTTTGAGTAGAAAGATACTATAATTTTAATAATGCATTCATCAAAAAAGGCAATATCAAGTAAAAAGAGTTTCTTGGAAGACCTTTTAATAATTGAGTTTTCATTATCATTTAAAGCAATAAGAACATATCAAAAAAAAGAAATCCCGCTACAAAAACGTAACGGGATTTTATTTATAAAGTTTTCTGATATTTCAGGATTACTGTTTTAGTCTTGCACTTGAAATACAATAGGTAACGAATATGGTACGTTCACTGGTTTACCTCGTTGTTTACCTGGTTGCATTTTAGGAAGCAATCCAATTACACGTTCGGCTTCTTTCTCTAAACCTGGGTGTGGAGCTCTTGCACGAATACCAACAATATTACCTGTTTTATCAATCTTAAATATAACGTTTATACGTTGTCTACCAGACAAACCTAATTCGCTTGCTAATTCTGTATTAAACTTTTTGTTTACAAAGTCAGATATTTTTTTAGACATACAATCTCTTTTCGCATCGTTATTTCCTCCTTCGCATCCAGGGAAGACCGGTACGTTTTCAATAACAGCAAATGGCACATCAATATCTTCTTCTACTTCTACCACTTTAACAGCCTCTACCTTAACGATTTTTTGCTCTTGGTTAGACTCAGTAGATTCGATTATAGTTTCCTTAACCTCTTTCTCATCTTCTACAATCTGAATAACTTCAGGAGCAGCGGGTGGTGGTGGTGGTGGTGGTGGCGTTTGTAATTGTTCTGTAATTGGAATGTCTTCATCCAATTCTTGGTCCATACTCATCTGACCAATATCAATCGCTTCTTTATCATAGGTTTTGTAATTAATAGCGAAATTTGTTAAAAATAACATTAACGCCAAACCAATAGCGAAGTAAAGTGAACTATTACGTCCAACATTTGCCTGAGGGTTTTTTTTAAGTTCCATAATTTATTCGTTTTTCAAGATTGCTAAAATAACTATTTATTTATCAAAAAAGCAAGCGTTTATTATTATTTAATCGTAACTAAATTTTTAATAACAAAAATTAAGGTCATAATTAACACGCCAAACGTATTTGCTACGACATCATAAATATCAGATGATCTATATGATGTTACACTTCCCTGAAGTACCTCAATAATTATACCAAAGGCTATACAAAATAGCCCTCCGTAAACTATTGCGCTTTCTTTTTTTAGTTTAAATTTATAAATAAGTGTATTAACCCATAAAAAAGTTAATACTAAATAAGCCAAAAGATGAAATATTTTATCTCCATTAGACACTCTTATGTCTGGCAAATTATTAAGCCTAATTAAACAAACAGCAGCTAATAAAACTGTGTACAATATACTTAATAAAAAATACTGTTTTTTAAGCACCTATAAGCGCTTTATAAGCATCGGCAGACATTAAGCTTTCGATTTCAGTACTATTTGAAATTTTTAATTTTATCATCCAACCCTTTCCATAAGGGTCTGAATTTACTAATTCGGGTTCGTCTTCTAAAGCTTCATTAAATTCAATAATTTCACCTGTTAGCGGCAAAAATAAATCTGAAACTGTTTTTACTGCCTCAACAGTTCCAAAAACAGTTTCAATTTCTAGTGTCTCATCAACTGTTTCCACTTCTACATATACGATATCGCCCAATTCACTTTGTGCAAAATCTGTAATGCCAATAGTAGCTATTTCACCTTCAATACGAATCCACTCGTGATCTTTAGTATATTTTAATTCTGCTGGAATATTCATTTTATTTTTTTAAATTCTTTATTTTAACAAATGTATTTATTCAAACTCTAAAATCAAATAGTTTAGCTGTTAATTACCAAAATTATATCTGATGGTAAATCCTGACCGTATAGTTGTTTGTGGAAATGCGGTAGAAATTGCATATTTTGAGAACGAATAGTCAAAATAAAAGATCCCAGTAAGGTTTTTACTGAATGCATAATCTGCCGTATATTTTAATCCCCAAATGGTTTGACCCGATGTTACTTGATTATTCTCTAAATCTAAATATCTAATTATTGTTTTGTTATCTCTCATAGAAATATCCGCTTTCATATTTAAATCACTTACAATACGCTTGCTTGGTCCTGCCAAATTAGAATTGATTCGTAGATCTTTTATTCTATACCCCAAGCCTAATACATATTCCATTCCTTGTACTTCGGTCATTAAATTATTATCAAAACTCAATGATAACAAGCGGTCTTTTTGAATTTCAGCCAAAATTTTAACCGAATTTTTCATTTCGAAATCTATTCTAACTAACGGACTAAACATTTCTGTTAAGTTAATATTACTGAATAGCGTTTCATTTTTATAATTACCCGATTGGTTTTTTACTTCGGCTGGTTGACTATCATACACGACACTAAAATCTGGTTGCACATAATCTAAATTAGACTGGAACTGGTTAATAGTATATGTTGAACGGTATCCATGCGTTAAAGAAAAACGTTTGAAATTCTTTTTAAACCAAGCAAACTTCATGAAGCCAGTGTATTTTAAATCCCAGTTTGGAATAGGCACATCTCTAAACGCCGTTGTTTTTATTTTATTTGCATCTTGTCCAGAATATGCCGATAAGAACGCTGGCAATAAAACAGCTTGACTATTTTTACCAAAACCTTTTGGAAAACCATCGGCATCAACATCATTTAAATCTACTCCTTGGTCTTGTGCTAATCGTTGAGCAATAACCAGTCTGTTTGCTCTAAATTCGTTAAACGCATCCGATGCCGTTTCATCACTTGTACTGAATGCCGTTTTAATTAAAATTGTGGAAATATTAAAATTACCAAACGTATTTGGTGTTAACGATTCGTATTCGTACTGACCCGCATTATCATTTACTCTAAAGTTTTCGGTATAATTTTCATAATACGTTCTATTTCCAACTATATCAATTTTTAAATCATTTACGGGTTCTAAGCTTGCAGAAATGTCGAGTTGTTTCGTGTTTGTTGTAGAATATTGCTGATTAAAATCCTGAAACAAAGTTAACCAACCTCTTCTTGCCGCTAAATATCTAATATCACTTTGGCTACCAAATGTAAATCCTGTTGTTGGTTTTAATGTTCCAATAAAACCGGGGGTTTGTGTATACCCTGGTAAAAATATACCGTTATTTTCTGAATAGTTAAATTGAATTCGTTTAATACTCGTTAAAATATCAACCCCAGCATTTAATAGCTTAGTAGTTGATTGATTTTTAATTTTTGGCGGAGCGCTTTTTTGGTTTGCCCCAGGTGGCGTTCCTGGTGTATTAGTTCTAGCTCTTACTCTAGAAATGGGTTTTTTTACTAAACCAATATATTTATACAACCTGTTCATGTCTAAAGTTGTATTTATATTATGAGTGTTTGCATTTTGAATGGTGTTACCCAAATCGTAAGTATTGCCGTCTAATTCTAACTCGCCATACAAATCGGATCCTTTTTGCCATTGAAAATTCCCGCTATACTGATAAGTCGCATTTATAAAATTAAAAGTTGGAATTTTATTTATTGGTAACTCATAAGTAATCCCCAAGTTTTGAGTCTGTCTGTTTGGATCGCCAAAATCAAAGAAACCATCCCAAACATCTAACAATTCATCTTGTTCGCCATTAATAATATTATCTTTAAAATAATTACGTACTATATTATTGTTAGCCGCCGTAAAATTAAAGCTTAACGATTCTGTGATTTTGTAATTTATTGTGTATTGAAAATCGAATGTGTAGTTTCTTCTGAATAATTCTTCAATGCCAATATTACCTCCGGCTAGATCTACTTCTCTAAATTTTTGTCTATTAAATTGTCTGTTTATATCAGAATTTATTGTGAAACTTGAAGGCAATAAATTAAAGTTAAAATCTTTTAAAATCTTCCAATATTTACCTGTAAATAACGAATCGTTCTTTTTAAAAGGTTCTACTTTTATAGGGTTAAAATTGAAAGCATAATTAGCACCGACACGCAAGGTTTTGTTTACGGCATTTTCTATTTCAAAATCTCTATGTTCTACTTTATTGTATGAATAATTTAGTGTTAAATTTTCAACATCGTAAAAACGAGGTTTTGCTTCGGTCGTTCTAGTTTTTCTAACGCCAATAAAATTGATGCTTTGACGCTTGGTGTAATCTTCTGATTGTTCTTTTATCGTTTGACGGTCTGAATTAGAATTAGCAGCATCTAAACGTGAATCTAAAGTTAAATCTTTATAAAAAGCGTCGAATTTTGGTGTGATAAGTTCTTCGCTTTGCCCATAATTAAAAGGAACCTGAATGCCCCATTTTTTTGGCAGCAACTGCCCAACATTAATATTGGTAACCACATCGTATTGCTTAACATCTTCTAGGCTACGTTGACTAGGACCTTGCTCTATTGTTCCGAACCCAGAAGTGCTTTGCCTTCCGGTAGCACTGATATTCATAAAATCGGCAATGTTGGTATCAAGACTAACCACGGCTGCCCAACCACCTTCATTATCCATATTAGATAATCGTAATTCGTTAAACCAAACTTCGGCACAAACAGGTGATGCTGGCGGAGGCGAATCATTTAATCCATTTGGAATACCATTTTTAACACCAACCATTAAAGTTCTAATATCTCCAAAATTTGGATTTCCTTTTATTGTAACACGTTGCTGACCTATGGTATAGGTTGAAAATTCTGAAACTGGTGTGTCTACTAGCTTTCCATCGACAACGTCATAAAATTTTTGTGTTTCTGTAGGCAAAGTTGGATTTGCTATTTCTAAGGCTTTAATTTTACCTAAAATATCTATAGCTAAATTAATTTCATTTTCTTCGGGCCAAAGTCCAGTTCTGGTGGTCGATTCAGAAATCTTTAGCGGCACTTCTATTTGATAATAATTCTCTGTGAGGTCATTACCTAAACGGACAAAACCAACAACTGTATTGCCATTTGGAATTCCTGTTCCATCTTCTTCAAGATGCATAAACATACGCATGCGCTTGTATTGACGCATATCTAAATTAATGTTTTTATAAACACCTCTTGAATCTTGTGATTCTAAATTACATGCATTTACTAATAAAGATTGTTCATTTTGCTGAACAACGGTATTATTATTAAACAACTCTTCGGGTTCAATTCCTGGTGGTCTTTCGTAACTGCCTTCGTTTTCTAATGTTCCAATAACTCCCACTGAAAAATCTGTATTATCATCGGCAGGGTCATCTTTATTAGTCTGTAATGTTTGCGAGTAACGTCTCCAATCACTTCGAACTAAATCTAAAGAACCAAAACGAAAAACTGTTGACTGCGTAAATTCTTTAAGAAACACACGAGTAAATCTTACTGATCTTAAGTCTGTAATACCTCCAACCGATTTTGCAAGACTACCTTGTACAGGAATTCTAAATAAATACCATCTCACATTGGGATTCTGCCCATTTGCGAGTGCACGTGGCCTCTCTTTAAAATCTACTAGATAATCCTTTAAAGGATTATTATTAGGAAGATTTTCAAAATCTGATTTAGAAATGGGTAAATTTTGTCTGGTAATTGGTAATTCATATTCATAATAGCTATCAATCGTGTTCATAGTATTATCACGATTAATATCTTCTACGTCGGGTTGCGTATTAGCACCTCTATCGGTATTGGTAAAAGTATCTGGAGTATTTCCTTCTACACCATTGTATTTTTTGTATCGGTCAAAAATATTACCGTCGGCATTTAAAAAATACGTGTAATTATCTTTTGCAGGGTCACTACCAAAACCAGCGCCAAATTTAGCAATTTCCTCTGCATCGTCATACCCATCGTACCCAACGTCTTGATTGGTTCGCTCCTGTCCTGTAGTATCGAAGGCATATACTAACGATTGGTTTTGAGGTACAACAGTTCCCCAGGTGGTTACTGGTAGTAAATCGATATTTCCGTCTTTAGGCAAACCGTTTTCATACATTTTTTTGCCATCTTTAATAATATCTTCTGAAATATTACCTAAATCGAATACTAATTTCCCTCCCGGGTTTGAAGGATTTTCTTGAAACGGATCTTGCAACCAAAACTCTATGTACTCTACATTTTGTTGTTCAAAATCTGTTGAAGTTAATTGTCGAGTAATACCTGCCCAAGAACTATTAGGGTTATTTAGCACATCATTAGCTGCGGAAGGATCAAAATTATAAGGTCCTCTTTCAGCCGGATAATAAGCTAAATCCAGCGTGTTTAAAACAGAATTTTGCCCTTGAACCAAATCTCTATCTGGGAATAATTCGTTTATAAAAACGCGACTGGTATATAAACTGGATAAATCGTTATCCGATACACCATTGGGGCGTTGACTCGTGTAAAAAATGGGGTCTATATTATACCAATTTAACATCCCTCTACCAAAACCATTTTGAATCCCGTTGTTATCGTCTCCTGGCGAACCTGTTAATTCTAATGGTCTACTTGATAAAAACCAAGATTGTTGTGATTTTAAATCGATGGAATTCTGAGACCCTTCAAAGTCATCAACATACGAAGTAGCTTCTCCATTTAAATTTGTTCCTTTTGGTGATCCGGGTGCTAAATATGCAAATTCACCTCTTAAAGATAAATTCGATTCTACATCGGTATCAATATTGGGCAACATATTTGCTAATCGAGTTAAAAAAGGCACTTTAGTTGAATAATTGCCATTGAAACCAAATATGGTGTTATTTATAGGCTCTGTGCCAAAATTTGCTTTTTGGGTAATGGGTCTTTCATTTAAATTTATCAGGGTAGCGCCTAAAACAAAGTTTTCGTTAAACTCATGTTCTACATTAATACCGGTAAAACGTTTTGTTTGTTGACCAAATACTGCATTATTTTCGGTAGAAACTTCTATAGGCGTATTAGACGCTTTTAAGGCTTCGTCTAAAATTTGAACCCGCCCTTGTGTATAGTTAACCGTATAGTCGATTCCTTCAACCAATACACGGCCACCCGCTGTTACCCGAACTGATCCTCTTGGTACATTAAAAGACCCAATAGGAATACCATCGCCTCCGCTAGATTTATACCGCCCTTTTAATTTGAATTTATTTTTCTCAACCGCCTCTAAAGCTGCAGTTTTAGTGCTTTTATAAAGCACATCATAAACATACTTAGATTGATTTTCGTTATAGGTACTTGTACTATTATAATCTTCGCTGTTATTAAGTGATAGTTTATTAAAAAGATATTCCCCAAATGGTTCGGCACTTGGAAAAATGATGCGTCCACTTTGTGATAACACCGTAATACCTTCAACATAATCGAAAAAACCATCCCCATTAGTTTGTGGGTCGTTATTGAAATTTAATTTGTCTAAACTAAAAACACGCAATAAAGGTGTATTTTGAATCAAATTTTCTTGTGGAGTAGCATTTAGTCCACTTTCAATAACAGTATTCCCATTTATATCCAATCCAAAGTTTGTTCCAACCGGCGTTATATAGTTTAAAGGAGACGCTTCGTTATAAAAAATATTAAGCTTAAAATCATCCTGACTTAAGTTATAAGCACCTGTATCGTAGATGTTTTTCATCATCAAATTCCAAACTGGTTGATTCACATTTGTGATACTACTTTTTAATAACTTCAAAATTAAATTACTATTCACCACGTTTGTTACTTGACCAGAAGTGTTGGTGGTTACATTGGTAGCGTCTACACCATCATTTGCAAACTCACCCACCTGGTATACTTTACCTCCTAAGGTGTATTGAAAAGCAACGGCTAAAACCTCATCATTATTTAATCGTTGATTTAATGAAATATATCCTAACTGTGTGTTTAAAATATATTCTTG
>Ga0316201_10002751_pt1 | contig 12662 bp, 10 predicted proteins | sample CS6wburrow_MG_FD_204516 | JGI IMG/M metagenome (GOLD analysis project Ga0316201, IMG submission 204516) | Coastal sediment microbial communities from Delaware Bay, Delaware, United States - CS-6 worm burrow | ecosystem: Environmental > Aquatic > Marine > Coastal > Sediment | place: USA... | reverse complement strand
AATATTTTCTTGTATATTACCGCTTATCTTCATTGAACCAACAACCACGATAGCCCAGAAAAGCATGACCATCAAACCGACAAACATAGCTTCACTGCTGCCGATCATGATCATCTTAACAGGCAGCGGTAACAGCACCAGTGATAAGTATCCCAAGACAGCTGGAGCACTGGGACAGAGCGAGGCAATAGCACCCGCAGCCAAACCCGTCAATATCAAGAAAAAAACCGTTTGACTTTGCTCACTGTACTCTGGGAACAGCATGAACGAGGCTGCACCCCATACAGCACCGGCAGCATAGGTACCAATGAGAAAATAATTATACCAGAATATGCTGTTGACGGATTCCGGTTTTCGCTTTTGAAACAGGATGACCAGTGAAATCCTGGCGGCAGAAACAATAAAGAGCAGAGCAAACCAGATCAGAAGCGTTCGATAATAAGTAACATTCTTTTGAGACCAGCAGAACAGGGCGCCAACTAATACCGAAACGAGTATCGGAACTATTGCGTTTCCGTACAACAATTCTATTTGTTCTAGAAAAATCTTTTGAGATGATTTACTTTTCTTGGTCATTTAAGGGCCTTGCCTATATGGTAAAGATACTATTTTTAACTTAAAGACTATCTAAAAATTGTAGAAATGTAAAATAATTGGCATACAATTCTCAGCCACGCAAAAGCTCATAATTAAGTTTTAATCAGACAATATCCCTATGAGTTATGAGGTCCTGGCTTTGAGATACAGAGCTTATCTCCGAATGAAAATTGTAGTTTGACAGGCAACACACCTGACCCCGGTGCATAGTATGTGATCCCGATTTGATTGTGCACTATTAAATAAAATGAAGTAGCATGCATAGCAGAGCCCAAAAGAGAAGCTTTAACACTACACCTCCCGCAAGCTCTTGATTCTGCAGCAATATGGTGGTTGTCCAATGATCAACAAACTTCGAAATAGCGCCACTTGCATAGCTGTCTCTTGTATCATTCTCTTAATAGTGGGGCTGGTACTGTGGTTTTTTTTGAGAAAATCCCAGATACTGCTGCAAGATATTCTTTTTTGGGTGGGAGCAGTGCCGATACTGCTATTTTCTATAGGATTATTTGGTAGTTTTGCAGGTAGGGGAAATTCATCCTATCAACTAAGCAGATCAGTCAGCCAGGAATCATCGAATCAAAGAACTCTGCAGGAAAACCATGATAGAGAAGAACGTGTGCGATCCGAGCTCAAGTGGGTAGCGGCCGGACTGCTGATCTGGTTGATGAGTTATTTGTTGTATTTGTTCACGTAAAGGGGAGTGATTAACTTGCCAGAGGGCTTTTATCCATCATACTGACGTCATAGACCAGAGAAAGTGCAAGCGATTCCTCCAGGGGAAAGTAGACCCCTCCTTCCTCTTCACCGTACTTCTCCTTCAGACTTTTCTCGATTTCCTTATTTAAATTGAAAATGCCGAAGGCTTTCATCGTCCATTTATCAAAGAGTCTCTTATCGACAGGGCCGAATGATATGAGCTCAACTTTGTCATGCCGTGGGTCGTGTACAATTCTGAAAAATGTCTCATTTACCAATCCGAAATCTCCCTCCAGTATTTGCAGAAAGTGACTCTTTGTTGCCAATAAGGCACCGGTTATGACACTCTTCCGGTTCATTTCCTGACTTGTATAAAGAATGTCTCTTATTGATTCTTTATCGATTTCACCTGTGCTTCTACTTTTGTAAATCAACCTATGCACCCTGCTTCTCCTTTTCTGACAACCTAAACTATTCTCGATAGAACACGATCATTAGCGTACGTGGTAAGATAATCATTTTCAAAGAATTACAGCGAAATGATTTCATCTGACATGCCAGCACTGACAATCACTGGCCAGTAATGACCAATTGGTTCATTGCGAAGGATTCAAAGAAACCTTTGTAAAAAACCATCATCTGTTCAATAATAGTTTGAATTTAAATATAAATGTTTATTTTACTTTTCGACAAGATTACTCATTGGTTGACTGTACACAAAATAATAGCTGTCAATCGGCTTGTACGATGAAAGGAACATTCAAACTCATCAGGACACTGACTCATTGTGCCGCAACGGCATCCATTGTTCTGTTTTTATCGAGCAGCCCGGCAAATGAAGTAAGCAAATCCGCTCCCCCGGTAAAAAAAGCAATTCCAGTAAAACCTCAAGATCCTGTCATCGATCAACAACACTCATCATCATTCATGGTGAGTCAATCTGGTCATGCTGATAAACAGCCGAACACTAAAGAAGCTGTGGTGCCAATTCTCAGCAAAGAGCAGGCAGAAACCCTTAACAAAGCATCTACCCAGGGAGAAGATATACCTCTTATCGGCAAGTCATCAGAAAAAAAACTCGATGATTTCCAACAACAGAGTTCAGCTCTGGTAATTAGTGCTGCAGAATGGCTCGACTCTTTTTTCGACGATCCACGATACCTCCAGGAAGAAAACAGAACCAGGGCAAAACTCAAACTTGGTCTTGGCTACTCAAGGTTCTATGATCTTGAAAATGTCTCATCCGTTGACCTGCGAATTCAACTTCCCCGGTTTGAAAATAAGGCAAATCTTTTCATTCGGGCCAATGACGACAGTGATTTCGATGCCGACTCAAGTCCAATCTCCGATACAGTCGGAGGACAGAAAAATGATGCTGAGCAGCTATCTGCCGGATTCCAATACTTCCTGGCCATGGGTGAAAAATATAATGTCTCCACAGAGGTGGGGGTTTCAGTAGATTATCTTTACGGGGGGCTCAGGTATAGATATTTACATGCTCTTTTTGACAGTAATTGGAACGGAAGACTGACTAACCGGCTGCGCTACTACACCGATGACGGCTGGGAGAATAAAGCTTCATATGACATTGAAAGCCATTTTGACGATCGATACTTTTTCCGTACAATATTTACAGGAGTGCTTTCAGAAGCTAATGATGGACTGCCGTTTTCGACTGTTCTCAGGCTCTATCAGGTTTTCAATATTGATTCGGCCATTCTTTATGATATTGGCGGTTTTTTCGACACTGAGCCTGAGCTTGACATGACAGATCTGCAATTCAAATTGCGCTATCGACAAAGATTCTACCGGGACTGGCTGATTCTCGAGGTGGCCCCGCTGCTCACCTTTCCACTGGAATATGACCGCGAGGCGAACCCCGGACTCATTATCAAATTTGAGTTTGATTTTGGCTATCTGAAAGATCGTCAGGCATACCAGAATGTATTTAGCTTTTAGGTTTCATCCTCAAGCAGATATCGACGACTGAAGGGAGTTAACAGTCGTAAACCAAAACACTTTAGTTTCAGACGCCTCCTTTGGCGTTATATCAACTGCCTACATGCACAGAGCCGCATGCAAGGCACGCTGGGCTTTGGCAAACCCTTCCCGTTCCACAATAAACTGCATATTTGTCTGACGTGTTGTCTGGGAGACGGCAAGGATGTTGATACCATTTTCTGCCAGTGCCTGGGATGCTCTTGCCATAATGCCAGGCTGGGCTATATTGGAGCCGATAGCACAGACTATCGCTACCTGTCTGTTGCCAACTAATTCAAAGGTGTCAGTCAATTCTGCAACCAGATGTGGGGAACAATCCTTCTCGGCCACTATGAGATCGATGGTGTTGGCATTGGTCATTTTACTGATATAACTGACATTATGCCGTGCTAGAATTTCCATAATCCGACAATCAAAGCCGACCTCGCCAACCATCCTGGTATCATGTATCTCCACACATGTTACCTTATTGGAACCGGTAACAATTTCCACCTTTGATGTTGGGGCGATAAAGTTTTTGGTGATAAGCGTTCCCGGATGATCAGGATCAAAGGCATTTTTTACTCTGATAGGGATGGATTTGACCTCCAGGGGCTTTGCAGCTTTGGGATGTATCGCTTCCATGCCGACATCGGCTAGCTGATCCGCAACATCATAATTGGTATTGCAGACCGGATGAGCATTATATTCCCCTATGATAAGCGGGTCCCCAGAACAGAGATGGTATTCCTTGTGAATAATCGCCTCAGAAGCCCCAAGTAATACCGCCACTTTAGAAAAGGTCACTTCGGAATAGCCTCGGTCAAACTCGCGCATAATCCCCTCCGTACCTTTGGTATAACCTGTGGCAAAACAAATGGTTGAGAACGGATCAATATCTTTAAAACTGTCTTTTATGCGTCGGTCGATGGTCAGTTGTCTGCCATCCTCCCAACCACTTAAATCGACAAAGGAAGCAGCATAGCCAAGGTTTTTCAAAATACTGGTTGAATTAAAGGCGCTCTGCATCTCACCAAGAGAAGCAAGAAGTTCCCGTGCAGCAAGCAGGAGTTCATTTCGCGTTACATAACCGGAAGCAAGAACATTTTCCATACTGCGCAAGATATTGATGGAAAGATCAATACGATCTCCGATAAAATCATTCGCCTCTTGAAGATGTAATCCGGCAGATACCAGTGTTTCATTGAACTCGAAGAGTCTGTCGCGCAGGGCGAGCATTTTTCGGGGGTAGTTACCCTCATCCTCAAAAAGTTTATAAATGCCGGGCTGACCGGATTTTTTATGCTCGAGCAGTTCATCAGTGACTCCGGCATATGCCGATACAACGTAAATTCGACCATAGACATCATCTTTATCCCGCAATATAATATTCCTGATAATTTCCGGGAAACGGGACATCGATGTTCCACCTATTTTTTCAATACGCAAATTATGTTTTTTCATGGCACTATTAGTTTGTTTTTTTACCTATCTTTGCAATATCATCTATGGTTTCTTGATCAAGGGGATATAACGTACAAAAACCTCTCAGAGTCTGCACGCCTGTCTGTCAAGCGCCGTCAAATAAAACCAGCTAAGCTTACACTGCATGAGGAGCCGACAAAGCCGAGCCTATCCGAAAAACTCCAATGAAACAACAGCTTTCTTTGTCAATCAGTGCAAGAGAAAAACTCAGGTGTCAAGAGCTCAATGGAAACTATCTCACGACTGTTTGGAAACCAAGTTCACAGATGTTTTTTAGCCGGGTCGAAGAACACCATTGTTGCCATTATCGATAATCGTCTCATTTCCTGTAATTTATTCATCCTGGTTTTGATTTTATTCAAGATTGCACTTATATTTTTCAATGTGTTATGTATCGTAGCATGTTCCTGATTACATTCCGGCTATGTAGAACGTTAGAGCGATTCAGATGACCTCCAAGGAGGATTATATGAAAACAGTCTTGAACAGTTCACCAAATTGGAATCCTGCATTATTCCTGAATATCTTATTATTTCTGCTCCTCAGTCTGACGCCAGCCCAATCGGCTCTCGCCTTTGAACTGCTTGTCGGCACCGGAATGGAAGGAACGTTTTCTCAATTCACTGCCCGTGCCCTATGCAGAATATTGACACGACAGGACGAGGAAATCACCTGCACCCCGATCAGTTCAGACGACGAACTGGACATCCTGACAAACGTTCAGGGTGGATCGCTGGATTTCGCCCTGGTAGACTCACAACTGCTCAGCGAATCACTGTCCAGCAAGGGATCCTTTAAATTTCTCGACATCTCTTACGAGCAGCTTCGCATTATCACACCGCTATACAACATTCCAATCATTTTTATTGTCAGACCCGATGCAGATATCGACTCTTATCAGCAATTGACAGGGAAACGTATTAATGTTGGCCCACCGGGATCGCAGGTAAAATATTTAATTAAGACGTTCATGAGCGCTATGGGCTGGACAGAGAAAGACTTTTCCCTGGTGACTGAACTGTCATCTTCGATGTATCAGGACAAAATTGCCTTCAGCCAGGGAACTGTCCAAGCGATGGTCCACCGAGGCGTTCACCCTGACCCGGCAATAGGACAATTATTGAGCCAGGGCCAGGCACATCTGATTGGCCTGGAAGGAGATGGAGTCAAGAAAACTATTGCTCTTTATCCGGGAGTCTCTCAACAAGATCTCACAGAAACAGGTTACAGGAGTCAACCTGGCCCGCTTAAGACATTTGGCACGACGATGGTTCTCGTAACCTCTGCCGACATGGACAATGAGACTGTCCGATTCGTGACCAAAACGCTTTCAGAAAATAAATCCTTCTTTCGAGCCGTTCATCCCTCTATGTCAGCTTTTTCTGTGAATGTGAAGCCTGAGCTATACGGGGGGATCAAAGTCCATGAGGCTGCTCTGCAATGGGTTTCAGGGAAATGACAAACCCTCTGGAAAAGAAATTGGTCCGCCTGGTAAATAACGAGCAGATGAAGGGCTAATAATTCAACAATCGGCGCCAACAAACGAGTACTCATTTCTAAGCGGCCACGAGGCTAGTCTTTTCTGTGGTAGAAGCACACCTTATTGTATGAGCTCTGGGGCAGCAGAGTTGACCGGGTTTGTCACCGGAAAACTGAGGGTAAATGTTGTACCGCTGTCGGGGCTGGACTGGACGTCGATGTACCCCTGATGAGCTTCAACTACCTCTTTAACCAAAGAAAGGCCAAGACCGGACCCGGTTATATGTCTGGTGGCTTTTCCTTTTACCCGATAAAAACGATCAAATATATTGGGCAGATCCTCGCTGCTTATGCCGATACCGGAATCTTTAAAAACAAGGTTAGCAAGTCCACCGGATATCGAAGTTGTGACTTCCAGCATACCGCCTTCCGGAGTATATTTAACCGCATTGGAGACAATGTTCATAATAGCCGTCCGAATGTGATCATAATCCACATTGAACCACCAGTCTTCAGTACAGGGGGTAAAATTAATAGTGATATTTTTAGCCTCGGCTTGAGGACGGGCAACCTCGACAATATCCTCGATAATCTGATGCCCACGGGTTGGTTCAAGATTGAAAACCACCGTACCACTCTCAAGTTTTGAAAGGTTGAGTAGATTGTCAATTAAACGCAGTAAATCCTTGGTTCGCACAATCATCCTGTTGTGCAGTTTGTTGCAGGAAAACTCCGACTCATACTGACAATCCACCTGTAATGCATAGATCATTTGCTCTATTGATGCCAAGGGCGACTTCAGTTCATGGGCTACCATGGCAACAAAATCCGATTTCATCCGATCAATTTCTTTATGAGTCGAAACATCTTCAAAGGTGATTACCGATCCCAGAACCGTTTCTGCAGAACTGATCACCGGGGCACAATGAGCGCGCAAAAAGCGCCTGGAAATCGAACCGGCGGCAAACTCCCGTGTTACCACTCTGGTTTTCTCGATTGACTCCTCCATCATGGCAACAACGGTGTTATCATTGATTGAGGCAGAAAGATGTTTTCCGATAACTGGATCGGTCTGTATCTCAAGCATTTTGATGGCTGCCGGATTGTGATGCACGACGACGCCATCCGGGTCTGCAATTAATACAGCCTCAACCATACAGCCGAAGACAGTTTTCAGGAGACTCTGTTCTTTCTGGATGGCTTCAAGGCTGAGAATACGCTCTTCGCGCAATTTTTCTGTTTCGGCCTGCAATTGGATTTTTTCAATAGCACGGCCAACGACAATGCGGATATAATCGGGAGTAAAGGGTTTTCCAACAAAGTCAAAAGCACCTTGTTTCATTGCGGTCACCGCTTTTGATACCGTGGCAAACCCGGTAATGACAATTACTTCAATCTGGGGCTCGTTTTCTTTTACCCACTCAAGCACCCCGAAACCATCTATGCCAGGCATCATCAAATCAAGCAGAACAATGTCGTAGCCATTCTGCTTGATCATTTCCAACCCGCGTTCTCCGCTTTCAGCCTTGTCAATGACATACATCTCATTGCTCAATGCTCGACTGACACCCTCACGAATTACCTTCTCGTCATCAATGATCAATATGCGCACTGTATCCATGTACTCTCTTCCAGGTCTTAAAAGACCAGCTCTGCGGTGAAATATCTGGACCCGACCCACTGCTGCCGATAAAAAAGCAGGCAGCAGCGAATTGGAACAACTAGCTCAGCCAGCTCTGGATGCGCTCGAGCAGTTCCTGGGGCTCGACAGGCTTGGGCATATAGTCTTCTGCTTCACTTTCAAGCATATCGCGATGAGTATATGTACTCGTCGTCACCCGATCGGCAACGGCAGTCAGCAGAATGATCGGAATTTCTTTAGTGGCATCGTCTGCTTTGAGCTTGGCACATGCTTCATGACCGTTCATTACCGGCATCATGACATCAAGCACGATAAGATCCGGCTTACCCTCGGCTACAGCCTCAAGACCTTCCTGGCCATCGTAAGCGACCCGGACATCATACCCGCCATTTTCAACAATTACTTTAACCGCCTCAACGAAATCCGGGTCGTCATCAATCAAAAGGATCTGCTTTTTATCTGACATCAGTGTCCTCCTTGTAAGTGATACAGAATGATTGATACTTCTTATTATTGTTCAACAGCCGGCCGGGGAAGCAACCCTGCTCCGCCAATGATTTCATTGAGCTTCTCTTCCCACTCAATTGCCATCACATGCGCCCCGGCAATTCCCTCCATCTCCTTAACTTCCTGAATCTGCTCGATGCACATTTCAATACCCTTGGCGGCCTGCTTTTCCTTGGGCTCATCAGCAATTCGTTTGATGACCTCTTCAGGGATGTCAATCCCTGCCACCATGCGGTTCATAAACTTGGCCATCCCGGCTGATTTGAGCGGAGTCACCCCTGCCAGAATTTTCACCTGCTCATGCAAACCCTGTTTCTTGGCATCCTCCATATATTGCTTGAATTTATCCATATTATAGATACATTGGGTCTGCACAAAATCTGCACCTGCATCAACTTTCAGCTTCAGACGGGCAACCCTGATCTCATAGGGATCGGCAAACGGATTCACGGCACAGCCAATGTAGAATTTTGGTGCTCCTTCCAATTTGTCTCCAGAGGGAAAGACGCCTTCGTCCCGCATCATCTTGGCCAGGTGAATCAACTGGATAGAATCGATATCAAAGACATTCTTGGCCTGGGGATCATCTCCGAATTTCTGATGATCGCCCGAAAGACAGAGCAGATTGCGTACCCCAAGCGCTGCAGCACCAAGTAAATCGGACTGAATGGCAATACGGTTGCGATCACGCACCACCATCTGCAGCAGCGGCTCTGTTCCGGACTCCTTAACCAGTATGCAACCAGCCAAAGAACTCATGCGTACCACCGAGGTCTGATTATCCGTCACATTACAGGCGTCAACATTGCCTTTAACATGTTTGGCTTTTTCCAGGACCTTATTTGGATCCGCTCCACGAGGAGGGCCGCACTCTGCTGTGACCGCAAAATGCCCAGCAGCAAGTACTTTCTCAAGATTGCTTCCTGATTTCATTATACCATATCCTCCCTGATTATCCGACGCGGTCCGCCATCCCGTGATGTATCCCACCCTTTGTATGGTTTCAGCTTGCCATAATTTTCCATCTGATCTAACGATTTGAGGCGATCGATAATTAATTGCCAACCACAGGTAACATTTTTAGAGACTTCACAGGTTCCATGAACAGATCCGCCGCATGGTCCATGGAAAATGGATTTTGCACAACGGGTTACCGGACAGATACCTCCTGTAAGATGCAATACGCAATCACCACAGCCCTGGCAGCGCTCGGCCCATTCGCCCTGCCGTTCAGTAACACCAAGAAAGCCTGTATTGATACCTGGCAGAAGAGGCGTGACACTGAACTTCTCCGCCATGAATTGTATACCGGCTCCGCAGGCAATCGAAAGCACCGCCTGGTAATCCTCAACATAGGGACGCATCAACTCAACATATTCAGGGTCGCACTGCCGTTCGAGGCAGACCTCTTTGATCTTAATTTTCTTTCCTGCGGCCTCTCTGGCAAGTCTCACTGTCGAAGCAAGAACCTGCACCTCCTTGTCTCCACCGACCCGACACACGGTCACACAGCCGTAACAGCCGGCAACGATAATGTTGTCGTAGGGTTCGAGCATTTCAATTATTTCTTCAATGGGTTTGGGTGTTCCGGTAATCATGTTTCTACCTCCTGTGCAGACTCTTGAACCTCATGCTTCCGAGCCACGTTAATCGGACTAGGTCCCAATTCAATAACTTGGTCTACAAATTCGTTGGCAAACGCAGCAAATTTTGCCCCTTCTCCTGCGCTCAAATTATACATCTTCACACGATCAGCACCGATTTTGATTTGATCGAGGATGTTGTACACTCTTTCTACACGGGCCCGAGCCCTGATGTTGCCGTTGACATAGTGACAGTCACCCTCAAGGCAGCCGATGACCATGACCCCGTCGGCACCATTTTCAAATGCTTTGAGCAGCAAGGATTCCTCTATCCTTCCCGTGCAGGGCAACATGACAATACTGGTTTCGGGCGGGTAAGAACGTCTTTCCGAACCTGCCAGGTCCGCAGCAGTGTATGCTCAGTGACGGCAGGCAAAGACAATGACGTTGGGGATGAAATCAGCCATCATGTTCCTCCTTGTGCATTGGCGATCGTTTCTTGGCCGTATGATTCTATCTTGGCGTTAATATTTCTATCTTCAAATCTGCCAAGCGTAATAGTTTTAGCTGGACATTCAGCGACACAGATACCGCATCCCTGGCACAGGGCCGGGTTGATATACGCGGTATGCTCTTCGTTAATGACCGGTATCCCGTATGGGCAGGCTCTGACACAGGTCAGACAGACAGCACAATTCTCAGGGATAACAGTAGAGTAAACCCCGGAAAGCTTGAGCTTATCCTTGGCAAGAATGGTTGCTGTCCGAGCGACCGCAGCCTGAGCCTGAGCAATCGTCTCAGTAACACTCTTGGGACCATGCGCCGTACCTGCCATAAAAAGGCCTTCACTGGGCAAATCAACTGGCCGGAGCTTGGTATGGGCTTCTATGAAAAAGCCGTTACTGTTTCGGGGAACCCGCAACATGGAAGCAAGTTCTTCGGCGTCACTCGGCACAATTCCGGTGGAGAGGACGAGCATATCAGGCTTTAGTTGGATGTTACAGCGAATGGAAGGATCCAGCACCCGAATGTCAATAGAGCCCTCATCCGTAGAGATCTCAGGGGATGCATCTTCAGGGTCAAAACGGATAAAATTGATCCCCTCCAACCGTGCCCGACGATATTCCAACTCACCAAGGCCATAGCAGCGCATATCCCGATAGAGCACGTCGATACGTATCTCCGGGTTGATTTCTTTGAGCCTGAGACCATTTTTAATGGCCTGGTTGCAGCAGATTCTTGAACAATAATTGAGGTAGTCGCCGCATCGCGAGCCGGCACACTGCAGCATGGTGAGACTCGACCAGGATGCAGCACGTTCGGGATCATCGACGATGATTGTCTCAAGATCCGTCTGCGATACGACGTTTGGCAGGTCATTGAGACCGTACAAATCCGGTCTCGATTCAGTTGCCCCAGTTGCCACCATAGTGGCTCCGTGGCGAATCTTTCGAGTACCTCCGGTTGGGGTCATCACCTCACTTTCAAACGAGCCGACAAAACCATGCTGTTCTATTACCATGGAGTTGGTAAATACCCTGATACGATCGTTATTTAGCACCTGTTCTTTGAGAGAAGCAAGAAACGGCGCCATGTCCTGTCCATCCCAGCTCCTTTTCAGAAAACGCAGCTGGCCGCCCAGTTCCTCCTGCTGCTCAACCAGATAGACACCAAAACCCTGTTTAGATGCCTCTAAAGCTGCCGTCATTCCTGCGACACCGCCTCCAACGATCAACAGGCTCGATTCCACATCAAACTCAAGTTCATTGAGTGGTTCCGCCTGTGCAGCATTTGCTACAGCCATGCGCATCAGACGGCGTGACTTCTCCGTGGCTTTTTCGGGTTCTGTGGGATGCACCCAGCTGCATTGATCCCGAATGTTTGCCATATCAAAGAAATACTTATTAATCCCGGCCTGACGCAAGGTAGACATAAAGAGCGGTTCATGAGTGCTCGGAGAACAGGCTGCCACCACGATCCGGTTGAGTTTATGTTCTTGAATAATCTCTTTAAGGGATTCTTGAGAATCCTGAGAACAGGTGTAAAGCGGGTGATCGGTATAGACCACTCCTGGTAGCGTCTTAGCGTATTCTGATACCTCGTTAACATCGACTACAGAGGCAATATTTGAGCCGCAATGGCAGACAAAGACACCAATTCGCAACTCCTCACCAGACTCAGGTACGACCTCTTGAGGCAATACTTCGGGAGTCAGCAAGGTGCCCCTGGCAGCGGAAAGGCTTGCCGATGCGGCCTGTGCTGCACCTGATGCCTCACTTACCGTCTCTGGAATGTCCTTTGGCCCGTTAAAAGCGCCGCTGACAAATATTCCTGGCCGTGAGGCGGCCAGCGGACTAAAACCATCAGTTACCGCGAAACCGTACTCATCGAGGTCGATATCAAGTGTTTGGGCCAGCTTCTTGGTTGTTTCAGGAACCTGAATGCCAACTGATAGAACAACCATTTCAAAAACCTCAGAGATGCGCTCACCGGCCTCATCAGTATAGCGTAGTTCAAGATCACCGGTTTGGGGATCCTCAAAGATACGGCTGATCATGGCCCGAACAAAGCGCACGTTATTATCTTTCGCTCTGGTTATATAGTCATCGAAATTTTTACCAAACGAGCGCATATCTATATAAAAAATTGTCGGTTCAATGGCAGAATCGTGCTCTCTGGCGATATAGGCC
>Ga0316201_10002750_pt1 | contig 12664 bp, 12 predicted proteins | sample CS6wburrow_MG_FD_204516 | JGI IMG/M metagenome (GOLD analysis project Ga0316201, IMG submission 204516) | Coastal sediment microbial communities from Delaware Bay, Delaware, United States - CS-6 worm burrow | ecosystem: Environmental > Aquatic > Marine > Coastal > Sediment | place: USA... | reverse complement strand
CTAACCAGCATACCTGCTTATTTCGCCGGCTCGACTGGATGATCGCATCTTTGGAAATATCGAGGCCGATAAAGCTAAGACTTGTCTGTCCATCCTGCTCACTCAAAAACTGACATAAACGATCCAGGTAATAGCCTTCACCGCATCCGGCATCGAGAAAACAGAGATCGCTATCTTCTCTCATCTGTGACAGTACCAGCTCATTCAACCTGTTTGCAACAGGCATATATAAACCGCTATCCAGGACTCGGCTCCTGGCTAATACCATCGCTTTGCTGTCTCCCGGTTGTTTCGAGCGCTTATGCTGCACCGGCAGCAGGTTGACATAACCCTGTCGCGCTATATCGAAGGTGTGGCCGTTGCTGCAGCTTAGCTGCTTGTCAGTCGAGGCGAGCCTCTCGCCGTCGATCGGGCATGCGATATTATGTGCTCGTTTGATGTTCATTCGCGTGGGATGGTTTGAGTAATTTTCCTGTTTAGCCCTGTTTATGCAATCGAAAGCGATAATCTTTATTAAAGCATGGATATAGCAGCCCGTGCTGTATAAGATTCGCCCCTATGTCGAATAAAACCATTAAAACCGATGTCCTTATCATCGGTGCCAGTGCATCAGGCTTGATGTGTGCAATACAAGCTGGCATGCGGGGGCGTAATGTCACCGTACTGGACCACGCAAACAGAGCGGGTAAAAAGATACTCATGTCAGGTGGCGGCCGATGTAATTTTACCAATATGGATATCGATGCGGCTAATTTTATATCGCACAATAAACATTTTTGTAAATCTGCCCTCAGCCGGTACACGCAGTGGGATTTCATCGCCATGGTTAACGCTCACCGTATCCCATACCATGAGCGTGATCTCGGCAAGCTGTTCTGTGATGACAGCGCGAAAGATATCCTCAACATGCTGTTGCAGGAATGCAAAAAGGCCAAAGTAAAGATCCAGCTTAACTGTGATATCAAAGATATCGAAAAACATGCTGATGGTATGTATGACATCAATACCTCGTCTGGCAACTTTCACAGCAGATCGCTGGTCATTGCCAGTGGCGGCCTGTCGATTCCAAAGATGTGCGCCAGCCCGCTCGGTTATAAAGTCGCCGAACAGTTCGGCCATCATATCTGGCCAACCTCACCCGGACTGGTACCCTTCACGCTGCAACCGCATGATAAAGAGAAGCTGGAAGTGCTCTCCGGGGTATCGGTGGATTGCATGGTCAGCAATCGACGTATCCAGTTTAAAGAGAGTATCCTGTTCACGCACCGTGGCCTGAGCGGGCCCGCGATTCTACAGATTTCGTCTTACTGGAAGCCGGGAGAGACAATAACGATCAACCTGCTACCTGATCTGTCGGTCATCGACCTGTTGACAGCGAAGAGAGAAAAGCAGCCACAGTTAAAACTAAAAACTGTCCTGGTCGATGTTCTGCCCAGGCGTCTGTTAGCCGTTCTGTTAGGAACAGAAACCATCGAACAACCGCTGCAGAACCTCTCCAGGGAGAGGATATGCGCTATCGCTGAAATATTACACAACTGGCAGATAAAGCCGAACGCAACGGAAGGCTATCGAACCGCTGAAGTCACCCTGGGTGGTGTTGATTGTGATGAACTGTCATCGAAGACCATGGAGTCCAGGCTAACATCAGGTTTGTACTTTATCGGTGAAGTCGTCGATGTTACCGGCTGGCTGGGCGGATACAATTTCCAGTGGGCCTGGTCATCAGGTTGGTGTGCTGGTCAGGCTGTCTGATCTATGAATCTAGCGACTGCCAAATTCATCTGCCATGCGATTGACGATGCCCCTGATGAACTCGATAAAATCGTCGACACCGGCCTGATCTTCGTTCCGGCGGCATTCGTTCATCGCTGAGATAGCAAGGTTGATCGCAGCATGATAGTTGCCTTTATCGAGGTGTGTCTGGATGCTGCTTTTTTCTGCCTGTATATCCATAATTCATCCTGCCTTGCGGAAGATTTTAAAGGCCCTGACATCCAGTGTACTAAAATCACCTCGACGAGCAAGACCTTTTGATAGCATTTAGCCTGACGATAGAAACTAGATGACTACAAACTGTCTATGACAGCGTTCAAGGTAGCACTCGGACGCATGACCTCTGCTGCCTTTACTTTATCCGGCCGGTAATAACCACCGATATCAACTGGTTTACCCTGTACTGCATTCAACTCCTCGACGATCTGGTCCTCATTGTCAGCGAGCTGCTGCGCGATCGGTGTGAAAATTGTCTGGAGCTCTTCATTGTCAGTCTGTTCGGCCAGTGCCTGCGCCCAGTACATGGCCAGATAGAAATGACTGCCTCGTATATCCAGCTCACCGGTCTTGCGTGATGGGGATTTATTGTTGTTCAGGAACATGCTGTTAGCTTTGTCCAGAGCCGCAGCCAGTACTTTTGCTTTTTCGTTGTCTGTTTTCAGGGCCAGGTCTTCGATAGAGACCGCGAGAGCCAGGAATTCACCGAGTGAGTCCCAGCGCAGGTGATTTTCTTCTACTAACTGGGTAACCTGTTTTGGCGCAGAACCACCGGCGCCTGTTTCGAACAGGCCGCCGCCTGCGAGCAATGGCACGATCGACAACATCTTTGCACTGGTACCGAGTTCCAGTATAGGAAACAGGTCGGTCAGATAATCACGTAATACGTTACCTGTCACCGAGATAGTGTCCTGCCCTGCCTGTACGCGTTTCAATGTATAGTTGATCGCGTCGACAGGCGACATTATTGCTATCTCGAGGCCGCTGGTGTCATGATCCTTGAGGTAAGTCTCTACCTTGGTTATCAGGTTTGCGTCATGTGCGCGGTTCTTATCCAGCCAGAAGATGGCTGGCTGGCCGGTGGCACGGGCACGGTTCACTGCCAGTTTGACCCAGTCCCGTATCGGCAGGTCTTTGGTCTGGCACATACGCCAGATATCACCTTTTTCGACTCTATGCTCGAGTAAGACATCACCGTCCTCATCCGTGACCCGAACACTGCCATTGGCAGGGATCTCAAAAGTTTTATCATGTGAGCCGTACTCTTCCGCTTTTTGCGCCATCAGGCCAACATTGCTGACATTGCCCATGGTGGTAACATCGAAGGCGCCATGCTGCTTACAGAAGTCGAATACCGCCTGGTAGATACCGGCATAGTTACGGTCAGGGATCATCGCCTTGGTATCATGAAGCTTGCCGTCGGTTCCCCACATCTTGCCTGACGAGCGAAGGGCCGCTGGCATCGAGGCATCGACGATGACATCACTTGGTACGTGCAGATTGGTAATACCTTTATCAGAATTAACCATCGCCAGCTCTGGTCGTGTCTGGTAGACCGCCTGGATATCGTCTTCGATCTCGCTGCGCTGTGCCTCCGGCAGACTGGCAATCTTGGCATAGACATCACCCAGGCCGTTACGGGTATCAATACCCAGCTTCTCGAATGTTGCAGCATGTTTTGCAAATACGTCTTTAAAATAAACGCTTACTGCGTGGCCGAAGATGATAGGGTCAGAGACCTTCATCATGGTGGCTTTCAAGTGCAGAGAAAGCAGTACGCCCTCTGCTTTTGCATGCTGAATAGCTTCTTCGAAAAACGCCCGTAATGCAGTACAGCTCATCACCGTGGCATCGATCACTTCGCCGGCAAGTACCGGCGTCTTTTCTTTCAGTATCCTGGTCTCACCACTATCGGTTATTAGTTCGATCTTGAGGTCACCTGCTTTATCGATGACCGTCGATTTTTCGCTAGAGTAAAAGTCGCCATCACTCATCGAGGCGACATGTGATTTAGAATCAGGTGACCACTCTCCCATCGAATGCGGATGCTTTCGTGCATACTCTTTAACCGGTGCAGCGACGCGACGGTCAGAATTGCCTTCACGCAGGACCGGGTTGACGGCACTTCCCAATACCCTGGCATAACGTGACCTGATATCCTGTTCTTCCGGTGTCTGCGGGTCTTGCGGGTAATCAGGGATGTCATAGCCAAGACTCTGCAGCTCTTTGATCGCTGCAGTCAACTGCGGGATCGAGGCACTGATATTTGGCAGTTTTATGATATTTGCTTCGGGTGTTTTAGCCATTTCTCCCAGCTCGGCAAGCGCATCGCCGATCTTTTGATCTTCGCTCAGCTTATCGGGAAAGTTGGCGATGATTCGTCCGGCAAGTGATATGTCACGGGTTTCCACATCGATGCCTGCCGCTTTTGAGAAAGCCTGAACGATCGGTAAAAAAGAATAGGTCGCTAATGCGGGTGATTCATCCGTTTCGGTATAGATAATCTTCGGTGCGGCAGTTTGTGACATCGTCAGTTTCTCTCAGAGATTGAAATTATGGCGTGTTTCTATATTAGGTACGCATTATATTCTAGAAAGCTGATGGAATCACGCCGGATTAGCCTGATACGGCGATTAAGTGAGCAATGTCAGTGTATTGATGAAGAGAACGACTACTTCTTGAGTGCCAGCAGGGATAGCAGCGTCATGCAGGCACTGAATACCAGGAGCAGGATAGACAATACCATCAGTGATTCGGCTATGGTGATGCCAAAGACGATCTCCGGAGTATAGCCACAGGTGGTCTCCACGCGAAATAACCATGGCAGCCATTCATCGAGAGCCAGCCAGGCTGGCAGTCCCAGATCAAAACCGCAGTCACTGAACACGAAGCCGCGCTCTGTTCCAAGCAGCTGGTATGCTCGCTCGCTCATACTGACTGCGACCAGGACCGTCGATATGTTCGCCAGTACATTGATCAGCGGATGCCTTCTGGTTAGCAATCCGATCACGGCGATGAATATCAGTAATGATAATAAAATCCTTACCTGGATACACATCAAACAAGGTGGCTGTTCGCGAATATACTGGAAATACATGGCCGCAGCCATCAACAGCAGGCTGCCTGCTATATACACCAGCCAGTACCCGCGGGCCTGCTGTATGTCTTTCAGTCGTTTCAGTATAGTCAAGTTCTCGTTACCCTATCTGTGCGTTCTTCATTGTGGCATTCTTCAAGTGCTATCTAATATAAACTATATTCTCCATAACATCATTAGCAAATATCATGTATTATTTGCTGTTACATGACCATTTAAATGATGCATATAGGTGAAATCATGCACTACACAGAAGAACAGATGGCTGAGATGGATATTCTGATTCGCTACAACCTGCAGAGTACGCAACAGGGTATCAAAGTGCATTCACGTGCAAATAAGGAACAGATTGCGGCTGTGCAGCGTTTATTCGACAAAGGGCTGGTCACTGCCGTCGATGGCGGTTACCTCACTGATCTCGGCAGAAAGGCAGCCGAACATGCTCAGGCGCTGTTATTGATACTTGCGCCACATCAGCAGAGCATGGCCAGTTAACGGCTTAAGATCACTTCTTGCCCGCATAGATAACATGTTCTCCCCAGTTCCATGTGCGCTGGATCTCTTTGCCTGATAACGGGTATAACTCTACCGACATCTCAGGTAACCGCAGTATCGCACAGCAGTTGTTGAATACTGTACTGCCAGGGTTTATCACCAGCATATCAGCAATCTTTTCGACAAAAACCTGGTGAGTATGACCGACTATGAGGATGTCGTAATCGAAAGATGATAACGTTTCAGCCCATTGTTCGAGCCTGTCTGCCATCAGTTCACCATGTTTATCCAGTAGTTTGATGCCACCATGGCAGCCATCGGGCGGCTGAGCATGAACCATATATACTTTCTTGCCTTCGATGACTGTTTCATAGGACACCGGCAGATTGTTGAGATAAGTAGTACAGTCGTTTGATTCACCCTTGTTACGTTCGAGATATAAAAGATCGTGATTTCCAACGATTGTCTTGCAGTCCTGTTCGATGAGCAGTTTTATGGTCGGCTCGAGCTCATCCATATAACCTGCTATATCACCAGCACAGAAAACGTCATCGACGCCAGCATCTGTGAACAGTGAGAACGCTTCCGCAACCGTATCCGGTGCGGCGTGAACATCACTGATTAAGCCGATCAATGTCATAACAGGGTTTCATCTTCAGTCAATATTACGATTCTGCGTTATTGTAGGCGATGTCGCAATCTCTAAACAGCGCTATCGCTTGACATAATCAGACGATTGCATTACTTTAACGCTTCACTTTTTGACATCAGTCCGGCTAATACAGAAAAAGGATCATCGCATGAACAAAAAAGACCTGTTTAATGAAGTAACCATAGGTAACCTAACCCTGAGCAACCGCATTGTAATGGCACCGATGACACGAAACCGGGCTGCTGAAGGAAATGTTCCGCAGGCGATGAATGTCAAATATTACCGGCAACGTGCGGGTGCCGGCCTGATCATCACAGAAGCATCGCAGGTATCACCCGAAGGTGTGGGTTACCCGGCAACGCCCGGCATCTATAGTCAGCAGCAGGTCGACGGATGGAAGATGGTGACCGATGCTGTTCATGAAGAAGGTGGTCATATCTATATCCAGTTATGGTATTGCGGACGCATATCACACCCTGACCTGCTTCCGGGTAAGCAGACACCGGTCGCTCCTTCAGCGATAAGACCGGAAGGTGAAGCCGTGACGTTCGAGGGCATGAAAGCCTTTGTCGAGCCACGTGCGTTAACGACTGACGAGATCAAGGTTATCATAGGGCAATACAGAGACGCGGCTGAGAACGCAAAACAGGCAGGCTTTGATGGTATTGAAGTACATGCCGCTAACGGTTACCTGATCGACCAGTTCCTGCGCGATGGCAGTAATCACCGGACCGATGAATACGGCGGTAGCGTCGAAAATCGCATGCGACTGTTGAATGAAGTGCTCGATGCCGTCTCCGAGGTTTGGAATAGCAAGTGTATCGGTGTCCGCCTGACGCCTGAGAACAGTTTTAATTCGATGTCTGACTCAGATCCGCAATCGCACTTTAATTACTTCATCTCTCAGCTAAACAAACGTGACCTGGCTTATATACATGTGCTCGAGGGCGATATGATGAGTGAAGCAAGAAACGTTGACTATCGTGCGCTGCGAGATGCATATGATGGTATTTATATGGCAAACAATGGTTACGATAAGCAGCGTGCCCAGACCGCGCTGGATAATAACGACTGTGACCTGGTCGCTATTGGAGTACCCTTCCTGGCAAACCCGGACCTGGTGCATCGTTATGAACATGACCTGCCGCTCAATGAAGCTGACCCGGCGACTTTTTATGGTGGTGACGAAACCGGTTACACAGACTACCCGGTAGCGGAACAGGATGTCGCTGAAACAGCGTAAATATGCTTAGCCATCTTCGGTGGGTACCGGGGGTGGCTTTTTATTATGCCACTACACATCCAGCACAACTCTTCTCTTGAATTTAGCTGTAGAAGACGCCATGCTATTAGCATGTCAGCAAAACAACTATTCATACTGTTAATAACACCACTGTTATCGATAACTCACGCAGTTGCTGACGCTGACGAATATTCTTTGCTACGCCAGCAGATGATCAGCGAGATCGAAGGTGATGTTGAGATAACGACAAAAGCCCTGAATAAAAAATCATTTGATGCTTCCGTGATACGGGCGCTTAAGGCAGTTCCGCGGCATGAGTTTGTACCACCAGACCTGCGTGCACAGGCATATGAAAACAGGCCTTTGCCGATCGGACACGGCCAGACCATATCCCAGCCTTATATCGTCGCACTGATGACTGATTTGCTGCAACCAGAACCAGGTCAGTCAGTATTGGAGATCGGTACAGGGTCAGGCTACCAGGCTGCCGTGCTCTCCGAGCTGGTGGCGCAGGTATACAGTATCGAAATCATCGAACCGTTAGCGAAAGCGACCAGCCGGTTGTTAAAACAACTGAGTTATAACAATATTGAAACTCGAATAGCCGACGGTTATGATGGCTGGCCGCAACATGCGCCTTTTGACAGCATCATAGTAACCGCAGCTATCAGTCATATTCCGCCGCCATTGGTAAGACAACTAAAAAAAGGCGGACGCATGGTAATACCTGTCGGTTCACGATTCCAGACTCAGTACCTGACACTGGTGGAAAAAGATATGCAGGGTAAAGTCACGACACGGCAGTTATTGCCTGTTTATTTCGTACCATTTACCGGCGGCCACTAGGGCCGCCTTCTGTTTTTTATGTTTCAGCTGGCTGGCAATCGATCTTCGACACCACCGCTGCTTTCTATCTTTATCCTGTCTGCAGCCGCCCTGGCTTATGAAGTTTTATTGATAAGACTGTTTTCCATCATTCACTGGCACCACTTCGCTTTCATGGTGATCAGTATCGCACTGCTCGGGTACGGAGCCAGCGGCAGTTTTATTACCGTATTCAGACGCAGATTGCTGAACAGTTTTGATCACGTATTTATCATCAATACCGTATTTTTTGGTCTTTCTTCTATCGCCTGTTTTATCGCCGTACAGCATCTGCCGTTCAATGCACTCGAGATACTTTGGGATAGATCGCAGTGGCAACGGCTATTATTAAGTTATCTGCTGCTAACCCTGCCTTTCTTCTTTGTCGCCAATGCTATCGCGCTTACCCTGATGCGTTTTCCCGAGAGGATCTCATTGGTTTATGGCGTCGATCTCATCGGCGCAGGAATCGGTGCGATACTGGTGATGGTATTACTGCAGCAATTTACACCGGTTACCATCATTCGCATCCTGGCTATCAGCGGAATGGCCGCTGGGTTATTTGCGTTTCATAACCTGGCCAGTGCGCATAGAAAGTCGATCGCTATGCTGTTTTTTCTCTGCGTGCTCGCGGTTACTGTGACACCGCAGAAATGGCTTGATCTGCGTCCTTCAGAATATAAAGGGCTGACACAAACGCTACAGGTGAAGGATACTTCCCTGTTGTATTCACACAGCTCGCCGGTATCACAGACCGATGTCGTACAGAGCTCTTATATACCGTTTCGCAATGCCCCGGGCATGAGCCTGCAGAGCAAGGCAGCGCCACCTGAACAGCTGGCAGTATTCAGAGACGGCGATGAGATGACCACCATCGATCACGTGACAGACAAAAAATCATATGATTATCAGGATTATGTGAGCTCCGCCCTGCCTTATCACGTGCATGGTTCGCCACAGAATGTGCTCATACTCTCCTCGGCGACAGGAACAGCGATTCTACAGGCAGACTTCCATGAGGTAGCAAAAGTCGATGCGGTGGAACCAGATGAGCAACTGAGCCAGTTGATCACGGAGAAGTTTGCGGACTATTTTGGCTGGGACAGACTGAAGAATAAGGTAACCATCCACACTATAGCGCCACGTGGCTTTGCCGCATCAGGTAATAGTTATGATCTCGTCGTCATGGGACCGTCCGGTGCCTCAGCCGGCGGTTCAGCGGGCGTGCATGCGCTGTCTACCTCTTATGATTACACTGTGGAAGCCCTGCAGTCCTATCTGAAATTGCTGGCACCTGAAGGGCTGCTGAGTATCACCATGTGGACCAGCACCCCCGCGCGTGGCAACCTGAAATTATTCACCACTGCGGTTGAAGCGATGAAGAAGTCCGGTATCAGCCATCCGGAAAACAACATCGCATGGATCCGAAGCTGGAATACTGCGACCTTGATACTGAAGAAAACCGCATTAACGGAACAGGAAATAAACAGGGCGCGAGAATTCAGTAGTTCTCGAAGCTTTGACCTCGCCTGGCTGCCCGGCATCAGGCCGGAAGATATCAACCGCTTCCAGATATTGCAGGAACCGGTGTTCTATCTTGCTGCACGATCAGCACTGGAACAGCAGGCCAAAAACACGGAGCACAGTTTTATCCAGCAGTATAAATTCGACATCAGGCCCACCACGGACGACCGGCCCTATTTCAATAACTATTTCAGGTGGTCCAGTTTCGAAGAGTTTGTTACGATGCCAGGACAGGTCGGCATATCGATGATCGGTGTAGGTTATCCGACACTGCTGTTCACCATGGTGCAGGCATCTGTAGCGGCTGTCGTTCTGATATTACTGCCTCTTCTGCTGGTACGCACCGGGAAGGATAAGGCTGACAGGGAAAGAAAAGCAGGCAAGCGAAAAAACATTGTCATCTACTTCCTTGCGATCGGTCTGGCATTTCTTTTTATCGAGATAGCTTTCATCCAGAAATTCACCCTGATACTTAGCCAGCCGCTGTATGCGGTCGCTGTCGCGCTCTGTGCATTCCTGATTTTTTCGGGGCTCGGCAGTCTCTATGTGCAGCGATGCATCGCAAAGCAAGCGTTATCGATCGTCCCTGTATTATTACGGCGCTCGGTATTACTCATCGGAATTATCGTTATCTTATATATATCTTTGCTGCCGATGCTCAGCAGCATGATAATGGCGCTGCCGGAAACGGTGAGGATCATCTCAGCGTTTATAATCGCTGCGCCATTGGCATTTGTCATGGGCATGCCGTTTCCTCTCGGCATGGCTACTCTACAACAGAAAAGTCCCCAGCTCATGCCCTGGGCGTGGGGCATCAATGGCTGTGCCTCGGTACTTAGTGCGGTACTGGCCGTTCTGCTCGCGATGGAGATCGGATTTAACGGCATCATGCTATGTGCAGCTATGCTGTACCTGGTAGCATGGTCCTGCGACAGGATGTAGTGCTGTCTTACTCGTCTGGCAGCGCATATTCAGTCTGTGTACCAACATTTGACTGATCATCAAAAACCCTGTACTCATAACTACAGATCTTGATCGCGTCGCCATGTTTTATCTCTTTTTCTGTAACCTGAAGATTATTAACATAAGTGCCATTGGTGCTATTCAGGTCGTAAATGCTTATATCCAGCTGCTCCGGAAGATACTTGTTGGGAACAAGTCTTATCAGCGCATGTTGGCCGCTGACCTCACCATCATCCAGCTGCAAACTGTTACCGTGGTTACGTCCGATAGTGAACTCGCCAGCCGAAAGATCGATATCGGAAACCACAGCACCGTTTATAATGTGTTTAAGTTTTATCAAGATAAGCTCCTAAAACGTGTACAAAAAGACTGTAGCTTAACCATAGACCAATTAGAAATAATTGGGCATCAAAAAGTTTATAACATTTTAGATTTTCTCTAAATTGTAGATATTTTGACAAATGTCACAATTCTTATTAATACTCGGCGCTAAGATTATAGTTGTTAGCAGTAAGCTGACATTAAATGTGACTAAAAAAGGAGTGTTATATGGATGAAAACAAACAACGGGAAGATGAAACCAGGAAGCTAACATTTGTTGTGATTTTTATGTCATTGTTCGTGGCAGTGTTATTTGGGCTTGGACCACTGATATAATTGTTAGCACCCTGTGGAGATGGTACACACCATCATATAATCAGTGATACGGCGGCTTTCATAGTCGCCGTATTTAAATCAGCAGGTTCGATATCATAATCGCATGTCACAGCAGATCATCATCCGATTCCATGGCCAACTGAATGATTTTCTGCAAGCGCAGCTAAAGGATAGAGCATTTGCTGTTGCGTTCAAAAAGACCCGTTCAGTCAAAGATCTTATCGAATCAATCGGAATCCCTCATACGGAGATCGACCTGATCGTATGTGATGATAAATCGGTTGCTTTTGATTACCAGGTTCAGCCTGGAGATCGAATAGAAGTTTACCCGCTTTCTGTATCCCCGGTGTTGTCACAAGCTGATCATGCGATCGTACATTGTCAGCCTGAACCACTATCAGAGCATCGTTTCGTGCTTGACGTACACCTGGGAAAACTTGCCTCATACCTGCGTATGCTTGGATTTGATACGCTATATCGTAATGACTACGATGACCCGGTACTGGCGGATATATCTGCTGCTGAGCAACGCATACTACTAACCTGTGACAGGATGCTGCTCATGCGTAAGCAGGTCAGCTATGGTTATTATGTCCGTAACAGGAGACCTCAACAGCAGCTACTGGAAATTCTGTCACGATATGAACTGTACTCTCAGATCAAACCCTTCAGCCGATGTATGTACTGTAATGGCAACACTCGAGCTGTCAGCAAGCGCTCCGTAGAAACACGCCTGCTAGCAAAAACAAGAAAACACTATAACGATTTCTATCAATGCGATACCTGCAAAAAAATTTACTGGAAAGGCAGCCATTATCAGGAGATGAAGAAGCTGATCGATAGATTCAAAACGGGTGATGTATATAAGTAAGGATTTATTTAGTTTGATTTGCTGTGCTCGAATATCAGTAATATTTCAAACGATTGCTTGTATTTTATTGAACATTGGACGTATACTGATTATCGCTATGCTATTTAGTCAGCAATAAATGTGCGGAAAAAGGAGGCTTTTATGGATAATAAGAAAGCAATAGAAGATGAGACTAAGAAACTTAGATTCGTTGTTCTTTATATGTCTATGTTCGTACTGGCATTATTTGGACTCGGTCCAATGATGTGATAAAAGGCAATCTGAAGTAATTGCCATTACAAAATTAATATCTTGGCGGCTTAGATAGCCGCTTTTTTTTGTCGACTTATAAAATTTGGTCTAGGTTTCGTGTAACTAAAAAGCGACAACCATGATGGCTGCCGCTTTTTTATATTCTTAATAATGATAAGAATCCAGTTTTACTCAGCTAGAGTAGGTGCTTCTGGTGCTGCTTCCTGCTGACCAGATTGACCGCCCTGGCCACTACCGCCTTTCTGGTTTCTATTCTGGTTCTGGTTCTGCTTTTGA
>Ga0316201_10002749_pt1 | contig 12665 bp, 7 predicted proteins | sample CS6wburrow_MG_FD_204516 | JGI IMG/M metagenome (GOLD analysis project Ga0316201, IMG submission 204516) | Coastal sediment microbial communities from Delaware Bay, Delaware, United States - CS-6 worm burrow | ecosystem: Environmental > Aquatic > Marine > Coastal > Sediment | place: USA: Delaware... | reverse complement strand
GTATATTACGAGGGTGATCAGGAAGCTTTTAACTCACTTTTTGATATGGAATATATTTATGGTCAGATTCTTGAAGAAAGCGAGGAACCATCCGTTGTAACTTTTAATGAGGGAATTAAAAGCGAGGGGGTAACCCAGGGTTTATGGAATGAGTTGATTTATCAAATCCAGAATGGTACTTATTATAATTATGTAGGTCACAAAACTTATGATGACCGCATAGAGGTTTTGTTCAGGTTGTTTTCTGACTCAGGCCTTAATTACCATAACTACATATTTCATCAGGTGGAAGAAGAATATAAGATCAAAGATGTTTTCTTGTATATAACTGGGGAATACTTTACAGAATCCCTTACAACAGCTTTCCGCAATATTTTTGCTTCTATGAATGGGGCAACAGATAATCTGGAAATAGATTATACGACGATGATCAGGTTAACTGAAGTTAATAATCTTTTACAGGAAGGAAAAAACGAAGAAGCAATAAGGATAATTGAAGAAGAGATAGATAAGAAGTACCAAAATCATCGAAAAGTCTTAATATTCAAGCTAAGAGCTTTAAATGATGTGACCAGTGAAGATTACCTAGATGTAGTTGATAAATTAAGCAAGATGACGGATGTGAAATCGACCTTGTTCCTTCTTGGAATAGATCGTTATTTTATCGTGGGGGAGTATGATGAATCAATGAAAATGGTGGATAGTCTTGGTATGTTGACAGGGGATGCTATGCTGGATCACTATAGAGGAAACATATATTTGGCCCAGGGTAGAATAGATGAAGCCATTGTGAGTTTCCAAAGGTTAAAGGACAATTTTCCTTATTTACCTGAATCATATGACAATCTGGTTGACTTATACTATCAGTTGATGGAATATGAAAAGGCTTTTAAAATTTTAAATGAGGCACACCTGAATATTCAACTTTCTAAAAGTGAACTAAGTTCAATCATCGATCAGCAGTACCCGATGATCAGCAACCAGCTTTACTATCAGGATTGGTTGGAAAGTATAACTTCTGATTTTGAGGCGATGGCTACTTCAATCACTGAAGAATTGGTCGACATCTGGCAATTGGAAAAGATAAGCGATTTGGATGGGAACTCAATGAAAGTTCCTGATGGGCTGGATCAATGGATCTTCAATGCTGATTATTCTTGTTTTATCAAGCATGAGAAAGAGGAGGAAACCGGATTGTGGGAATATGATCTGACAACGGATCAATTATTTCTTTATCTCCCGATCGATGATCAAAGTGAGGAAGGTAAAAAGTTCATGCAAGAGGGGGAGTTTTTTGAAGATGATGCTGGAAACATATTTTCCAGAAAGAATTTGGATATATCTGTGCTTTGTGGATCAAGAATGTCGGTGGTAGATGAAACGGGTATTGTTTTAACATTTAAGAGAGCTGCATCAGGAGTTGGATTTGAAAAATTTGAAGGAAAGGTGGTGTACCAGAATGTTGTGAAGGACAAATCAGGAAATTACACCAGCAAAGAAATAGAACATATGATAGGTGATTATTATACTTATTATGTCAAAGGCAATAAAAACAGGACTGAAGCCTCAGGACTGTATAAAGGCATCAAATTGTATGCAGGAGGAGACACAATATATAGTTTTGAAGCAAATGCTGATACAGTATATTATGAACTAATTTCAGAGAAACAAGAAGAAGTCATAGATTGGGAGATTATAGAAGAAGGCCCTGAAATATTAGGTTTTAAAACAAAACGTTTTTTTTACCAGACGCTACAAGAATCCAATGAAATTTACTATTCTGATGAGTTGCAAATTGAAGTTCAGGATAAAGATATAGATCCCGGAGCATGGAATTTCTTTTATCACATGACTTCGTCTGTCGGATTAAAATCATTACTTGATGATCCGGAAAACACCATAGAGGCTCTAGCATCTAAGGTGATAGCCATTGAATTACCAGAATCTTTATTTGAAGTTCCCAGGGGGGTACGTGTATCACTGAATGAATAAATATATATTTCATGTAGATCAATGAATATATTTGAAAGATGTATCTTTTCATGATGAATAGAACAAGCATAATATCCTTTTGCCTGATAGTTATTGTTATAGCTGGTTGCAGGCAAGTATCTAATATTTCTGATGAGATTCAAGGGTGGGAGTCCATTGCTGACGAAGTCACCATCATTAGAGATGATTATGGGGTTCCACATATTTATGGAAAGACGGATGCTGATGTAGTATTCGGCCTCATGGTTGCCCAATGTGAGGATGATTTCAACCGCGTGGAAGTGAATTATATTAATGCCATGGGAAGGATGGCAGAAGTTACTGGAGAAGAAGACATCTTTCTCGATCTCAGGATGAAGATGTACATCGATACCAACGAGTTAAAACAAGAGTACCAGGAAAGTCCTGCATGGCTGAAGAAGCTGATGGATGGATTTGCTGATGGTATGAATTATTATCTGCACTCGCATCCAGATGTTGAACCGCTATTAATTGACCGTTGGGAACCATGGATGGCACTGAGCTTCACTGAAGGAAGTATCGGTGGGGATATAGAAAGGATATCTACAAGACAGCTGGCTTCCTTTTATGGAGAGAAAGAACAAGGGAATATTGAAGTGATACCTGAGGACCAGAAAGAACCTTCAGGATCTAATGGAATCTCAATTGCTCCGGGTCTTACTGCAAATGGGAACGCCCTCTTTTTAATCAATCCACACACCTCGTTTTTCTTTAGAGCTGAAGTCCACATGGTCAGTGAAGAAGGGTTGAATGCTTACGGAGCGGTTACCTGGGGTCAGTTTTTTATATACCAGGGCTTCAATGATCGATGTGGATGGATGCATACTTCCTCCAGGGCTGATGCCATAGATTACTATGCTGAAACCATCCGTAAAAATCAGGGTACGCTGGAATATTTGCATGACAATGCCTGGAAGCCGGTCATTGTAAAATCCATCTCCATACCATATAAAGATGGGGAATCCATGGCCACAAAAACCTATGATGCTTATTATACACATCACGGTCCCATCATCAGAGTTGAAGATGATAAGTGGATCTCCATTGCACTGATGAAAGAGCATATTAAGGCACTTACCCAATCATACAATAGGACAAAGGCCAGAAATTATGACGAGTTCAAAGCTACAATGGACTTGAATACGAATTCTTCCAACAATACGGTGTACGCAGATGCTGATGGGAATATTGCTTATTTCCATGGTAATTTCATACCAGTGAGAGATGAGAGTTATGACTGGAGTGGAGTAGTAGATGGTTCTCTTACTGCCACGGATTGGCAGGGGTTGCACACTGTAGAGGAAATGGTTTTGATCAAGAATCCTGAGATTGGTTGGATACAGAATTGCAATGCTACCCCTTTCACAGCTTCAGGAGAGGACAGTCCTGATCCAAGTGAATATAAAAGTTACATGGCTCCTGATCAGGAGAATTATCGGGGGATACACGCAGTAAGAGTATTAGAAGGTCAGAAGGACTGGACGATTGAAAAATTGATGGATGCTGCTTATGATTCTTATTTGCCTGGATTTGCTGAATTGGTGCCCAGATATGTAAATGCTTATGACCGAGTGAAATCAAGGTACCCAGATGTTTCCAGAAGGATAGCCATTTCGATTGAGTTATTCAGAAATTGGGATTATCGATTTTCCAGTGAATCGGTGCAGACCACCCTTGCCAATTATGCTCTTCGAGAATTAATGAATGATGTGCGCCAGAAAGCCAGAGATGCTGAAAAGAACATATACGATTACATGAGGGACGATGCAGATGCATTGACCATTCTAGAATCATTGGACAAGGCCCAGGAGATCTTGCAAAAAGATTTTGGAAAGATCAATGTTCCATGGGGAGAGGTCAATCGATACCAAAGAATAACTGCAGATATCAGGCAACCATTCAATGATGACTTGCCGAGCCTTCCGGTTCCCTATGCCTCTGGAAGATGGGGTTCATTGGCTTCATATGGCAGTCGGGCATATCCGGATACTAAAAAATGGTATGGCACCAGTGGTAATAGTTTTGTTGCTTTTGTAGAGTTTGGTGATAGTATCGTGGCCAAAAGCATACTTACAGGAGGACAAAGTGGGGATCCTGAATCACCACATTTTGATGATCAGGCAGAGATGTATACGAAGGCACAATTCAAGGACGTTGCTTTCTATAGAAAGGATGTAGAAGCACGGGCCGAAGCTGTTTATGCACCGGGTAAAAGGAATTAAAGTTTTACATTAGTCAATCATTGCATAATCATGAAAATCAATCATTTATTTGTTTATGGAACGCTACAACATCCACATGTATGGAGAAGGGTGGTTACCGGGGAATACCATCATGTTCCAGGCAGGTTGGCCGGATATAAGCCTTCACATATTGATGGCCAGATCTATCCCGGTTTAATTGAAGATGAAGCTTCATTTGCAGAAGGAATGGTATACATGGATATTTCAGATCAGGACCTTGAGAGGTTAGATGCATTTGAGGGCCCTTCTTACAGAAGGATAGAAGTTGTTATTGATGTGGAAGATGGAACAGACCTAAGGTGTCATACTTATCTTTATGTTGGTGACATGTCCTTAATCAATGGAATGTATTGGCGATATGAAAACTATCTGCTTGATGGACACGACCAGTTTCTAAGTGGTTATTCCGGATGGGATGAAGTGCGTTGACGAGACACCAGTAGACAGTAACAGTCAACAGATTTTGAGAACTTAACTGCCTACTGTCCCTGTCTACTGCCTACCTGCCTACTGTTTATGTCTAATGTCTACTGTCTCTGTCTACTGACAACTGAAACTATTCGCTTGTCATAATGAACATCGGCTGCATCTCGAAGCTGTGGTAGTATGGTCTCATCCTTTCAATGTCGTAGTACTTCGGTACGTTGACCAATTTCTTAGATGAAGTAACGGCTGAAATCGGAACATTGTCATATCGTCCATTTTTCAACACCACCAGTCTTCCATCTACTCCGCTTAAGATGAGGTCCAACGCAAGGTTTCCGTAAGCCATAGGAATGATAGAATCAATGGCATCAGGATCTCCGCATCTTACCATATATCCCAGTTTCTGGTTGATTACATTGACACCTACACCGTTGTTGTAATTGGGTGATAATTCTTTGATCTTGGCACTTACCATATCTCCTATACCACCAAGCTTGGCGTGTCCAAACATATCTACTTCAGCATTTTCGAAGATCATGTCTTTTCCCTGGAATTTTGCTCCTTCTGATACAAGAACAATAGAATACTTACTTGGATTTTCGTTTCGATCACTCACTATCAATTCCGTAAGATGTTCTATGTCAAATGGGTGTTCGGGAATAATACATCTATTGGCTGCACCGGCCATAGTAGGAAGCATGGCTGTAAACCCTGCGTATCTACCGAATACTTCAAGCACCATGATCCTTTCGTGTGATCCGGCAGCAGTTCTGAGGTTATTGGCAAGACTGATGGTTCTTGTGACACAAGTTGAGAATCCAATGCAATAATCTGTACCCGGTACATCGTTGTCCATTGTTTTAGGAATAGCTACAACTCTTAGACCTTGTCGGTATAGATGTACTCCATAGGATAAGGTATCATCACCACCGATCGGAATGAGGTAGTCAACCCCGATCCACTCCAGGTTTTTGATGACTTCTGGAGTCAGATCATTTACCTCTTCTTTATAAGTGTCTTGCAGGTGTTTTGGAACCTTGCTTTTAGGTACATGAGAAGGCCTTGTTCTGGATGTATGTAGAAAAGTACCTCCTGTACGTCCGGCTTTGTTTACTTTTTCTTTAGTAAGTTCAAGGAAATTTTCGCTGTTGTCATGTTTTTTATCTCTGATGACATCGATGATTCCTCCCCATCCTCTGCGGAGACCGATCACGCGGTATCCTTCTCTGATTGCTCTGATGGTAATCGCTCTGATAGCTGGATTCAGTCCGGGTACGTCTCCTCCTCCTGTGAGGATTCCGATGGTTCCTTTGATTTTTTGCTTAGCCATGTGTTATGTGTTTTAATGGATTTTGATCAAATACAATATTCGTCTATTGAAATTCAAATTTGAAAGCTTTTTAATGACAACCTTTTCGCGCCAACCTGCCGAAGTCTTTACGTAGGCAGTTTTCTCTTTGAAAGAGAACGGATGAAGGTCAAAATTGAATTTCAAAGACTTACACTTTTACTTGTTAAAGTAAAATAATCAACTCCAATTTGGGTATTTGTTAGGGGGTGGGAAGATAGGGAATTATTGGAATTTTCAAGCATGAATTAAGGAGTTATCATTAAATTGAAAAATTGTATCTTAAACAATGAAAGATAGGGTTGACTCTTTCTTCTTGATAGATTGAAATTTTTTCATAGTCGTATATAACAAGCTGATGGTTTATGATTGAGAATATCAATGACAGGTTTTGTTTTGACTTACCCACCCAGCAGGTGAGTGGTGTAAAAGTATTGGTGACTGGAGCAACCGGTTATATCGGAAGTGAGCTAATACCGGAATTATTAGCAAGAGGTTATAAGGTAAGGGCAACTGTAAGAAATCTATCTTCAGAATACGAAAGGCGATGGCCTGGAGTTGAGATCATTACTGCCGATGCACTCAATATGAAACAATTGAAAAAGGCATTAAAAGGTATCGATTGTGCCTATTATCTAATCCATTCATTAGATTTAGGAAAAGATAAATTCATTGATATTGATAATCAGGCTGCTGCCAATTTCAGAATAGCAGCGGATCACAATAATGTGAAGCGTATCATATACCTTGGGGGACTTGGAGATCCCAATGATGATCTTTCTGCTCATCTTAGTAGCAGGCTGATGGTAGGTCAAGAACTGGCAAAAGGAAAAGTCGCACTCACCTTCCTCAGAGCTGGTGTGATTGTAGGATCAGGCAGCTCATCATATAAGATAATAAATAGACTGATTAAAAATTGCCCCTTATTTGTTTTTCCAATTAAGGCTAACTCCAAATGTCAACCCGTAGCAGTAAGAGACGTCATTAAATATCTGGTAGGATGCCTTGAATCAAATGAAACCATAGGTAAAACTTATGACATTGGAGGACCAGAAGTTTATGATTACCTTGATATGCTTAAAATCCAGGCACAAGTATTGAACAAGAAAAGAATTTTCATTCCTACTTTTTTCTCCTTATTACCGTTGTATGCCAGGATAGGAAGTTTATTTGTACCGGTACCTTACCTCCTTGTCAAGTCACTTATGGAAAGTTGCGTCAATGATGTTGTATGCCAGGATAATGAGATTCAGAAAATAATTCCTTTCAAGACTTTGGATTTTAGAGAAGCCCTGACTCGTGCACTTTTTAGGAAGTCGCAACGTACTTTATACATTGAGAAAGAGAAGACAGAGATTAAAATTTATATTGAATCCTTAAAGGATAAGATCTTGAGGCCACCGTCCAAAAGCAAGTCTATTTTTTCTGATACCTATCATTTTCTGCTTTCCAAACCAAAGATTCCAACATTAATCAAGTTTGCCAATCCTCAGGAGAGAGAAGATTATTCTTTTCGGATATTACAGAGGCTTGAAACCAAAGTGAGTGATTACAAAATATTGAATATCCATAAGATAGGTGTTAATGCACCGGTAAAATATGTCTTTGAAGAATTGTTAAATTGGAATGGTGATTCTACATGTTGGCCCAATCATATCGCTCACGTTGACAGGACCCAAAAAACTATAGATAACCTTTCAATTTATCTGTTTGGATGGAAATCACTTCCTGGATGGTTGAGGATGAGAAGATCTCCCATCAATATTAAACCACTTTTTAATTTAAATTCAATCAGGATAAAGCAATTACCTGATGCTTCGAGTTCTGACAATGAAAGGTATTTATTGTACAAATGTGAAGGAGGGTATCCAATTGGAGTTTTTACAATGTATGTCAGATCGTCCATTAATGAAGAAAATGAAAAGGAACAGACCCAGCTCTTCCTGATGGTTGGATTTAATTTCTATGGAAAAAAAGAATGGTCCACAGCAAGGGCCATAAATAAAGTATGGGAGACGCTTCATGATAGAGTGACTGCCAACGTATTGAACAGGATAAAACAATTGAGTGAATGGCGATTTGAGAAAATAAAAAGTGGGTAAAATAACCAAAGGTGTGAAGACTGGAAATGAGGTTATAGATTGGATCTGTATTTTTATAATGTTGTTATCTTAAATGATTAGTAGGAATTTAAATTGCCATATCATGTCTATGAAAAACATTTTTCTATTCTTTGTTTTACTCCATTTTTCATGTAAACAATCGCAGCCTGAACCCAAGCTTTACACCATATCACCTGAAATTATTTCTAAATTGTCAAATGCCGTCAATTATGAGATCGAATCAAAGAACTTGAATTCTGTTTCTATGGTTTTGGTTAAAGGCCAGGAGATCATATGGAATAATGCATTTGGATATAAAGATGAAAAAAGAACTATTCCTGCGGAGGTTAGTACTCTGTATCGCGTAGGTTCAGTATCAAAGCTCTTTACAGATATTGCATTAATGCAAAAAGTTGAAGCAGGAGAGATTGACCTGGATGCACCCATCACTGATTATCTTCCAGATTTTAAACCTGAAAATCCTCACAATATTCCGATCACTTTAAGAATGTTGACATCCCATCGGTCTGGAATGTTGCGGGAGCCAAGAGTAGGCAATTATTTTGACGCAGAGAATGATAATTTAAAGGAAACTGTTGAAAGCATCATTAATTCAAGGATCATCTATGAACCTGGAACCAAAACCAAATATTCCAATGCGGGCATTGCCGTCATCGGGTATCTCCTGGAACACTTGGCTGACAAGCCTTATGCTCAATACATGAAAGAGGAAGTGCTTGATGTAATAGGGATGGAAGAGAGTGGATTCGAACTTTCTGAAACAATTAATGCTCATCTCGCAGAAGCTACCATGTGGAGCTTTGATGAGCGATCTTTTACTGCTCCAACCTTTCAATTGGGTATGGCCCCGGCCGGGAGTTTGTATGCACCAATGAAAGATCTGGGTTTATTTTTGATCACACTATTTAATGGCGGAGAAGGAGAGAATGGCAGATTGATTTCTAGTGAGGGCCTTGAGGAAATGTGGGCTCCACAATTTGGAGGAGATGCCAAGGATGGTTATGGCATTGGATTCAGGCTAGGTGATTTCAATGGTCATCAAAAAGTAGGACATGGAGGCGCCATATATGGGTTCTCTACACAAATTTACGGTGTCCCCGACTTGAAACTGGGTGTGGCGTGTGCCTCATCCGTAGATGTTACCAATAGCATCACATCCCGATTATCTGACTATGCATTGGATTTAATGTATGCTGAGCAGGAAGGATTGGAATTTCCGGAATACGAAAAGACGATATCCATATCAACAGAAAGCCAGAGGCAATTGGCAGGATATTACGAAGGTGAAAATAGTTCATTCGAGATATTTAGTAAAAGCGGCAACCTGGTGTTAAGCACTGAAGCGGTAGAGATAACTTTAAGGCAGGGAAAAGATGGAATAGTTTCCGATGGAAGATTGAATTACGGTGGGTTGGAGTTGAAAGAAAAGGAGGGTGAAGTTTATGTAAATGAGAAACCTTTTAAGAAAGTAGATCCTCCGAAAAGCAGTGATTATCCGGAGGACTGGGACAACTTGATTGGTGAGTACGGAGATGATCACAACATCTTGTATTTCTATGAAGACAAGGGAAGCCTTTATGCCTTAATAGAATGGACGGAGAAGGACAAGCTCACCCAGTTGTCAGAGAATGAGTTTGCCTTTCCGGAAGCCAGGGGCATGTATCATGGAGAAAAACTCATATTCAAAAGAGACAATCAAGAAAATGTCATCAGCGTTGAGATAGAAAACGGGCCTGTTTTCAGTAAGAGAGATGTCGGGGCTTCCACTTCTGAAACATTCAGGATAAAGCCAGTCAAATCCATTGAAGAATTGAGGGCAGATGCATTGGCTGCTTCTCCTCCTGAGGAAGAGGGAGAATTCAGAGCTTCAGATCTTGTAGAATTACAATCTCTTGATCCCTCTATTCAATACGATATCCGTTATGCTTCTACCAATAATTTCATGAGCAATACTTTTTATACGCTGCCCAGGGCTTATATGCAAAGGCCTGCTGCCGAAGCAGTGGTCAGGGTCCATCGGAAATTAAAGGAACAGGGTTATGGTCTTTTAATTCACGATGCTTACCGGCCCTGGTACGTAACTAAGATGTTTTGGGATGCCACACCCGAAGACAAGAAGATATTTGTTGCTGATCCTTCGAGGGGATCCCGACACAATAGGGGAGCGGCAGTGGATTTAACATTGTATGATCTTAAGACCGGCAAAGTAATAGAAACGGTCGCTGGCTACGACGAGATGACGGATCGTTCCTTTCCATTTTATTACGGAGGCAACACACAGCAGCGATATTACCGCACCTTGTTAAGAAAGTCTATGGAAGCAGAAGGATTCTCTGTTTATGCGTTTGAATGGTGGCACTTTGATTATAAGGATTGGAGGAAGTATCGGATTGGGAATGAGAGGTTTGAGAAGTTGTGATGATGTTTCCATATCTCTCAATTGGATTCCACCCTATATTTCCTTAACTTAGGAGACAAGATCCGATCATTTATTAAAAATTAAATCAGAGTGTTATGAAATGGTTAGATAGCCTCCATCAAAAAGTAAAGGATGCCAATCAACAAGATTTTGCATCGCCGATATCAGGAGAAATGCTTCAATTGATTATAGGAGCCCTGGCTGCATTGTTACCCGTATCCATGATCATTTCAGCTGGTTTTTTCAGCGATTGTAATACGGTTCAGCCATCTATAAGTGCATATTATCACACCGGCGCAAGGGATCTATTTGTAGGTATACTTTGTGCCGTGGGTGTGGCTATGTTTGCCTATAAAGGGTATTCTAAGTACGATAACTTCTTTGCGACAATTGCAGCTGTAGCGGCCATCTGTGTGGCATTATTCCCCACTTCTGTTTGTGATCCGATGGGGGTATGTATTATCGATGTGATCGATACCGAATGGAAAAATGTAATTCACTTAATTGCCGCTGTTACCTTATTCATGGTTCTGGCCATCTTCTGCATCTTTCTCTTCACAATCACAGATAAAGATGCCAGCGCGGGAAGGTTGATGCGGAATAAGATCTATTATGGATGTGGGATTGTGATATTACTTTCAATTATCATCATTGCAATATCCATGAATGTTGAAGGTTTTCCACAACATATTTTAGGGTTCCCTGTAGTCTTCCTTTTTGAGACGGTAGCACTTGTAGCATTTAGCTTATCGTGGTTGACTAAGTCTGAAAAGTTTTAAAGTGCTTAAACCTTCGAGGTTTCGCAATACTCGAAGGTTTGATTTAGTTATTGATTTTCAATGTTTTTATTAACCTTGTGGATTAAATCATTCAGATCTAAACGCCATGGAGATTGAGCCCCGGGAGGTTTACACATTTGAATTAAATTAAATATAGATCGTTTTTAAGACTTAACAACTACTAAAAAATGAATTTTGAGCAACTAATAGATCAATTAAAACTTATTTCAATTGAATATGGCCCCAAGATTATAATTGCAATAATAATATGGGTTATTGGTATTTGGGTCATTAAAATTCTGAATTATGGGTTTGGCAGAATGATGGACAAAAGAAATTTTGATCCTACACTAAAACCATTTATTAAAGGTTTTGTCAGTGCGGTTTTAAAAGTATTGCTTATTGTAAGCTTGCTGGGGACAATTGGCATTGAAATGACTTCTTTCGTTGCTATAATAGGTGCCGCTGGCCTGGCTATTGGTCTTGCACTTTCTGGTACTTTGCAAAATTTTGCAGGAAGTGTCATCATCCTTTTGTTTAAACCATATAAGGTAGGAGATCAGATTGAAGCTCAAAGCTACAGGGGAACAGTAAAAGAAATACAAATATTTAATACGGTTTTAACGACTCCGGATAATAAAACAGTCATTATGCCCAACGGTAAATTGTCCAATTTACCGATGATCAACTTTTCCACAGAACCACTTAGAAGGGTGGATTGGATATTCGGAATAGCATATGGCAATAATCTAGCTAAAGCAAAAGAAGTTATAATTCGGTTAGCAGGTGAAGATGAAAGAATACTTTCTGAGCCTCCACTCTTTATTGCCTTATCGGAACTTGGAGCCAATTCTGTTAATGTTACAGTCAGAGCCTGGGTGAAGTCTCCTGATTATTGGAACGTATTCTTTCAGTTGAACGAGCAAGTTTACAATACATTTGAAAATGAAGGATTGAATATTCCTTTTCCTCAAATGGATGTTCATTTACACAAAACCATTTGAGCATAACACCAGGTTTTCTAAATAGCTCAAACCTTCGAGGTTTCGCAAACCTCGAAAGTTTATAATTTACCAAATCCGGCTCAACTCAATGATCTCTCCTTCCTTCAAGGTAACACTGCCTCCTTCCGGCAAAATGGCAACCTGGTTATAAGGCTCCTTAGGAAATACAATATCCGTGAAGACTACTTTTCCGCCATTGGCGAAAACTTCAATGGATGAATGATCCACATATATCGTTAAGTCCAATTGTTCTCTTCCCAGTTCAATCGGAGCGGTGTGCTTAGCAGCAAATACATCGGAAAAATCAGAA
>Ga0316201_10002748_pt1 | contig 12666 bp, 15 predicted proteins | sample CS6wburrow_MG_FD_204516 | JGI IMG/M metagenome (GOLD analysis project Ga0316201, IMG submission 204516) | Coastal sediment microbial communities from Delaware Bay, Delaware, United States - CS-6 worm burrow | ecosystem: Environmental > Aquatic > Marine > Coastal > Sediment | place: USA... | reverse complement strand
CTCTTTTGCAACGTTATGGACAAGATTTGCCAAGTAAGCCATTGCCAGACTCTTATGCATACGAGCAAATGGCCGTCGAGATCGAGCGATCTTTGGAAGGCCTGAGCGAGCGAAACGGTGAACTGCTGCTCGAATACCAAGGCGACGGCGACGCAGAACGGCTTTTTGACGGCATCTATTCAAGCATTCTCTACCTCTCCCGTGCGGCAACCACTGGCATGGTAGATGCAAAGTACTACGGAAACCTAATGGAGCTGGATGCGGGAAGGGGGCGGTTCAGAGTCCGCTACTTTGCTGGGCCTTACAACGATGAGATCATCACCCGTCAGTTTCCACTGAGTAGACGGGGTGAAGGCATCGCCACCGTTTGCTTTCACACCCAGAAGGTGCAGATTGTCAACTCAATGGGTGAACAACTGAAGGTCAAAGGGGAAGCGCGCCTCAATTCGATGGCGTGCATACCCGTTCCGAACATCGACCCAGCTATCCAGAGCCGTCAAATCGCGCTACTGAATATTGACTCAGCTGTACCGAATTCGTTTCCTGGAAAAGACAGCGAATCCAGTGTTGCTGTTGCGCAACGATATGAACGGTTAGCCACCTTGTTGGCGCGGACAAACACCTTGTACCGCTGGGCGGTTGAAGGGAAAGGGAAGATAGAAGCGATAGCTGTAGATCCGGGTAATTCGTTTTAGGGGTGAAATCTACAGACATCACGGCTCTGCACTCAAGCCCTCGAGTCCGGTTTCATCAACAGTCAAGAGGCAGCGTTTCTCATCAAGGCGGCGAGGGCGAATGTGCTTTCGGTATTCTGGGTGAATGTAGACGTTGACCTTGAGCGGAACGATGATCGAATGCGCGACCTGGAGGCATTCAACGCAATAAATCTCGACAACTAGCCTTTCGCGGCGACTACCGTGGGCCTCGGGGCGTATTGATGAAAAAGTGACCTGTTTCGTTACTGCACTTACTGTGCCCTTCGGGTCAACCATGGATTGTGGCGACTGGGTGTGAATCCTCGTCCCGCTCGAAGCATTCATCCATGAGTGCCTTGAATGGGGTACCCCAGGTTGGCAACGCCACGGTTTGTACGCCACGGCGCTCCAAATGCGACGCTATGAATCGCGTGGGGTCGTCGGCCGCTGCCGCAATCCAGTAGTGTCGTCCTATTGCTTCGCGTGTCTTCTTAAATGCGTAGGCCGGCGTTTTGCCTCTGTATGCATACAGGGCATTTCGGTCATCGGTGAACTCGGTGAATCGAAGGCCTAGCCACCGCATCATGTTCACATCGGTCATCGACATGCCGACAAACACGCAGGTAGTGTCCTGCAAGGCATTCTCCATCACGCGGTTGGCGAATGATGCCGGATTGGCTACCGACTCCCAGTACTCGGCGTCGGTGAAAACCAGCGTATCCTGGGCTCCACGCCCGTAACGCTGAGACCGGGGGATAAAGCCATGCAGGTGGTAGACATTGATTGCTGGGCGCCCGAAAGCGCAGCGTCCGTGTCGCGGATGGAAGCTGGCGCGAGCGACTGGGTACAAGACAGGTTCTCGCCCGGCGTCGGTATCGCGGTTGGCGCCGCGCTCCAGGAGGTCATCGGCATTAAAGGTTATGACGCGGGTAATTCGACAGTCCGTGGCTTTTTGTTCCTGCTTGAGTAGCGCGATCAGAATGCCGAGGGTGTCATTGTCACTTTCGTTTGGTGATGTACCGTAGAGCTTGTCACTGATTTTCTGGACCATCTTGTCGCGAACCAGGCTCGGATCGACATCGTCTGCCTTACAGCCCCGCGCGCTGGCAATCTCCCAGCGAGTCGCTCCTTCGATCTCTTCGAGCAGGATCTGATGTGCCAACGGATGAGGGAGCGCGTGTTCATGACTTAACCAGTCAGGAAGATCCCGTGGTGGTGCCAGATCCTCCCACAATTGTCGTACTAGTCTCGACCATGACGGCAGCCCGCGGCCGATGGAAACACCGGCGCCCAGCACTAGCGTGATCCCGCCCGCGCGGGTCGCCTTGCGTAGTGACTTTCGTACCTCGGCTTTGCGTCGGCGTACGTAATGCAACATCGTGGTACTCCGGGATCCGTCGCGGCGGAAGGGGCTGTCATTGAAAGGTTAGACGAAAAAGATTCTCCGCGAGTGGTCAATCCTTTTTCCGCGCAGCTGAACCGTCATCGTAACAACCGCCAGGAATGGTGCCAGTTGATCGGGGGCGACGGTCGCCGGGGCTGCAGACAAAGCGTACGCCAGGCTTCTGATTGCTCGGATCCATATGCCGCGCTTTCAGCGTGAGAGTCGGAACGCACGCGGGTCCGAGAACTACGATGACCTCGGTGTTGGGTCACGTACTGACAGATCCTGGGCAAGTCAACACATTTGCCACGCCTCCTCATGCAGTTCGCCTGAGATACATACGCGGGTGCCTTTGTTGAGCAGGCGGGCGGCGGCCTCGCCACGCGTAACCCACAGACTGACATCCAGCCAGAAACCACCCTTGTCGTCGACGCCGCCATTTCCGTCTGGTTTGTGTCGATCGAAAAAGATGCGTAGCGAGCAGACCGGCTCACTGTCGTCGCCCGCGACGTATCGGAGTTTGCGGGCGGAAAGATTGCGATCGGTACTTGCGGCGAATGCACACTACTGGTCCAGTCATCCCGGAGCGGCCCTGATTAGGTCGGCATCATCCTTGTCGATTGCGCCGTCGAACTATTCGAACGCCTTGTTCAGCTGGTCGGGCACCGGCTCGGTACGGTAGGCGATGGTGTCTGCGATAGAGCGCATCCCTGCACTGACGTGGGTGTTCAGCTCATTGCGCAGGTATCTGCCGGCTTCACCCCCGAGTGTGTCCGTGTGGCGCTTTCAATCCAATCCATCGCATTGCGCATGGAGCCTGGTAATTCACCGGCGTCTCCCCGTCTGGTAGAGGCCGCGCATGTCGCCATGCGCGGCTGGCCTTCGCCAAATTCGCAACGGACGTCGGTCCGTACGGGGTGCCGGAGGAACAGTAGCGTGGCAACTCCCGGAAAAGGACATAGCCCCCAGCTTGGAAGACCTTGCCGTTGGATCTTCGGTGACTGGCGATAGAGGGTGGGGCGTCGGATCGCAAAACTCTCATGGCGCATCGCTGCACAAAGGGGCGCCGTCAGCCTCTGGTGACGGGCAACCAGCGTTTTGGAGCAGAAGGCACAAGGCCTTCCCAAAGACTGTCTGGACAGTTTCCGGGAAGGCCTTGTACTTCATACATGCTGGATATGAGCGATGTGCTCGAAGGCCATTCGGCGTGAAACTGAGGCACCCCGCCCGCGATCGGGTAGGGTGCCTGTGCATTGACGGCGAATCATTCGCGCCGCGCTGAATCAAGAGGGTCGTTGTCGGCGAGCGCCGATCACAGCAATCCCTGCTCTGCGAACGACGTCATCGCATCACCGACCACGAAGTGGTCAAGCACGCGAACATCGATCAATGCCAGCGCCTCTCGTAGGCGCGACGTAATCCGTTTGTCGGACTCACTCGGTTCGGCGACCCCGGACGGGTGGTTGTGGGCAAACACGACGGCGACGGCATTGTGCTTGAGTGCCGCCTTGACGACCTCGCGAGGGTGCACCGATGCGCCATCGACGGTGCCGCGGAACATCTCCTCATACGCGATCAGCCGGTGTCGGTTGTCGAGAAACAGGGCCACGAACACCTCGTGCTCGCGTTCTGCCAGGCGTAGACGCAACAGGGCACGCATGGCATCGGGTGATTCAAGGACTTTGTCGCCGCGGCTGCTTCGGTATCTCAGGCGCTGTTCAAGCACCTCGCAGGCCTGATGGATCAACTGATCCTCATCGAGTGCAACAAAGCACGTGATATTCAACATGGGAGTCTCCCGAATAAAAATAGGAGGCCTCCCAGCGGGACGACGTCCCGATGGGGTGAATGGGTTGGATTCAGCCTTGCGGCCACCTGTCTTCCGAATCCGAACAGGTTTGTCGCGATAACCTCGCGACCGGGTTGAAAGCCTTGACGCAGCACCCTCATCGAAGATGCTGGGTCAAAGGGAGGCACCGCCAGGCGGTACCTCCGTGGCGTGGATCAGGCGGCCTTACGGCGGATGGCCGCAGTGCCCGGCTCAATGCCGAGCCTGCAACGCAGCGCCTGCATGCAGGCCGCGTGGTAGAGGGGCGCGAGGTCTGCCATCAATGGCTCGAGGCGATTGACGGCATCACTGAGCGATACCATGCCGTTGAATCAAAAGCTGCCGTCGGAAGTGCGAGCGACCGCGATCTCGTCAGCGATCTGGGAGAGTGATTTCATGATGTTCCTCCGAAGATGCCCCACAACGGGAGCCCATCGAAACGACCCGATGCCGGGAGTCGTTTCGAAGGACTCCCGACGCGGGATCAAAACCTGGGAACACCATGCCTCGGGGACAAAGGTCCCAGGGGGATGTGAAAGGTGCCGGGCGAAACCCGGTGGCGTACATGAGGGATCAAGCCCGAAGGCCGCGCTTCTTCCTGATCCGGAAGCGCTTCGTCTCTGACCGCAGGGGTCAGGCAACAAACTGTTGCAGAAAGTTTAGCGCATCCTTGGTCGGAAACCTGCTGCGCGGGTGTTTTTTATGCGCGTCAAGGTGGACAGCAATAAAGGCACGTCGTCCGCCTTTACCGTGATTCGCCACACTTGGTCCGGCATCGGCTCGACCGCAAACCAGCAACCGGCCGACACCAGCTGAGCGGTGATGGATCGGACCGTTGCTTCGCCCTTCATGGCGATGCTGTCGGTCTGGCGTTCTCTCTTCTTTGTCCATAGCAACATCCATTGTCTCCTTGATTGGGGGTGGGGATACCCGTTCCGTCGGGGCCTTCCTGGCAGCGTGCTGGGCGTATGTCGTCGTGGCACGTCCGTTCTAAGCTAGCTGATCAGCATGGTTGGTCAAGTCAGTTTTGAATGTGAACCAGTCATCAATTCTGGCAGCGCGTTCTTCTGCCGTAGGCTGGCATCGGTCCCGGCCTTCGCAAAGAGCCCGCGTCTGTGAGGCCAAAACCGAAATCTCCGAGGCAGGCGTACTGCCGTCGATCGATATCAATTTCGGACGGCATCGCCATGTCTGACTAGTGCACCGCCGGTGCCGGAATCAGCAGCTGACAGACATCCGCCTGTACATAACCAAGCCGGCACCGCACGCCGGTGGTGCGCACGATGCCGGCACCCTCGAGCGCGGCCAGCAGGCCTTCATTCTCGTCGTAGTCTTTGATCAGCACCTGATTCTGCGCCAACGGCATCGCCGGGACGTTGATGGTGGCGGTCGCGAACGGCTCGCCGTTGACGTCATACAGCGGTATCGCCAGGCGGCCGTTGGTATAACGGCCAAATCCAAGCTGGCACGGCGTGTTCAGAAAATTCACTGTCTGTCTGTAGATCATTGTTCAAATCTCCATAGGTCGTTCCGGGGTGCGCGCCTCCTTACCGGGCGCGAACGCCCGGTGGTGGGTTTGAGTGAAGGAAATGGCCCCGCGTTTGCGGGGCAGGGGGTTAAGCTGCCTTGAGCGCGGCAAACGCTTCGGTCATGCGCCACAGCGCACGGTTGAGTCGAACGTCCTCGTGGACGGATTTGATGGCGCGGGTGCGGATCCGCCGGCCACTGCTGGATCGGCCATGCAGGCCACCACGGACCAGGTTTTCCTGCACCCGGTTCATGGTCAGCCACAGGCTGTCGCCCTTGTCGGTGCTGCGGCGTGTACCCAGCAGCGCATGCGGCGGCACGGGCGATTTGTCCTGCCAGTCATCGCCATAGCGCAGCGAGAGTGCCGTGCGTGCGTAGAGCTCCTGTTCGGAGCGACTCAGCGTGACGTTGCTGAACTGATCGAACCGCTCGGCGAGCCTGGGCGTCTCATCGACCAGGTCGTAAACACCCTCAATGACCGAGTCGACGACATTCCTGCCATGCCGAAGCCGCATGCCGCCGGCGTCGCTGATTGGCGTCACCATGCCGTTGCTGCAGACCAGCCGGAACAGCCCGAGGTCGAGTTGGAATGACGAGCTGCCATCGTGGGAGTTGAGCAAGACCAGTTCGGTTACCGAATCGCCAACCTGGGTTGGGTTCTCCTGGCGAAAGCGCAGCAGATGGCGCTGAAAGCCGCGGCGGCTCTCGTCGCGTACGACCGACTGTCGGGCCGTGACCGGAAACCAGCCTTCGGCCTCGATGGCCTCGACCAGGTTGATGGTTGGGACGAACCCGTATCGGTCAGTGACCCGACCATGGGGTTCGGTAGCGAAGACGGACGGTGCGACGCGCTGAATCTGCGCATGCGTGAGTGCATTGTTGAGCATGACGTTCTCCTGAATGCCGGATCACGCCAGCCCCGCCGGGGTGCGTTTCCCGGCCAAGTTAAAGGCAAAGTTGGATGGTGTGGATTCAGCCTGATGGCCGCCTGTCTCCCGAATCCGAACAGGCTTGCCGCTTTAACCGAGCGGCACGGGTGAGAAACCTACGCCGGGGCGATGCGGTCGGCGGTGGCCAGCCAGATGCGTCCGGCCACACGGGTGAGGTGGTACACGCCGAGCGGGATGCCCGCCCCGAGGATGACGGCCAGCGTCATGCCGACCACCGCCAAGTCGCCGCCGGGTGGCCAGAAAGCCCAGACATTCAGCGCCATAGAGATCACGATGGTCGAAACCACGTAGCGGTGGGCATAACCGGCGACGCGGATGTTGGGGAAGGTCGCCAGGACGATCAGCGCGACCTCACTGGCGACCATGCCGACGTCGATGGCAATCGCCAGGGCCCAGGCCGACCAGCCGGTGCTGTGGGTGATCTCGCGAATCCCGGAGGCCAGGTGTTCCAGCGAAACGCCGAGCATGATTGTCACCACGGCGCCCAGCGCAATGACCAGGCCGCGGCCCAGTCGCTGTTCTGTGGGATTCAGACGTGGCACCTTCTCGCGCACTTTGCGGCGTGACCGCTGCCGCGTAGTGCTCTTTTTCACTGCCACGGGCTTCGGTTTTGCTGGCGGTGTCCCGGCAGGCAGGCACACGGGTTCCAACGACTGCGCGATCGGTGGTTCATCAAAGTTCCGAAATGCCCGCACTGTTTTGGCCTTTGCTGTCGTCATGGCTGAGATCCTGTTACTTGTTTCGCATGGAGTCGCGCACGCTCAACGCTGCGTCCGAATTCGGGCGCAGGGTGGAACGCTCCGGCGGTGGCGGAGGGCGGTGAAGTGGTTGAGGCCAGGCAGCGAAGCTGCGGGGCCATCTGACGTTAGTAGGTCAGCTGCAGCAGCAGTTGTCCGGAGTCAACCGGTAGATCCAGGTCCTCGAACCGACCGTCATACTGCGCGGCGTAGCGCGATTCGAGTTGCGTGAGAATGTCCATCGCCTCGGCAACACTGCCTGCATTGGCGATAAGGCTCTTGGCCGAGGCCACGCCCTGGAGTTGACCAAACAGTTCGGCGTGCTCGATCGGATCGACAGTGGGTCGCCAGCGACCGTTGCGCAATACCGTAGAGGCTCGGTTGAATGGATTGCTGTTGCGTTGTTCAGAGTACATGTGCATTTCCTTATGCGTGTTGTTTCGATACCCGGATGAATGGCGGCATGCCGTGTCCGGGATTCTGTACGAGTTGAGTTTGGCATAGCGGCGATGGTTAATCACACCATGCCTGAATTATCACTAAGTGACCGCGTTCCGCCAAGCGATACCGGCCCCGCACTACTTTTATGGCAAATCGACACCGATCTGCATCCCAATAGCCAAAATCACGCCTGTTCCGGCTTGGGTTCAGGCCGTGCGCAGCAGTTGCGCGGTTAGTCATTGGGCGAAGTACACAGGAAGTCGGAGCACAGCAGTGCTCCGACCGGTTGGTGTATCAGGCGGCCTGAGCCCGTTTCCACGTCTTGGAATCGCCGTCGAATCGATACCCACGCGCCTTGAGCTGTGCGATTTTCTGCGCAAAGTCAGGGTCGTCGCGTTCCAGCGACACCTCAGCAGGCAGCGTTGAGTCGCCCGAATCCGGTGTGGATTGCATCTGGGCGTCACCTGCCTCTGGTCGCGCTTCAGGCTTTGGTGCCGTGTAGACGGTCTCGCCATCGACTTTCACCCAATCGATGCGCAGCAGACGCGCCTTCAACGAGATGCCGGTCGTGCCGGCCTTCTGACCTTTCTCAAAGGTGAAGGTCTCGGCGTACAGATCGCCCAGCTTGAATGCGACCAACACCTTCTTGTCGGCATCCACGTGCTTCTGAGCACGTGCGATCACACGCTGCGCCTCGGTACCGACAACGCGGCAGTCAAAACGGGTTCGTTGAACGTTGTCGGCTGATCCAAAGATCGCCGCGATGTCGGTCGCCCAGAAGGGATCAGAGCGCGATGGCCTCACTTCGCGCACGCGATTGAGGTAGCCAATGCCCTGGATGTGAAGATCGAAATACTTGGTTTCGGATTGAGTCATGGTGTTCTCCTTGGATTGAACAAAGGGAAACACCACGCAAACTGCGTCCCGCAAGGGAAGGTGTATCCCTGTTGGGTTGAAAGAGAGAAGCAATACGCGATTGCTGAGTTGTCGCGGTTGCCCGCTATATGGAAAAGGCGTGGGACTACGGAGCAGGGGAGTGATCCCCGTCGGAGTCAATGGATAGATCGAAGGCCTGAGCCCCGCCTCTTCTCGCGATCCGGAGAGGCTTTTGAAAGCGGTCACGCGAAATGCGATTGATGCTTCAATATTATGCGGGATGTTTCCGATGTCAAGACTGGCTCAAAATTTCGTGCTGCTGAAGTTGGAGGCGCAGATCAGGAACTTGTACAAACGCGGCCCCGGAGGCTCCAAGCCTTGAGAGGAAGGGGTCATGAGCAGGGTGAGTGTAGGTGCATCCTGCATTATCTCGATGCACAGCAGGCACGCATTAAGCAGAACAAGGGGCTGTTCGAGGTCCGACGCATTCTCGTCGTAGATGACGAAGATTTCCTGAGAGTTGACGAGGCGATCCAGAGGCGCTTAGGTGCCGAGATCCATCACGGCGTCCAGGTCCGTTACTTGGTCGCAAAGGATTGGACGAAAGCCCGACGCGATGATCGTCCTGTCGATATCGGCATCCTCGATGACGCGGCTTGCTCGGTGTTGAGCGAACTCAACGATGAACAAATTCGTGTGATTAACATTTCGTTACAGGATAATGACATCCTGCAACGCCAGCAGGACTACGAGTATCTCTGGGAGCGAGCGCATCCGCTGGCCAAAGAGGTCGAGCCTTCCTGTAAAGCGGCCCGCGCCGGATTCGAGTACCGATGCGGTGGCGACCGGAACTGAATTGATTGGTTTGTGGCGTTTCCCCAGGAACCTACCGCGCTTGAGCGACGGTTGCCTACGGTGTTGTAGTGGCTCCAATCAGGTCGACCACTCAATATGAAATACTGTTAAGAGCAAGCGCCGAACAGTTATCGCGTATCACTGCTCTTAAACCCGAACGATGCCTGCTTTGGCACCAGCGAGTCAGTTGTACGGATCGAGGCCATAGTTGCTAATTTTGCCGCAAACATTGGCGACATTCTCGGAACCGTCAAGTTTTGCGCGCAGCTTGTCGATGCAGTCGCGTGTCTGCGGGCCCACACTGGTTTCGGTGACTATACGCTGCAATGCCGCACGTAGGCGCCGACTCCATCTCGAATCGTGCCAATCCCCATGTACATTCAGCATATACAGCGTATTGAAGCGTCCAATCGACGTCAGGCCGTTCACAATGGGCGGCTCGATCGCCGTCACTAACGCATCGAGTATCTGAGAATTGTCTTTGGAACGCACGGCGGTGGCTACGTCTGCTCCTGCTGCCAGCCGCGTTGCCTTGTTCGGGTTGTTCAGGCTGGCGACAAGCTGCGTTTCGGCAGTGGGTTCGGGCCCGAGTGGCTCGGGGAACTCGGGTGCGAGCGTAGGTGAAGGCGGTGCGTCGGGCGCCTGTTCCTCAACGACGGCATCCGGGTCAACGCGCGTGGTTGGCGGCTGAGCTATCGAATCCGGCGCAGGCACTACCGGCAGATCTGACACAGCTTCGCGCGTCTCGTCAAAGACAGCAAGCTGGACGACGGCGTCCTTGGCCGACTCGGCAATCTGCACGTCATCTTCCAGCTGCGCATTGCGCAGCTGCAACGACAAAATCACGCTACCCAGTGTTCCGATCAATGCCAGGCCGCTCAATGCACCGAACCAGACACGTCTTTTCAGCTTTTGGCGCTGTTGCTGTGTGGCGCCTTCGTCGGACGCCGCAATGAAATCGGCAACACCCGGCAGGACGCTAACATGATCCGGTGGCGGCTCCGCAATCCATGCCTTTGCCTGGTCGAGCGCTTCTCCCCGGAGCAGCAAGGCGGGCGAACGCTTGGCATTCTCCCATTCTTCGGCCCTACCTTGCAGGCGTGTCTGTTCGCGAACCCAACTGATATCCGTACGCAACGCGGTAACCAAATCGGCCATACCACGGGCAAAAGAGCGACCTGCACCATGAAAAGCAATAAATTGAAGCTTGGCGATAACGCCTGGCATGTCCGCAAGATTGACCGGCGCAATCAGTAAAGGTAACAGCCGCCGTCCGAGATTCTGCGCGATCTGATATTCGTTGCGGCACCACTCGGACGCAACCCAGTTCGGTGACATGACAACCACCGTGGTGTCAGACTCAGAGATGAGATTGTGCAGGCGCGGCTCGAACTGCTCGCCGGGAAATAGATCCTCGCGGTCAAACACAACGTCAAAGCCATGGCTTTGCAGCGAGATCACTAACTCGTCGGTGAACTCCGCATCTTTACGCGAATACGACACAAAAACGCGAGCGCTACCATGGTCTGTTTGCATTGTCACCGCACCTCACCTACCCGATGACTTTGTTGAGCACGGCTAGCCAAGTGGGACGATACTGGGATCAGGTCCAGAAACGACCACACAAATCCGTTGTCGAAGCATGCGCTAACAGAATCGTCATAGTGCTTGGCACAACAGCAATGTTGAATTGCCACGCTCCCGCATCCTTTAGTAATGGCCCCTAGATATTTGACAGTTCGCGAGCCCGGCAGCTACTCGGTGCTCTCGCAACAAGCAAGGTGAAGGCCAGCCGAAATGGCGTTCGGCGCCCTACCTATCATCACTAGAGGAGTTTAGTTCATGGAAAGAGCTTAGTGTCGCCAGTGTGTCAACAGACGCTTCACCCCGATTTTGTCATATCAATGGTCGTGTACAAACGGCAACACGATCGCTTCGCAAGTAGGGGAGGGTGACATGCTTAGGCCAATTCCACGAGATATGGAACAATACGATGCCGGCCTCGAAGCGGTGGGTTGCCAACACGGTCGCCGAAGTCTGGTAAGACAGAAGCCGTCAGTAATCGCCGTGCCAGAATTTCATCCTGAGCGCGTCAAGATCTCTGGTTACGCATTCTCCCGGCGCCTGAAACGGGCCGGCGTGGTGCCAGCGCTCAAAATACCGACCAGCGAAAACGAGTGGTCAGCGCTGATAGCTCACAAATCAATTGTCGAGCAGATCAAGCAAGATAGCGACGGTGGCCCAACCATTGATGAGAACCGGATCAAGATCAGTATCGACGGTACCAACGCTAACGCCGGCAGCAACGCCAATTATCTATGGCTGCGCTTCAGCGTCGACAAGAAACTGAAGCTCTGGGGCATCGACCATACACGGTTTCCGAAAGGCTGATGGGTGCGCTGGGACCTCAACCCGGTCAGCGATTTTCTAGAGACTGTCCCAATCGATGCCTGGGACGATATTCACTGAGAGAATCCGTCTAGGTACGCATCCGGACCAACAACCCGATGGAACGCATCATCCGCGAGATCCGAAGACGAACCCGCGTAGTCGGTGCCTTTCCTGATGGTCAGTCAGCGGTGATGTTGTGCGCGGCCAGGCTGCGGCACATCGCCGGTACCAAATGGGGAACGCGAAGATACTTGAACATGGACACACTCAAGCAGCAGCTCGAGGAACAACCAGCCACCGCATGACCATCGCCAAATCAAAAGTGCGCAAGATTATTGACACTACCTTTCTCGGCCTCATTCATCGACAGGGTTTCAACGACCACCGAGAATTTGGCTTCAGCATTCCACTGATCGGCGTTATGGCTACGACTTTCGGGCACGGGGACACCTTGTTCTCTGGCTTGTCTCAGCCAATTGTACAAAGTCGCAGTGCTGATGCCTTCGGACTCCGCTACCTCAGGCACGGGCTGGTTGTGCGGCGGCAACAGACGGCTCAGCATCGCCTCTTTGCGTTCGACAGAATAGCGTGGCATGGATTTGCTCCTCGCCGCCCCATATACGGTTCCGGAAAATTCGTGCAACTATTCTGACGTAGGGGGGACTGCTGTACTTCGGAAGCTGCCGGAAGGCCAATTCACACTACTCGGCCGAAGCGGTCGTTGACGATCTGGCCTGGCAACGCCTGCAATGGGGGTGACCGGTCATTGGCCGGGAGAGCTCGCCGAACGGCAGCTTTTCGATTCGATGGCCGGCAGCAATCAACACAGAGCTGCCGGTCACGTCGTCAGCGCTTCAAAGTCTGGTACCAAAGTACAGCAGTTATTCCACGCGACTGCTCACTGGCAGGTCGTCGGCCGGAGCGGTCGGTGGCGATGCGACTCGGCAGCGACTGCAATGCGTTGGCAACCGGTCATAGCCTC
>Ga0316201_10002747_pt1 | contig 12666 bp, 13 predicted proteins | sample CS6wburrow_MG_FD_204516 | JGI IMG/M metagenome (GOLD analysis project Ga0316201, IMG submission 204516) | Coastal sediment microbial communities from Delaware Bay, Delaware, United States - CS-6 worm burrow | ecosystem: Environmental > Aquatic > Marine > Coastal > Sediment | place: USA... | reverse complement strand
ATTTATCATGAAATCAAAAAAGCACTGAGCAATATCTTCTCGCTCAGCACTTAAATGTAGATCGGAAATAAATAGGGTGATACCCATAATGTAGTTAAGGCTTAGTCTTCTGCTACCGTAACCGATTGTAATACTACATCTTCGGTAGGTACGTCGTCGTGCATACCAGCGCGACCCGTATCGACACCTTTTATTTTCTCAACTATATCCATTCCTTCAACTACTTCTGCGAACACGCAGTAACCATAACCTTGGGCATTGGCAGCACTAAAATCTAGGAAGTCGTTGTCTTTTACGTTAATAAAAAACTGGCAAGTTGCTGAATGTGGGTCGTTTGTGCGTGCCATAGCGAGTGTACCCGCTTTGTTCGACAGCCCATTGTCGGCTTCATTCTCTATTGGTGCTTTGGCCGTTTTTTGTTTAAGACCAGGTTCAAAGCCACCGCCTTGGATCATAAAGTTGCTAATCACTCTATGGAATATAGTGCCTTCGTAAAATCCTTCTTCTACATGCGCCATAAAGTTCGCGACCGTTTTTGGCGCTTCTTTTTCGAATAAATTTATTTTAATGTCGCCAAAATTGGTTTTTAATACAAGCATGTTGTTTCCTTAAGGAGTTGTTGGTCAGGTTAATCATCTAATACTAGCCTATATGCTTAGCAAGATGCTAGAATTCGCGACATATTTTGAAGCAAACCAACAACAAAGTCATTTTTATTTATGTTACAGATTTACAATACCTTATCAAAACAAAAACAGCCCTTTATCCCCCTAAATAAAGACCAAGTGGGCATGTATGTATGTGGTATTACCGTGTATGACTTGTGCCACATGGGTCATGCCCGTACTTATTTAAGTTTTGACATAGTGGTTCGGTACTTACGGCATTTAGGCTACAAGGTCTTATATGTACGCAATATTACCGATGTAGACGACAAAATTATTCAACGTGCTCAACAAAATAATGAGACCCCAGCTGAATTAACTGAACGTACTATTGCAGATATGCATAAAGACTTTGCTGCCTTGAACTTGACGGAACCCGATATTGAACCCCGCGTTACTACGCACATGGACGAAATAATCAATGTTATTCAGCGTTTAGTAGACAAAGGCTATGCTTACCAATCTACTTCTGGTGATGTTCTGTTTAGCGTAAACGCATATAAGGACTATGGAAAACTCAGTAAACAAGATTTATCTCAGTTATCGTCGGGCATTCGTGTGCAAACTACCAGCGATAAACACGACCCTTTAGATTTCGTATTGTGGAAAGGTGTAAAACCAGGTGAGGTATCATGGGCATCTCCATGGGGAGAAGGGCGCCCTGGTTGGCATATTGAATGTTCAGCAATGAATCATAAACACTTAGGTGAACATTTTGACATTCATGGTGGTGGGTCTGACCTGATTTTTCCACATCATGAAAACGAAATCGCGCAATCCTGCTGTGCGTTTGACACCCAGTATGTAAATACTTGGATGCACGCCGGTATGGTACAAATTGATAACGAGAAGATGTCTAAATCCCTAGATAATTTCTTCACGCTTAGAAGTGTGCTTGAGAAACACGATGCAGAAACCTTAAGATTCTTTTTGATGTCGGCTCACTATCGCAGTCAACTGAGTTATTCCCAAGATAATATTGATCAAGCCAGATCCGGTTTAGAGAGACTCTATACGTCGCTTCGAATTGTTGAGCCTAATGAAGATGTCGATTTGTCTTTTGGCGATTATCTGAGCAAATTCGAAACGGCAATGAACGACGATTTCAATATGCCAGTAGCGGTGTCTGTATTGTTTGATATTGTTAAAGATTTAAATAAGTTAGACAGCGCTAGTCAAGAAGCAAAAGATACTGCGGGCGTGCTGCGCAAGTTAGGCGCTATATTGGGTATTTTAGAAGGTGACGCAAATCAATTTTTGCAAGGCGACAATAATCAAGACTTTGCGTCTCAGGTTGAAGCGTTAATAGCAAAACGTGTGCAAGCTAGAACAGATAAAAACTGGGCTACCGCCGACGCTGTGCGTGATGAATTGGCTTCATTAGGGGTAGTTTTAGAAGAGAGTGAAACGGGTACTAGTTGGCGCAAAGCTTAAACTTGTAGTAACTGCTCTGCTAAATAGTCTACTAGTAACCTTATTCGGGGCGACAAGTGCCGGTTTTGTGGGTAAACCGCCCATATCCCTTCATCTGGCGCGCGGTAATTGTCTAACAAACTGACCAACTCACCACTTTGCAAGTGGGCTTGAATGTAATAATCGGGCAGTTGTACTATGCCTATTCCCTTGAGCGCTGCGTCTGTCAAACTATAACCACTGTTGTATCGCAACCGGCCCTTAACGCGGATACTTTTGTCCTTGTCTACTTCTCTAAAGTGCCAGTAATCGAGTGAGCCCAACAAACAGTTGTGTTTACTCAGTTCTGATATAGAATGCGGTATGCCATGTTTGTCTAGATAACACGGGGATGCACACACATAGTTTGTTCGCGTGCCTAGTTTTTTTGCCATCATTGACGAGTCACTTAACTTGCCTAGGCGAATAGCCAAATCATAGCCATCTTCAGCTAAATCAATTTGCCGGTTGCTTAAATAAGCCGACACTTCAACATCGCTATATTGCTTTATGAAATTATTCACCAGCGGTAATATTTGCTGTTCACCATAGGTAACCGGTGCGGTTAGCTTAATTTTACCTTGAGGTTTTGATTGTAAATTGGTAATTGCACGTTCAGCGGCGTCAAGCCCATCGAGCACACTACGGCAATGTTGATAATAAATCCGTCCCTCTTCAGTTAAAGAGACTTTACGCGTAGTTCGGTAGAATAATTTGATATTTAGCCGTTTTTCTAAAGCGCTTATTTGACGGCTAACTTGCGCTGTGGAAATTGCCATTTTTTTTGAGGCCAGTGTAAAGCTCTCATTTTCTGCAACATGAACAAATTCGCTAATACCTTCCCACTGCATTATTATTACCTGTGTGTAAAAGTGTTTTAATAAATTACCATATTATCATTCTATAAGAAATAAATATAATGGTCGCGAATGAAGCAAGCATGCAGCTACTTAATAACGTATCGTTAACATGAACTATAGGTTCTAGGGGCTTTGTGAGGAAAATAATTAAGCCGAGTAGTTTGTGTCGTAATTACCTTAATTATTACCACATAGTAAAAGTGAATTGTATTGTAGGCGCATTATCAATTTAAGAAGAATGTATTAAGCTAAAGCAAGACATGAATCGTAATTTTATATGCTATATATACATAGAAGATCGAATAAATTAAAACGAGAATAAATATGACAGATAAATTCATTAAATCAAAAGCCGCTATTGCATGGGGACCTAAGCAAGCATTATCCATTGAAGAAGTTGATGTAATGCTACCTCGTAAAGGTGAAGTGTTAATTAAAGTTATTGCTTCAGGCGTATGCCATACCGATGCTTTTACTTTGTCAGGAGAAGATCCTGAAGGTATTTTCCCAGTTATTTTAGGTCACGAGGGAGGTGGAATTGTTGAACAAATTGGCGAAGGAGTGACTAGTGTACAAGTAGGCGATCATGTTATCCCTTTATACACACCAGAGTGCCGCGAATGTAAATTTTGTTTATCGGGTAAAACTAACCTGTGTCAAAAAATCCGTGAAACCCAAGGTAAAGGCTTAATGCCCGACGGCACTACGCGTTTTTATAAAGACGGTAAGCCAATTTTCCATTATATGGGCTGTTCAACATTCTCTGAATATACTGTTTTGCCTGAAATTTCCTTAGCGAAAGTTAATAAAGAAGCGCCACTAGAAGAAGTTTGTTTATTAGGCTGTGGCGTTACCACGGGTATAGGCGCAGTAATGAATACGGCGAAAGTGGAAGAGGGTGCAACGGTAGCTATATTCGGTCTTGGTGGTATTGGTTTATCAGCCGTTATTGGCGCAACCATGGCGAAAGCGGGCAGAATTATCGCCATTGATATTAACGAAAGTAAGTTTGAGCTAGCCAAAAAGTTAGGTGCAACTGACTTTATTAACCCAAAAGACCACGACAAACCCATTCAAGATGTCATTGTTGAATTAACCGATGGTGGCGTTGATTACTCGTTCGAGTGTATTGGCAACGTAAACCTAATGCGCTCAGCTTTAGAATGTTGTCACAAAGGTTGGGGAGAATCGGTCATTATTGGTGTTGCGGGTGCAGGGCAAGAAATATCAACCCGCCCATTTCAATTAGTGACTGGTCGTGTATGGCGTGGTTCAGCCTTTGGTGGTGTTAAAGGTCGTACAGAATTACCTGATTACGTAGAGCGCTATTTAGCCGGTGAATTTAATTTAAGTGACTTTATTACTCATACCATGCCTTTAGAAGGCATTAATGAGTCATTTGAGCTAATGCATAAAGGCGAAAGTATTCGCTCTGTTATTCATTTTGATAAGTAATACCCATTTATCTTGATAGTTATTCTGATCCCCTTTTTGCAATATAAATGCAAAGAGGGAATTATTTTTGAGGTTTACCATGACAATTGAAAATATAAGTGTAAACAAGAATTTTGGTGGATGGCACAAGCAATATAGCCACCAATCTCTTACCTTAAATTGCCAAATGCGATTTGCGATTTACTTGCCTCCACAGGCATCGAACAGTAATAAAGTACCAGTGCTATATTGGCTTTCTGGCTTAACTTGTAGCGATGAAAATTTTATGCAAAAAGCTGGGGCACAACGAATAGCTGCAGAATTAGGCATTGCTATTGTTGCACCCGATACTAGCCCCCGCGGTGAAGGCGTAGCAGATGATGAAGGATATGATTTAGGGCAAGGGGCCGGGTTTTACGTTAATGCTACGCAAGCTCCTTGGAGTCGCCATTATCATATGTACGACTATGTCGTTAATGAGTTACCACAAATCATTGAAACGACATTTCCGGTAACGGATAAACGTGCTATTAGCGGCCATTCAATGGGCGGGCATGGAGCCTTAACCATTGGTTTGTTAAATCACCAACGCTACCAATCTATGTCGGCTTTTAGTCCAATTTGTAATCCTGTGAATGCGCCTTGGGGCAAAAAAGCCTTTACCGCTTATCTTGGTAAAGATAAAGCAACTTGGCACAATAATGACGCCAGTGAGCTGATGCTCAAGGCAACGCAGTTTATTCCTGCGAAAGTTGACCAAGGCGGCGCAGATGATTTTATTACAGAACAACTGAGACCTGAATCGTTAGTCGCAGCAGCGAAAGCCAGCGGCTATCCTTTAGAGCTAGCTATACACGAAGGTTATGATCACAGCTATTATTTTATCTCATCATTTATTGAGGAGCATTTGCGCTTTCACGCACAGCACTTAAACAAGTAAATAGAAGGCTGCTGCTGAGCAATTAAGCGGCAGTTTTTTATGCTAAACTAAAATGAACTTCGACAAAGGTTGACCATACAAGGAATATATATGGGATTTTATGTTGGCGCATATGCCACTTCTCCAAATGTCTCGCTGTGGGACGCTGAACTCGAATCAAAATATTATTCTCAATTAAAAGCAATGATTAATATAAAGGGGCTTGAGCATCCCTTTGTGGGCACCTTGCATGCCCATGATGATGATTGGTTTTTAGCTAATATTTCGCGTGACTGGGATTTTGTATTCACCTGCGTGCCCGGTATTATGGGCGCTTTAGGAGAAAACCCTCATTTTGGTATTGCATCTGACAACGAACAAGGTCGACAGGCTGCTTTGGCATTTATGCGTAAAGCGCGCGATGCTATTGCTAAACTAAATGCGCACGCGCAACGCGAAGTCGTAAAATATCTGCAAATACAAACCGCCCCCAATCGAAGCAAAGCTTCTGGTTCAGCTGCATCACTGAAAGCTTCATTACTAACAATGCTGGAGTGGGATTGGCAAGGAACAAAGTTGGTGATTGAACATTGTGACACACTAATTGAAGGGCAAACTCCCTCCAAAGGCTTTTTAACACTCAACGATGAAATAGCCGTGGTAGAAACACTGAATAAAATAGCAAAAAAACCTGTTGGAATATTGGTTAATTGGGGACGTTCGGTAATTGAAACACGCAGTGTAGACGGTGCTGTGGACCACATACGAGCACTTAAAAAACATAATTTATTAAGTGGCTTAATGTTTTCGGGGGTTTCTGACCAAGATACCGAATATGGAAAATGGCAAGATTCACATATGCCGCCTGCACCTACAAACGATCTCCGATTTGGTGCGCCCACATCATTAATGACCAAAGAAGAAATGCTGCGGTGTTTAAAAATCAGTGAATTAGACCATAACGATCCTGATGCGATTGTGGGAATAAAAATAGGAATACGACCACGCGATACAACTTTAGATGACCGAGTCGACTACATCAGAGATGCTCTAAATGCGATAAGTTAGTGTTGTAGCACATTTAAAATGGGCTTTCCGGCGGTTCCCGAAGGTTCTCTATCGTCTGAACTCGCCATAGATATAGGCTGGTGTGGTGAACCTAATAAATAAGCCCAGCAATGTTGACGAGCATCAGTGAATGTATTTTTTTGTAACTGCAATGCTTGCATTGCTTGTTCGCGAGTATTGGCTTGATGTGCACAAGCAATAAATTTACCGTGTTTTACTTCATACTCTAGTTGATGATTTTTAGCTAAGTTGAAATAACTCACGAATATGATTTTACCGATTGATATACAGGTTTATTGAATGGTTTTATAAATATCTCGTAAGCTAGGTAACGATTACATACATGATAAAGCAGGTACATCATTTATTATTTCTCAGGCACATTTTCTAAATACTGCGGAACGCCATCGGCAATATCTTCCCAAGGCGCTTTTGATCCCACATAAATATGACGGCTTAAAGCAATGTTTGGATCGCCATTAACACATCCTAAGCTTACCCCATGTATGCTGTTGTCGAGTATGCCGCATAGGGTAGAACCACATTGACTGCAAAATTGATAACCAGCGCCATGCTCGCCTATATAACTAGTAAGCAGGTCTTTTCCACTCAACCAAGTAAACTGACTTGCTTCAACAAGTGCATAAGCTGATGCCTGCGAGCTGAAAGCTTTTCGACAACGAGAACAATGACATGATCGGGCATCGCTTAACTGACCATCTATTCGATAACTTACTTTGCCGCAAAAGCATTCGCCAGTGATTGCCATATTATTATTACCCTCAAATATACTTACGATTGATCAATTTGAATATCATTCAGTTGCGTTGATAGCATTTTGGTGGGTAAGCTCATGCATGTAATTTCCTATTTTTCGTGGCTTCATTGCTTGATGAATATCTTAGCTACCGAGATTTGTAAAAACACCCACCGCTAATTCAACCCACACTAGTATAAATAAAAAAGCACAAGTGAGTGCTATAGGAACTTTGTACTTTTTGTGTAGGCGTTTAGAAAAATATAGGTAAAGGTTAATAACACAAAATATTAGGCTACCCATAACCATAAAATCAAGTAAGTCCCAATTTACTTCTGTAGTAAATTGCATCGCAGTTAAGGGGATAGTCAAAACTAATAAGGTAATTATAGCGGCACTTACTAAACTTCTTTTGTCAAAAGCGTTGGCCAGGAAGGAGTTTTTCAACATAACTTTTTCCTTTTTACTGTTTGCAGATGTCAACTATAACATAGATGCAAATTTTCATCGTAAGTTCAATATTGGTCATCAGCGTTATTCACGTAAATTCTTATTTGACTCCAATATACCAAGACCTGCGGCTGAGGCGCTACAAATTAAGAAAAAAGCGAAAACAGCTAGTAAAGAATATTGCGCCAATACACTAGTAAAAGCACCTACTATTAAAAGTAAAACACCAATAAGTGTATTACTCAACGTTACATAGTCAGTGCGTTTGTTACCACTAGCCATGTCTAGAACATAGGTTTTTCGACCTAATCTTACGCCTTCATGAGTAATCATTAGTAAGAAGAAAAGCACAAGTGTAAATTGTTCTAGGTATTTAATATTCAAGAATAAAAACAGTAATGCAAGTGAACATATTAGGCTACAGAATACACCCGCTATTATCATGACACGTAAACTGTTGTTATCGCTCATTTTCCCCCAAATGTGCCCGCTAATTAGGCTAGCCAAGCCCGATAAACCAACGAATAAGCCTAATTGTACGCTTGAAGGCATTTCTTCTGATGTCATAACAATGGTTACTAGAAATGGAGCTGTTAATCCTGAACTCATCAAAAGCGCTCGCATGACAACAAAATTTCTAAACACAATGTCTGTTTTTAAAAGTGAGAATTTACTAATAGCACTATAAAACGCGTTTCCTCCGCCTTCGGTAGCACCATCTTGTTCTTTGACCTGACTAAAAGTAAAGGCTGCTATTAACCAAAAAGAAGCGGCTAAACATATAAAAGGAATGAAATTGTAAGATTGATTAAATATGCCAAATACCATTAATAATGCGATAACAATAGTAAGCAAACCTGAAATACTGGCACTAATGCCTATTAACCGACCACGACGGGTTTTTGGTATAGTCTTTCCAATAACGTCTTTACTGGCGACTGAACATAAGCCTCTTGAAAGGCTGAACAATACCAAGCTAAAAATAATAGCGATGCCACTTTGCAAACCATTGAGATACATGCCACTTAATAAAATACATAAAATAAAAATGGCTTGAGCTACACAGCCAAATACATAAAATTGTTTTCTCGTTTTGTGTTTTCTAACCACACCTCCTATTAAAAGCTGAGGTATCATTGAACCTGACTCTCGGATGGGAACTAGTAAAGCCGTCATACCCGCAGGTGCGCCGCTAGCGTTCAAAATCCAAGGCAAAACAGTTTTGGCATTTGCGAGTGAGTCTGCAATTTTGGTAAGTAATTGGGTCAATAAAATAATGAAAAAATTTTGCGCTATATTGCTACACGCTTCTTGCGGTATATCTTTGCAAGCCCGCGTGTCTTCTTCATCCACAAGCAATTGATACCAACGCTCTTGTGCTTCTTTGCGGCTTTTTACACTGTTAAAAAAGCTCATGATATGCCTATTTCATTAATGTGTTTGTAGAGTTTTGCCTTAAATAATTGCTTTGCACTTAGTTATTACGTGCGCTTTACATCCACTCTAATTTTAAGCTTTTGCCCGGGCTGCAAATATTTCTTTATGCTTAGTTTATTCCATTTTGTTAGGTCAGCCACTTTCACTTTAAAACGGTCAGCAATACGTGCTAATGAGTCGCCAGAACGTACCGTATACACTAAGTTTCTCATTACTGGTGAATTTGCATCGGGTACTGGCACTTGGTCGGTCCAAACAACAAGAGTAGCGCCAATTTTTAGCGGGTCTCTTGGGGCCATTTTATTCCATTTTGCGAGGGATCTGACATTGACCTTATGGGCCATCGCGATATCCCAAAGAGTATCGCCCGACTCCACTTTGTGCTCAATTTTATGATTGGCTCGCTCAATCGATTGGGTTTTCGCTAAACGTTGGTCAACCGACAGGCTATAAGCATCTAAATCTTTAAGTGACACGGGCACTAAAATATAGTCATTCATGTAAATTCTGCTACTTTTTAGGTTATTAACCTGTTTTATTACATTAATGCTTGTAGCATATTTGTTGGCAATAAGCCCTAAGCTTTCGCCACTCTTCACTTTGTGCCTTACCCAGTTTAGCCTTTCCTTATTTGAAGTTTGTGCCAAGGCCTCGGTGAATTCTTGTGCTTTTTCAATAGGGAGTAATAAACGATGAGGTCCGTCAGGATCAGTTGCCCAGCGGTTGTATCCTGGGTTTAATGCTTGCAACTCGGCTATGGTCAAATTAGCCATGCTTGCGGCTACCGCTAAATCTATTTGAGAACCCACATCAATAGTTTCAATAACGGGTGCATTAGTAATTACAGGCCAGTTGAAATTATAATCTTTTTGATGTTTAAGAATATCGGCAAGTGCTAATAACTTAGGGACATAAGCGCGTGTTTCCTTAGGGAGTTCGAGTGACCAAAAGTCGGTAGGCTTACCAGCGCGTTTGTTTTTCTTAATTGCGCGCATTACTCTGCCTTCTCCACTGTTGTATGCTGCCAATGCATGCAACCAGTCACCATCAAACATTTTGTTTAAGTATTTTAAGTATTTAATTGCACCGTCGGTAGAAGCTATTACGTCACGTCTGCCGTCGTACCACCATGTTTGCTTCATACCAAAGCGTTTGCCAGTGCCAGGAATAAACTGCCACATACCCGATGCTCTGCCGTGAGAATAGGCGAAGGGGTCAAATGCGCTTTCTACAATGGGCAAGAGCGCGAGTTCTAGGGGCATGTTTTCTTCGTTTAGTCGTTCTACAATATAAAATAAGAACGGTCGCGCTCTTTTAGATACACGCTGCATATAAGCAGGATGACGCAAATACCAATCTCGTTGCGAATCTAACCTTGCCTGATTAACTGGGACAGGAAGGGCTAAATGATATTGTATTTTTTCCCACAAGTTATTGAGTGAATTAGGATCAATAGGATCGTGTTCAACTAACGCTATGTCGACTTCTTCGGTAGGATGAATAACTTTAATTACGCCTTCGTCAGACGTTTCGCAATCGTCGTTATGTGATGGGCCATCAGTTTCAGTAATGCCGGGGCAAGGCTTAAGGTTATCAATGCTTAATAGTGAGTCTTGAACCAGCGGTTCAATGGGGTCGGGTGCATCTACATTGGTAATTGTTGGTGCAATTTGACAAGCGGTAAGGCTGACTAACAAGCCAATTGGCATTAAAAACTTCATAACATCCTTTTGTAATTTTAGTTATATTTTATTGCTGCACATACTGCATTTTAAAGTAATGCAGTTTGCATTAGAAATTATCCTTTAACTTCCTGAGTTTTGCGAAGGTTTCCACATCGCTAATAATAGTGCTATTTTCAGTATTAAATAAAGATTGTTTTATAGCGGTGTTATGACAACGCAAAAACGGATTAATTGCACATTCTTTTTTAATACTGCTAGGAAGCGTTATATTTTCACGCTTACGCTGGCTAACTACCCAATCATGGTATGCCAATAGATCTTCATTTTTGGGCTCAATGCTTAGTGCGAATTGTAAATTCGCTTGGGTATATTCGTGGGTGCAATACACTTTAGTGTTAGGCGGCAAACTGGCTAATTTTTGCAATGATGCATGAAATACTTCTGGTGTGCCTTCAAACATGCGGCCACAACCACCTGAAAATAGGGTGTCGCCACAAAACATGAAGTTGCTGTTTACATAAACGATATGGTCAAGTGTATGCCCGGGGGTTTGTAATATATCAAACGAAAGATCAAATTCAGTAATATGTACAGTATCGTTTTCAGATAATCGATCAGTAATGCCACCTATAATTGGATTATAAGGGCCATATACTCGTACGTTTGGATATCGCTCTACCAATTTAGCAATGCCACCCGTGTGATCATAATGATGGTGAGTAATTAAAATGACTTCAAGAGACAAGGCATGTTCATCTAGAAAAGCAAGAACAGGCTTGGCATCACCTGGGTCTACAACAAGCGCATGTTTTTTGTTGCTGATAGACCAAATATAATTGTCGGTAAAGGCTTTTATAGCCGAAATTTTATAGCTCATGGTATAGTGCCTAATCTGTTGCCAAATGACTTGCTAACTGACTTACGATAATATCACATTTGGATTTGACAGGTTAGTCCCTAAACAAGCCTTAAAAGGTTAAGATAGTAGTAGTCGTAAACTGGAGACAATAAATGGTAATGAGTTCTGCTCGCAGCGAAAAGCAAGTTGAATATCCAAAACAATGGCAGCAGCTAAGCCAAGGCGATCTCGCTCGCGACGAACTAGAAAAAGCCCTTTCGCCGATTATGGAACGAATATTTGGCTACTATTTGGTTAAATTAGGTAGTTTAAGCAGTCAAATTAACTTATCAGCTTGCCCTATTAAACTGCAATATAGTTGTGCACCTCATGCCAATAAGCACAATCATCTTTGTGCGCAATCAGACAAACTGCCGTTTCAAAATAACAGTATTGATGCTTTTGTAGTATTAGGTGAGCTAGATTTTGCCCAAGACCCGCATCAAATTATTAGAGAAATTGACCGAGCAATTACACCAGACGGACGCGTTATTATTGCCGGTTTCAATCCCTTCAGCATAGCCGGAATAATTAAGTATTTACCCATTAACCGCAAAAATATATTACACCAAGGCCGCTTTTTTACCGCTGGCCGCATAAAAGATTGGTTGCAGTTGCTTAACTTTGAAATAGTGCAACAAGAAAACCTTGTTTACTCATCTTTGTTTATGCTTAGCCAACTCAACAGCCAAAGTCCAATACAAAAATTTTGTAAGCGTTATTTACCTTGGTTTTCATCGATGTATATTATTGAAGCTAGAAAACGAGAAATTCCACTTTCGCCGATAAAACCTGTTTGGAAAGTACAACGCAAATTTAGCACGTCTTCGGCGGTTGTTAGAAACGCACATAGGTCGTCAAATAGTTAATAAACTAAAAAAAACGCGCTAAACAATTTCTTATTTAACGCGCTTCGTATATTTCATTGTGGTGTTTCTATTTAACCCGCATTCCTGGTGTAGCACCTTCATGTGGCTCAAGAATATAAATATCCTTGCCGCCGGGACCTGCTGCCAACACCATGCCCTCAGACATACCAAA
>Ga0316201_10002746_pt1 | contig 12667 bp, 10 predicted proteins | sample CS6wburrow_MG_FD_204516 | JGI IMG/M metagenome (GOLD analysis project Ga0316201, IMG submission 204516) | Coastal sediment microbial communities from Delaware Bay, Delaware, United States - CS-6 worm burrow | ecosystem: Environmental > Aquatic > Marine > Coastal > Sediment | place: USA... | reverse complement strand
GTCGTCCGAACGATCGACTGAACCACTCAACGGCAGGTTCAGCACATAATTCAGGTTCCAGGTCATGTTCACCTCACTGTCGAATTCGCGGGTAAACAGGCCAACGGCGTCAACCGTTACGGGTTCTTCCGTGCACACTGCACAAAAACCGTCGAACTGCAGTAATGATGATTCCGGGTTGCTGGAGCTTTGCGGCTCCGGCGCACCAATCAGCCAGACCGGCCTGCCCTTATCATCATAAATGTAATGCACAAAGGCCTGGGAAGTCTCGTTGACCACGACCGTCGCACCACCGACACCGACAGCCTCACGCGACCATGCACCATTGTAACTACGCTGTGTGCCCTCAACGATCGGGCAGACCGGCGGAAGGCTCGGTCGTTCCCTGTCGCTGCCGTTCTTTCCGAACAGGACGAACGAAAAGATTGAGTCCTCCTCGGCCAGCAAAGTGACAGAAACATGACCTACAGGGGTTGCCTGTTGCGAAGCCCCGTCGTTGGTAAATCGCAACAGCTCGGCCACCCAGACGTTGCCGGCGGGCTCAGGAGCGGAGGCAAGGTACCAGGCCGGGTTGCCGTCTTCATCGTAGGTGTACCACAGGAAAGCACGAAACCCCCCGGTTGATGTGTAGTCAAATCCCTGGCTGAGATTTTCCCTGGAAGATGCCTGCCACAAACCCGCCCGCAACGGTATGGGAGTGCCGGAAAAACTCATATCAGCCCTGATTTCGACATCTGCAGGCGAACTGCCGGCGTTCCTGAGGAACGCAATCCAGCGACCGGGGACAACATCGATACCCGCAAGGGTCAGCGTTGGTCCCATGTCCGCGGTACCGGTAGCCGTCGCAAGGGGCGGGCCATCCGTATCAGGTGGCAAAACAAAAGGTGCGTGCGTAAATGCGTTCTCGAATTCTACCCGGTAGAGTTCCAGCGTTAGAGCGGCGTTTTGCTGGCTGTCTGAACCTTTTGCCGAGGTTGATACAGTAAATGATTCAGTACCCGGTGGAATGTCGAAAAAGATTCGGTCGTGCATGGCATTTCCGCTGACACTTAAACCGCGGGTGACCCCATCCATCAAAACCAGGGTTTCCGGGTTTGCGATACCGGTTTTTGTAAAAGTGACCGGAATGATACCGATATTATTTGGACTTTCACGGCGTGTTCCGACACCCACGGCACCAATCATCTGTGTACCTGGCACGGCACTGACATTGTCCCAGGAAAGGCGAACCTTCTGGGTTTCACCACTGGCGGCGATACCGCTTCCGGTCGCCGTAAGTGATGAAAGCGAATCGTTGCTAACCACTGCCGAAATCAGCGTGACCGCATCCTGGGCATTCGTTGCTTTCCAGTTCTGAACCAAAATCCAGTACTCGCCGGCTTCCGGGGTAAACAGATCGCATTGCTCGATATCTATGGGGGAAGTGCTGGCGCACAACTCCTCGCTCAACTGGGCCACACCGTCACCGTTGCTATCGAGGCCGACAAACAGGTCGACATCGGCAGACGTTGAATCCAAAGTTTCGGTATGCAGCCACAACGTACCTTCCGGCACGGTATGCATGATGGTCATCACACCCGGCTGGCCGTCATAGGGATCGTTGTCGGTGGGATCCTGCGGCAGGAATTCCACCGTTTCGGTCGGAACGACCAGCCCGCCACTGGTAAAGGTGGCATCCGACATGGCTGACAGGCCGCTCAACTGAAACTCCTGCCAGCCGGAAACGGTATCGCTGTTGATGCTCCACTCCGACGGCAGTTGGCCGCCATCGGCAAACACCGCCACCGGAAATACCGCGTCGGGGAAACCATCCGCGCTGAGCCTCACCTCACCATATACCCATTCGCCGACCAGCCCGGACTGTTGCAGATCGATGTTGATCGTCAACTCCCGGTTCGCGTTACTCGCGAGGGTAAAGTTGTTCGGTGTTACGCTGACCGATACGCCAGTGGCGAATCCCTGTGATGAAGCGCTCCAATTGGCGCCACCTGCAAGGTCCGTCACGGTCCGACTGAAACTGCAGGAGTTGTGACAGGAAGCATCCACCAGGCCCGGCAGGTTCAGATTCCCGGGGTCACCGCCCCTGTCCGGGTCGGCCGAGATAAAACCGCTTTCCGTTTCATCCAGGTACAGGCCGGCATTGACCGCCTGGTCGAGACGCGGTCTGCCTGCCCCCCGTTTGAAAATGGTCGCGGCTGTGCCGTTGTAATCAATCGCCATCCCAGGTGTGGCCGTCATCATCATTGCCGAGGAAATCATCGCAGGTGTCCATCCGGGATGAACGGCCTTGAGCAATGCAGCCCCACCGGTGACGTGCGGTGAAGACATTGAAGTGCCATCGAGTATCCTGAAGTCAGGGTCACCGGCATACGCACCCAGAATCAATGTTCCGGGCGCGATGAGATCGGGTTTCATGACATTCTGGATCGGTGAAACACCCGGGCCGCGTGAACTCGTGCTGGCCACCTGGTCGCCTGCTTCCGCAATATTGAATATGGAAAAACCGCTGAGACCTCCCTGGTGTATCGAGCCGCTTGCCAGCCAGGTGCGCAGTTCATTACTGCCTGAAAACCCCAGGTGTACCGCAGGCAGGCAGTGGTCATCGGCAACTGTGGCCTCACCCCAGTCTGCAGTGTTGGCAAGAATATAACCACCAGCTCCGGCCAGCTGGAGATTTTTGCCCTTTTCTACACGGCCGTATTCCCCCCGGTCACAAACCACGATTTCACCGTTAAATGTTCCGGGGCTGAACGGGTTGCTCAAACCGCTGTTGCTGGCACAGTCCGGTCCTGACTCGGGTTCCCCGACACCGCACAGCGCGTTTCCATAATCCTTTGCCTGGACGATTCTCCTGACACCTATACCACCGGTTAAAGTTGCACCGATCAGCGAATTGGGTGGCGGTGTATCGCCGCCACTCAGGCTTTCCAGTGCGCTGGCGAACACCCGGTCATGCGTTGCATTTCCAACCGCGATTATCCACGGCGCATTTGCAGGCGAACCCAGGGTGCTTACGCCCGGCCCTTCGTTGCCGGCAGACGTCGCAACAAAAATACCCGCAGCCCGCAGGTTCAGGAAAGCCATGGTCGTGGAACCACCGCGCCACGGGTCATCCGCATCTGAACCGATTGAATAATTCACCACATCGACCTGGTCGATAATGGCCTGTTCAATTGCACTGAAAATTGCAGAGGACTGGCATCCGCCGGCGGACGGGTCAGCCGGGTCGCCGATAAAACAGACGCGGTAGCTGACAAGATTGGCGTTAGGCGCTACACCGCCTATTTCAGTGGGCACCCCATTGAGGGTTACGTTGAGCGGATTTCCCACGGCAATCGAGGCTACATGCGAGCCGTGGCCCGAATTATCCTTGCCATCGGTATTCTCTTCTGTTTCAACGGTCCCCGGGTCGTCCTCGACAAAGTCATAGACGCCAACGAGCTTGTCGTTACACAACACTTCGCTCTTGGAACACAACCCGAGTTGGTTCGGGTACGGGTTTTCGTGATCCCAGCCCGGCGAGGCGCCTTCGCCCGCATCCAGGAATGAGGGGTGCTCCCAGTTAATACCGGAATCGATCAGGCCGACGACAACACCTTCGCCACCGGTTGCCGGGAAGGAGCCGGCGCTGCCATCCTGGATTTTATCTGCGCCTATCCAGTTGGGACCCGAGTCGGTCTGCAGCTTCTGAATCTCATCGCGCACGACCATGCGGACCCCGGGCAACTCACGGATTGCTCGCACTTCGTCATTGCTGAGCTCGGTTGCAAACCCGTTCAAGGCATTTCGATATCGGTGCGTCAGCTGCAGCTGCCGGCCCAGCTTTAGCCTTGATTCACCGCGAAAGCTTTCGAATCTTTCATCGAGAAATTTGAGGTATTTTTTTGAAGCCGGCGCATTGACATCCAGCTTGCGCGCGCCGGTGGAACTATTCGCTGTCGCCGGGAAACGCATCGAGTCGACATTGCGTTCGGGGGTTTGTACGCTGCGACCGTCATAGGCGGCCAGCGGCAGATCGTCCAGGATAACGATATATCTTTGCCTGTCGCTTCCAACAGCTGATTCTGTCGCGCTTTTTGCGAGAACATGTGTGCTCATCGACATCGCCACTATTAATACGAGACAAATGACTCCGCCAAAAACTTTTATCCGCACATCCATGAAATTTTCCTCTATCCCTTTAGCGGTACCCGCATCGTTACCAATTCCTCTGCCGCAGTGGGGTGTATGCCCGTGGTGAGGTCGAACTGTTGTTTCGTCAGGCCGGATTTTATCGCAACTGCAAATCCCTGGACAATTTCCGGTGCGTCCATTCCAACCACGTGCAAACCGATCACCTTGCCCGTTGATGCCTGCACCAACAGCTTCATCATGGTTTTCTCCTGCCGGCCTGATAATGTGTGTTTAAGCGGCCGGAATACCGACTTGTAAACATCCAATTCCCCGTAATGTACAGCTGCGTCCTCTTCCGGAAGCCCGACAGTTGCGACCGGCGGGTGGGAAAATACAGCTGATGGGATAAACCCGTGATCAACCGGACGGGGCTTTCCACCAAACTCGCTATCTGCAAAAGAATGCCCTTCCATCAATGCCACCGGGGTCAGGTTGACCCTGTTTGTTACATCACCGACCGCAAACACATTTTCAAGATTGGTCCGTGAGTATTCATTAACCGGGATCATCCCGCCGGGTAAAACCTCGACACCAGCGTCCCTCAGCCCGAGACCGCGAACATTGGGGACACGACCGGTTGCAAACATCACCGTCTCGGCCTGTAACTCACTGCCGTCATCGAGCGTCAACTTGATGAGACCATCGGACTGCCTGCTCAGTTCAGTTACATTGACGTGTAAACGTATATCAATGCCCTTTTCCTGCATTTCCGCAGCCAGTGTTTCACGTATATCGTGATCGAAACCGCGCAGTATCTGTTCTCCACGATAGGCCTGGACAACCTTTGAACCCATGCCATTGAATATTGATGCAAACTCACAGGCGATGAACCCGCCACCGATCACCACTACGCTCCCGGGAAGTGACTCGAGATGGAAAGCCTCGTCCGAAGTGATGCCAAGCTCTGCACCGGGTATCTCCGGCACCCAAGGGCGCCCGCCCGTCGCGATCAATATTTTTTCAGCGCTGATAACCTCCTCACCAACCTCGATCTCATGCGCATTGAGCAGTTTTCCGTGCACCGGGTACAGGCTCACACCGGAGTTCTCAAGCAAACCCAGGTAGACCGCGTTGAGCCGGTCAATTTCACGATCCTTTCTCTCGATCAGGCGGGACCAGTTGAAACGGGTCTCGCCAACCTCCCAGCCGTAACCTGCCGCATCCTCGAACTCTTCATGAAAATGGGCGGCATAGGACAACAACTTTTTGGGTACACAGCCGCGTATGACACAGGTGCCCCCAACCCGGCTGGATTCGCAAATGCCAACACGTGCGCCATGCCCCGCTGCGATTCTTGCAGCCCGCACACCGCCGGAACCGGCGCCGATGACAAACAGGTCAAAGTCATAATTACTCATGGGCATCCTTCGTATCGTAATCTTTAGATTTGGAGATACTGATGTAGCGGTTATCGCTCCAAATTGCAATGGCAGAAAGGGTAAATCCCGCCGGCAAAATCAGTATTGGGCACTCGTCAATTTAAATGGTAATGATTCCTGTTTGTGTTCTTTCAACCGAGGCACTATATTTACGCCTCTGTAAAACTACCCGGCTCGATGAAAGTTCATTTTACATGACTGAAATCATTCAAAGCGCAGTTTCACTGATTCATAATGCCCTGCCATTGAATAAACGGCCTATGCGCCCACATAACTAAACCAATAAACGGATCACGCGGATTTGGCCACTGACTCTCACATACTTGCAGTTTACGACCTCAGTTTCGAACGTTACTTCGAGCGGGTTTTCGAACCTGTCAGTTTTGAACTGGATCCGGGTTCATTACTTTTGATTACCGGCTCCAATGGCTGTGGCAAGACCACGCTTCTAAAACTGCTGGCGGGTTTACTTGAGCCCAGTGAAGGTAAAATACTCATGGACGAACAGCCCTTGTACGCCGGTCATTTTCCGGCCATCAAGGATGACCTGAGCGTGGAGGAGAACATCCGTTTCTGGATGAAGTTCATGGGAACTCGAAAATCCGGCCAGATGACCGGCTTGTGCGAGCAGGTCATTGAAGAGATCGGCCTGACGCCCGTCGCACTGCAGGAAGGCCGTACGCTCTCAGCCGGTCAACGCAAACGCTGTTCGCTGGCACGGCTGCTTTTCTGCGACGAAAGCCTGTGGTTGCTGGATGAGCCCTATTCAAATCTCGACCCCCAGGGTATCGGCATGCTGGACCAGATATTGAAGGCACACTTGCATGCCGGCGGCGCCTGCATCATGACGACCCACGGCAGCCTGCGCCCGGAAGGCTTTGACTTGCAGGAATGTCATATGATCAGCGGCCGCGAACGCTATACCGGAGCCCGGGCATGAGCAGGCAAGCGGCAGGCACGGCTTTTACCGCGCTGTTGCGGCGGGATTTTCTACTCGCCTACAGACGTCGCGCCGAATTGCTGCAACCACTGGTCTTCCTGCTGGTGGTCGTCACTCTTTTTCCCCTCGGTGTAGGACCGTCACCCGGTCTGCTTGCCAATATTGCCCCGGGCGTAATCTGGATTGCAGCCCTGCTGGCGACGGTCCTGTCACTGGACAGCTTGTTCAGATCGGACTTCGAAGATGGAACTCTTGAGCAGATGGTGTTGTCTGGACAATCACTGGCCTTGATCGCATTGGCGAGGACCGTGGCACACTGGCTTGTTGCCGGTTTGCCGATCGTCCTTTTGTCACCGTTACTGGCAATGTGGATGAACCTCCCTGATGAAGGCCTGTTAATTTTGATAGAATCACTGGCTATCGGCACCCCGGTGCTGAGTTTGATCGGCGCGATTGGCGGCGCCCTGACAGTCAGCCTTAAACGGGGAGGTCAATTATTGTCATTGCTGGTATTTCCTTTGTATGTACCTTTGCTGATCCTGGCAACCAGCGCTGTCAGCTCAGCTGTCGCAGGGTTGCCCTATACAGGCCAGATCGGCCTGATGATCGCGGGTCTGATTGCATCGATGACACTGGCGCCTTTTGCAACAGCGGCTGCACTTAAATTGAGTTTAAGTTAATGAATCCAATATATTTATTTTTCCACAAAACAGGATCACCACCCTGGTTCTACAATTTCAGCGGCAAACTCATCCCGTGGTTATGGGCCGGTTTCTTTTTGCTCACTGGCTATGGTCTTTACCTGGGTCTGCTGGTCGCACCGGCGGATTACCAGCAGGGCGAGAGCGTGCGCATCATGTACGTGCATGTGCCGGCGGCTTGGATGTCAATGATGATATACGGTCTGATGGCCATCTGGGGGTTTATCGCCCTGGTCTGGCGTATACGAATCATGGAGGTGCTGATCATTTCAAGCGCACCCATCGGGGCCGCGTTTACCATCATTGCATTGGTCACCGGCTCACTCTGGGGGCGTCCGACCTGGGGCACCTACTGGGTATGGGATGCGCGTCTGACCTCGGAACTGGTTTTGCTGTTCCTTTATTTCGGCGTCATCGCACTTTACAACTCTTACGACGAACCACGCAAAGCCGCGCGGGCCGCGTCGCTGATGTCGATAGTCGGTGCTGTTAACCTGCCGATCATTCATTTTTCCGTCGTCTGGTGGAACACGCTTCACCAGGGCAGCAGCATTGGTACTTCAGGCAGCAGCATCCACCCGAGCATGTTGTGGCCACTTTTGTACATGGCCATCGCCTTCAAGCTCTATTACGGCGCGAACCTGTTGAGCCGGGCCAGGGTGAGACTCCTGAAACAGGATCACCGTAAACGCTGGGTCAAAGATTTACTGTCCAAGGAGACGTCATAAATGTCACACACGCCTTTTATTCTGGCTTCCTATCTCATAAGTGCCGCCGTGCTGCTGTGGGCGGCGCTGTCACCCGTTATTAACAAACGAGGCCTGCTGAAACAATTGAAGCTTCGCCAGGCACGCATGGAAAAAACACAATGACCCCAACTCGCAAAAGAAGATTGATCGGTGTGCTTGTTATCGTTATCGGTGTAAGTATCGCCGCCATAGTCGCAATGAAAGCACTGAATGAAAACATGCTGTTTTTTGTCAGCCCAACTGATGTCAAAGAGCAATCTTTACCGGCAGGCAAACGTTTTCGCCTGGGTGGGCTGGTGGCGGGAGGAAGTGTGAGCCGCGCCAGTGACAGCCTTGCAGTGGCGTTTGTCGTGACCGACGGGGCCGAGTCCGTAAACGTCAGGTTTGACGGCATCCTGCCGGACCTGTTCCGCGAGGGCCAGGGTATTATAGCCATCGGAGAGCTCAGCTCCGAGGGACATTTTGAAGCAGCGGAAGTATTGGCCAAGCATGATGAAAACTACATGCCGCCCGAAGTGGCCGATGCACTTGAAAAGGCTGGACACGTGGAGGCAGAACAATGACCGTAGAACTCGGACAAATTTCCTTATTGGCAGCTCTGTTGACAGCCCTGATCCTGGGCGTGGTGCCAATGATAGGCACCTATACAGGTAATCGGCGGTTCATGGCCGTCTCAACCAGTGCGTCACTGATTCAATGCCTGCTTTTGATCATCTCCTTCGGCATCCTGACCTCAGCATTTGTTATCCAGGACTTTTCGGTCGAATATGTTGCGCGAAACAGCAATTCGCTGCTGCCGATGGCGTATCGCTACTCTGCCGTCTGGAGCGCCCATGAGGGATCATTATTGCTGTGGGAGCTGATTTTATGCGTGTGGATAGCCGCAGTTGCCCTGTTCAGTAAAAGATTGCCCGTAGTGTTCCGTGCCAGGGTCCTCTCGGTTCTGGGATGGATTTCCGTAGGTTTCCTACTGTTCATCCTGCTCACATCAAACCCTTTCGGACGACTGATCCCATCGGCGGTTGAAGGACTGGATCTGAACCCGCTGCTACAGGATTTTGGCCTGATTGTTCACCCACCCCTGCTCTACATGGGTTACGTGGGTTTTTCGGTGGCCTTTGCATTTGCAGTGGCAGCCCTGCTGGGTGGTGAAGTCAGCCGTGACTGGGTCCGCTGGTCGCGCCCGTGGACACTGGTCGCCTGGGCTTTCCTGACCATTGGTATAGCACTGGGCAGCTGGTGGGCGTATTACGAGCTGGGCTGGGGCGGCTGGTGGTTCTGGGATCCGGTCGAGAATGCTTCCTTCATGCCCTGGCTGGTCGGTACCGCATTGATCCATTCGCAAGCCGTGACCGAAAAACGTGGGGCATTCGGAAACTGGACCCTGCTGCTTGCCCTGTCGGCATTCTCATTAAGCCTGCTGGGTACATTCCTGGTGCGCTCAGGTGTGCTGACCTCTGTCCACGCCTTTGCCTCGGATCCGACACGCGGTATTTTTATCCTGGCCTACCTGGCCGTAGTGGTTGGCGGGTCCTTGACCCTTTATGCCATACGTGCACCCAAGATGATCCAGGGTGGGGGTTTTGCCGGGACTTCCCGTGAATCATTCCTGTTGGTCAATAACCTCGTATTTGCCGTCATGGCGGCCATGGTTTTGATCGGTACCCTGTACCCGTTGCTCATCGACGCGTTGGGCGCCGGCAAGATATCGGTGGGCCCTCCTTACTTTGGGCTGCTGTTTTCGTGGTTGCTGGTCCCCATGGTGCTTGCATTGCCCATCGCTATTTACAGCAGGTGGCAAAAAGATTCCAACAGCAGGTTGGCCGTCATGTTGCGCTGGCCGTTTTTGCTTTCGCTCGTAGTTGGAGGCGCTGTCTGGTTCATACAGCCTAAAATTGGTTTCGTGGCCGCAGCGGGCGTCACCGGCGGTGCCTGGGTGACCCTGGCCAGCCTGTTTTATGTCGTGCACCTGCAGAAAAGGAGAAAAACCCTGGCAATACCCGGCAGCGTACTGGCCATGACACTCGCGCATCTCGGGCTGGGCTTTTTCCTGGTTGGTGTCAGCCTGACAAGCACGCTCAGCAGTGAAAAGCACCTGCGCATGGAGCCCGGCGACACCTACCAGACAGCCGGTTACACCTTCGAATTCCTCGGCACCCAGGTGGTGCAGGGTCCGAATTATGTGGCGGAAGAAGGCGAGTTCATCGTCAGCAGGGACAATCGCGAGGTTACCCGGCTCTATCCTCAGAAGCGTGAGTATGCCCAGCGTGGCAACACGATGACCGAAGCCGCCATCGACCCGGGGTTTACTCGCGACCTCTATGTTTCACTGGGTGAGCCGCTGGATCAGGCTGGCAGGGCCTGGGCGGTCCGCGTCTACCACAAACCCTTTATCCGGTGGATCTGGCTGGGCTCTATATTCATGCTCGTAGGCGGCATGCTTGCAGCGGCCAACAAGCGCTATCGCCGTAAAATGCCCGCCAGTGAAAGCATTAAGGCAAAAGCAAAAGAGGTGACAGCGTGATCAGCCGCATATTCCCTTTACTGGGTTTCTTGTTACTGGTCGGTTTACTGGTCGTTGGCTTGAAAATTGCCGACAGCAAAACAAATGTGCCCTCACCTTTAATTGACAAGCCGGTGCCTGCATTCGACCTGCCTGTCCTCGCCAACCCGGATCAGAGAATGTCCAGGGAATCTCTCCTGGGCAAACCTTACCTCGTCAATTTCTGGGGCAGCTGGTGTGTCACCTGCCGGGCAGAACACCCTGTGGTTACCGAACTGGCCAAACTCAATGCCGTCTACATCGTTGGTATGAATTTTCGCGACGAATCGGCCGATGCAATGGCCTGGCTGAGAAAGTGGGGCAATCCCTATGATGTCAGCCTGACGGATTTTGATGGTCGGGTCAGTATCGATTTTGGTGTTTATGCGGCCCCCGAAACGTTTTTGGTGGACCCCTCGGGCACCATCGTCTTTAAGCACCTCGGTCAACTGACGTGGGAGGTTGTCGAAAACGAAATACTCCCGCGTGTTGCCAATATGGAGTCAGGCAGCTGATGAAACCCAACACCGTACTTTTTGTTATCTTGACTTTAACCCTCGCTATTTCCGCGTACGCGCAGGTTGCACCGGTTCAGGAGCCAATGGTTTTTGAAACCCAACAGCAGGAAGACCGTTTTAAGCAACTTACACTGGAGTTGCGTTGCCTCGTCTGTCAAAACCAGAATCTTGCTGATTCGGATGCACAACTGGCCCACGACCTGCGCGCCGAGGTGCACGAAATGCTGCTGGCTGGCAAGAGTGATGATGAGATCAAGCAGTTCATGGTTGAGCGGTATGGTGATTTTGTGCTCTACCGCCCGCCGGTTCAGACCAATACTTACCTGCTATGGATTGGGCCAATCATAATATTGTTGATCGGTGCGGTGATCCTGCGTGTCAATATCAAGAAGCGCGCTGCGTTGCTCGAATCAACCCCGGTCGATGAACCCGGAAACGAAGCCCCCTAGACGGTTTTTTAACCAAGAGAATAGAGAATGAATTTCTGGATTTTTGCTATTGCCCTGCTCGCGGTATCAGCCGCTGTTATAAGCTGGCCGTTATTTGCCGGCGCCGCCAAGGAAAAAATTACCGGTCTTTTCGTATTACTGATATTGCCACTGGCCGGCATCCTCATGTACCAGGCGATTGGTACGCCGGAGGCAATCAACATGCCTTCCGTGGCTGCGACGCAGCGAACTGTTCAACAACCCCAGGCGCATTCAGAACAGCAGGGCCAAATGGATGAACTGGTTGCTTCTTTGCAGCAACGCATGGAAGAAAACCCGGATGACCCGGACGGCTGGTTGATTCTCGGACGCAGCCTGAAGACAATGCAGCGTTACGCGGAGGCTGAAACGGCATTGAGCAATGCCAACCGAATGGTGCCCGGCAACCCCTCCATCATGGTTGAATTGGCAGAAACCATGCTTTTCACCTCCGGCGAGCCCGAGGTCAGTGACGAAGCCCGACAATTGATCGAGTCGGCACTGGCCGTTGACCCGAATCAACAAAAGGGGCTCTGGATCATGGGCATGGCATCTGCGCAGGAGGGTAATGACACCCAGGCGATCGCCTACTGGCAGAAGTTGCAGGGTTTGCTTGACCCCGCTTCCGGCCCATACCAGGCTGTTACCCAACAGATAGACATGGCGCAAATCAGAATGGGGCAGCCGGTTGCCGCCCAAACCACGGTCGTTGAACCTTCTGCCGGGGAATCTGCCGATGCGGCCCCAACCATTGCAACCCCGGTGGAAGCGACACCACCGGCAGGATTTGGAATACCTGTAACCGTCAGCATCGGTGACGGGATGCCGGGCTCGTTTCCGTCTTCCGCCTCGTTATTTGTCTTCGTTCACCCGGCCGGTGCCGCAGGTATGCCACTGGCGGTCAAACGGCTTGCGCCACGCAGTTTTCCAATGTCTATTAATTTTACCGATGCCGACCTGTTACGCCCCGGTGGTTCGTTGCAGGCTTTTGAGAAACTGGATATCAGCGCACGCATCTCCATGGCCGGAATCGCCAATGGCGCCAGCGGCGACATACAGGCAAACCGCGTGACGGTGGACACAAACGACGTATCAACAATTGCGTTACACCTCGATCAGCGTGTACCTTAGAGGCTCCTAAACAAACAGGCCGAGGACAGGCACATGAAAACCAAGCTGTTTTTCGTTATTTTCTTCG
>Ga0316201_10002745_pt1 | contig 12673 bp, 10 predicted proteins | sample CS6wburrow_MG_FD_204516 | JGI IMG/M metagenome (GOLD analysis project Ga0316201, IMG submission 204516) | Coastal sediment microbial communities from Delaware Bay, Delaware, United States - CS-6 worm burrow | ecosystem: Environmental > Aquatic > Marine > Coastal > Sediment | place: USA... | reverse complement strand
CGACTGGTTATTAACAACCTCCTATGACACTTCAAAAGAAACAGGCGCCGACGATAATCGTGTTAATCAACTGATTGATCCAAATACTTATTACACAATTTATGGTGATAATTCACGTCAACGCCATGATGCTTCAAGTGCTGAAAAACTTTATATAAAAATTGAACGCCAGCATTTTTATGCTTTATTTGGTGATATGGACACAGGTTTAACGGTAACAGAATTATCTAAATTTAATCGTCGTATGACAGGCGTTAAATCTGAATATGATAATGGCAAGTTTGCTTACACGGCGTTTGCTGCAGAAAATATCAACAACTTTATAAAAGATGAAATTCAGGGTGAGGGGATATCCGGGTTATATCGTTTATCCGGCAAAAATATTGTTATAAACAGTGATGATATCGTTATCGAAACCCGTGATCGTTTCCGCAGTGAAATCATTATTAAAACAGAAACCATGCGTCGTTATCTCGACTACAGCATCGATTATTCAGATGGCACTATTTTCTTCCGTCGTCCCATTCCAAGTCGTGATGAGAACTTTAACCCTGTCTTTATCGTTGCTGATTATGAAGTCGATGCGCCAGTTAAAGGTGATATTACAGCCGGTGGTCGTGCGTCAGTTAAGTTAAACGACGATAAAGTCGAAATCGGCGCTACCTTGGTGCACGATGCAACTTACCAGAATGAAGGTGATTTAATCGGTGTAGATGCTCGTATTGAAATAGATAACAAATCCGAAGTTCGCTTAGAGATTGCGACCAGTGATGTTACATCAGGTAATCAGGATGTATCGGGTTCTGCATACTCTGCAGAAATTGTTCATGGTGGCGATGATTTTAAAGGCCGTGCTTATGTGAAACAGGAAGATGCTGAATTTGGTTTAGGTCAGCAATCCATCAGTCAGTCAGGCACGCGTAAATATGGTGCCGAAGGTAACTACCGCTTGACCCTGGAAACGGCAATTGACGCCACCATCTATCATGAAGATAATCTTAATACTGATAGCGATCGAAATGTAGCAGAAGCAAAAGTAAGTTATAACAAACGTGACTACACCTTAAATGCAGGTGCACGTATGGCAAAAGACACGGATAACCTGGGTATTAAAAAAGATTCCAACCTGTTGTTACTGGGCGCAAGTAAGAGCCTGCTGGATGACACGGTTAAATTGCGTGGTAATGCTGAAATCGCAGTTGATTCGGCAAATGATAATGTTGATTATCCTTCACGTTATATTCTTGGTGCAGATTATTTTGTTACATCAAAAGTAAATTTATTTGCAGAAAACGAATGGACCGATGGTCGTGATCAGGATACACAGATGTCCCGTGCAGGCGTGCGAGCTACGCCATGGGCGAATGCACAGGTTAATACTGCGGTGAATCAGGAAACCAATGAAAACGGTATTCGTTCATTTGCGACTTTAGGTTTAACACAAGGCTTCCCGATTTCGAAGCGCTGGAGTGGTGATGTTGCCTTTGACCATGCAAAAACCATACGTACACCAGGTGGTACACCATTCAACAGCAATGTACCCATTGCGCAGGGGACAGCGGACAATGACTTTACTGCAATCTCGTTGGGGACCACGTATAACGCACAAAGTTATACCGTCAATAACCGTGTTGAAGTTCGTACTGCAGAGCAGGAAGATAAATACGGCTTAATTTTTAACTGGGAGAGAAACCTGAAAGGTGGTATCGGTTATTCTGCAACAACAAAAGTATTTAAAACTGAACGTACTGACAGTACGGAGATGCTCGATGGTGATATCCGCTTCTCCATGGCATACCGACCTCTACAATCACGCTGGATCACGTTGAATCGCCTTGATTTTAAATTTGATTCAAACACAGACATTATCGGCATTAAAACACGTCAACGTAAACTGATTGAAAACCTGACAAGCAATTATCTGATCGATGACAGGAACCAGTTATCGCTTAATTTCGGATTGAAATACGTGGTTGATAGTTTTGATACAGATGAATACAACGCTATCACTAACTTGCTGGGTAGTGAGTTCCGTCACGATATCAGTGATATTTTCGATGTTGGTGTTCATGCACATACACTCTATTCAGCTAATTCTGACGTTTTCCAATATTCGACGGGTGTGTCATTTGGCTGGAATATGTCACGTAATATCTGGTTAAGCGTGGGTTATAACTTTGATGGTTTCGAAGATAACGATTTTTCTGCTGCAGGTTACACTGCCAGCGGCCCGTATATTCGTTTCCGCATGAAGTTTGATCAGGATACCGCTAACGAAATACAAAGCTGGTTGAACTAGAATTACAGAAAATCACAGAAGCAGGGGTGATGGATTTCACGCTTCGACGTTGTTTGTGTGCTGTTGCGTTATAATGCACTGAATGAATAACCGCATAAAATCACGTCGACTGTTCTTTGCCCTCTGGCCTGGTGAGCAAACCAGGCAAGCCATTCTCGAAACACTTTCTCAGCTGCCGCAACAAAGCAAAGCGCGTGCCATAGCTCCACCTAATTTACATATAACGTTGCATTTTGTCGGCCAGGTGTCAGCCGAGGTTGAAGACTGCATGCATATTGCTGCGTCATCCATTAATAGCACCGCGTTTGAAATGGATATGGACTGTTTGGGACATTTTTCTAAAGCAAAAATTTTCTGGATGGGCTGTCAGAAACCGCCCATTGTGCTGACTCAATTACATAAAGAGCTCGGTAAGGCATTAGGCGAATGTGGCCATCAATGTGACGAGCGTATCTATTCACCGCATCTAACGCTGATGCGAAAATGCGATAAATCAGACTACCGGAAATTAATCGCAAATCAGCCGCATTTTTCTATACCGTGGGTCGTTGAGGAATTTGTCCTGGTTGAGTCGCTAATAGACCAGCAAGGTGCAAATTACCGGGTTATTGAACAATATTCATTATCATGAGATAAACTAGGCTTTTTTTATTAGCCTGATTAATTGTCAACATGTCTCAACACAGTCGAATCCAGCCTATGCCCGTGCAACTGGTGAACCAGATTGCTGCGGGTGAGGTTGTCGAACGTCCAGCTTCGGTGGTTAAAGAGTTGCTGGAAAATAGTCTGGATGCCGGTTCCAGCAAAATTATTATCGATATTGAAAAGGGAGGTACCAAACTTATTCGTATCTCCGATAATGGCCATGGCATCCATAAAGATGACCTGGTGTTGTCTTTATCACCACATGCCACCAGTAAAATTCGCAGCCTTGACGATCTGGAAGAGGTGACCAGCCTGGGTTTTAGAGGTGAGGCATTACCGAGTATTGCTTCGGTCAGTCATTTACAGCTGACTTCCTGCTGGCAGGGTGGCGATGAAACCTGGCAGTTGACCATGAACAACAGTAAAGCCAGTGATATTGCGCCTGCGGCAAATCAACCAGGCACTACCATCGAAGTCCGTGATTTATTTTTTAATGTGCCTGCCAGGCGTAAATTTCTGCGTACAGAAAAAACCGAGTTTTCTCATCTTGATGATGTGGTAAAGCGTATTTCACTCAGCCGGTTTGATGTCGATATTTCGCTACGGCACAACCAGCGCGTCGTAAAACAGTTGCGTGCAGCTAATAATCGACTGCAGCAGGAAAAACGCGTTGCAGAAATCTGCGGGCCTGCGTTTATTGAACAGGCTGTTTATATGGATTTTGAATACGAAGGCTTGCGTCTTTGGGGCTGGATAGCGCAACCGACTTTTTCGCGAAGTCAGGCGGATATGCAATATTTTTACGTCAATGGCCGTGTGGTAAAAGACCGACTGGTTACTCACGCTGTGCGTCAGGCATATTCGGATGTTTTATTTCATGGTCGGCACCCTGCTTATGTGCTGTTTTTTTCATGTGATCCGGCTACGGTTGATGTCAACGCGCATCCGGGAAAACATGAAGTGCGTTTTCGGCAAAGTCGCGGGGTGCATGATTTTTTATTTCGCGCAATCCACAAAAGCCTTGCTGAGATCTCAGCTGGTGATACCAGGTCGCACGAGTATAGCCATTTTGATCAATCAGCAACTTTAAAAACAGAGCCTAATGATTTGAATCAATTCGGTGCTTCCCGGCATCCAAACTCGCTAGCGCCATCACAGTCAGCAATGTCATTTGCTGTGCAGGAGCAATCACGGGCGTATTCCAGTTTTGCCGATACGGATGTGCTGCAGTCATTTGATCTGAATGTGCAGAATCGAGCTTTGCCTGATACGGCCACTGAAGATATGCCGCCACTGGGTTTCGCACGTGCCCAGTTACATGGTATCTATATACTGGCGGAAAATGCACAGGGAATGGTGCTGGTGGATATGCATGCCGCGCACGAACGCATTACCTACGAACGTTTAAAAACAGCTCGTGAAGGTGAGGGCATTAAATCACAGCCGTTGCTTGTGCCGATGACTTTGTCGGTGAGCAGTAAAGAAGCGCAACTGGTTGAGGATAATACTGACGTCTTTAGCCAGCTGGGTTTTGAAGTCGACAGGGTTGCGGATGAAAGCATTAAATTGCGCCAGATTCCCGTCGTATTATCTAACAGTGATGTAGAAACATTATTGCGTGACGTGCTCTCTGATTTATTAATTCATGGCAGCAGCTCACGCATTCAACAGGCGATAAATGAGATTTTATCAACCATGGCCTGTCACGGCTCAGTACGGGCTAACCGTAAACTAACGATCGAAGAAATGAACGCCCTGTTACGTGATATGGAAATAACGGAACGCAGCGGGCAGTGTAATCATGGGCGCCCGACCTGGATTCAGATGACGATAGCCGAGCTTGATAAACTATTTATGCGTGGTCAGTAGTAACAGACGTGTGGGTAAAAAATATTTTCACCACAGAGACACAGAGGGCACAGAGATTCTTAGTTACGTAAAAAAATGCCTCCGTGATCTCTGTGTCTCTGTGGTTAAACTTTTTAGCGTATGAAGAATGAATGACCTAATTGTCCAGCAGGGTGCAACCGATGACGCGCCCATCAGTATATTCATCATGGGAGCAACCGCGACTGGCAAAACCGATCTGGCGCTGGCGATATATGATGAGTTACCGGTGGATTTGATCAGTGTTGATTCGGCGCTGGTTTATCGCGGCATGGATATTGGCAGTGCGAAACCTGATGCACAAACCCTGCTTAAAGCCCCGCATCACCTCATCGATATTATTGACCCGGCAGAGGTCTATTCAGCAGGGCAGTTTCGTGATGACGCTTTGGCATTAATGCAGCAAAGCGTCATCACTCAGCATACCCCTTTACTTGTCGGTGGCACCATGCTGTATTTTAATACCTTGCAAAAAGGTATTGCCGATATGCCTGATGTTGACGATACAGTGAAACAGGCAATTGAAAATGAAGCTCGAACAAAAGGCCTCTCTGCCATGCATGACCGCCTGAAAAGTGTTGATCCGGTGTCTGCTCAACGTATTCATCCAAATGACCCACAAAGGATTAAGAGAGCCCTGGAAATCTTTGATTATACTGGTAAAACACTGACTCATTTTTGGTCTAAACAAGGTCAGGCACAGCAATCTTTTCCATACCGACGAATAAAAATAGCCCTGATGCCAGAAGATCGTGTTGAGCTGCGCAAGCGTATCACCTTACGGTTAGACACTATGTTGCAGCAGGGCTTTATTGAAGAGGTTGAGGTTTTGTTTAAACGCGGTGACCTGCATGCAGACATGCCGTCAATCCGTGCTGTGGGTTACCGGCAGGTGTGGGCCTATCTGGCAGGTGATTACGGTTTTGATGAAATGCGAGAGAAAGCTATCATAGCGACTGCGCAACTGGCTAAACGCCAAATGACCTGGCTGCGTAAAGAGACTGAGTGTAACTTTATTGATCCAAATACATTAAATACACAGAAAGTCCTGAAAAACCTCAGAATTTTACTATTATAGTGTTGAACTTCCAGTTGCAATAAGAACTTGTTTGCAACTGAAAATGTCTATAACCTCATATAATAACAATAACGAGGAAATAATTATGTCAAAAGGGCATCATTTACAAGACCCTTATTTAAATGCACTAAGAAGGGAGAGAGTGCCGGTTTCTATCTTTTTAGTTAACGGCATTAAGCTGCAGGGGCAAATCGAATCATTTGACCAGTTTGCTGTACTGTTGAAAAACACGGTAACGCAGATGGTTTATAAACATGCTATTTCAACCGTAGTGCCGTCACGTCAAATTAAATGGAGTGATAGTAGTGATAGTGATAGTGATGAATCTGAAGCTAACGGTAACACTGATAATTGAGTATAATCGTATCGACGATATGAAATGGTCGCCATCGGCGGCCATTTTTTTTGCCTACAGGAAGTAGGTAATGAGCGAGAGCAGGACGCGGAAGCGTTGCCTGCAGACAGGCGAAACTTAAAGTGAAATATAACGATAATTTACTTTAAATAATAATCATAAACTATTGAAATATAATATTAATGTTAGACATTGAACGCGCAGAAGGCGGCAACCGGGCCATCCTGGTCCACATGGATGTATATGATGAATCACATCGAGAAAATTTATCTGAATTTAAAGAGCTGGTTTTATCATCTGGTGCAGATATTCTGGCCATTGCCACCAGCAGTCGTCAACGACCTGATCCCAAGTATTTTATCGGTAGTGGTAAAGCGCGTGAGATAGCCGACCTGGTTAAACAGCATGATGCTGACCTGGTGTTATTTAATCACGCACTGGCTGCTTCACAGGAAAGGAACCTGGAAGGTTTAATTGAATGTCGTGTGCTTGATCGAACCGGCCTGATTCTGGATATCTTTTCACAACGCGCCCGTTCTTTTGAAGGTAAATTACAGGTTGAGCTGGCGCAGTTAAAACACCTTTCAACCCGACTGGTGCGTGGCTGGACACATCTTGAGCGTCAAAAAGGTGGTATTGGTTTGCGTGGTCCAGGTGAAACCCAACTGGAAACAGACCGTCGATTGCTGAATATTCGAATAAAACAAATCAATAAACGACTGGAAAAGGTCAGGAAGCAACGTGAGCAGGGCAGGCAGTCACGCCAAAAAGCGGAAATACCGACGGTGTCGCTCGTGGGTTATACCAATGCCGGTAAATCCAGTTTGTTTAATGTGCTATCAGAAGACAATGTTTATGTGCGGGACCAGTTATTCGCCACACTGGATCCGACTTTGCGACGTATCGAGTTATCCAAAGATGTTACGCTCATACTCGCAGATACCGTTGGTTTTATTCGTCACCTGCCGCATGACCTGGTGAATGCATTTCGCTCGACGCTGCAAGAAACAGCGGAAGCACAGCTGTTATTACATGTGATTGACTCTGCTGATGATAATCGTGATGCCAATATTCAGGAAGTTGAAAACGTGCTGTCACAAATCGATGCCAGTGAAATTCCCTGTATTCAGGTAATGAATAAAGTGGACTTAACCGGGGTAAAACCAAGGCTCGATTTTACTGACGATGGCAAAGTAAAGCGCGTCTGGTTGTCGGTTGAGTCAGGTGAAGGTATCGATTTACTCAAACAAACGCTCATCGACCTGTTTCGAGAACAGATGGTTGAAGGTAAATTGTCCCTATCACCTGCTGACGCTCGCATTAGAGCGAAGTTATTTGAAATTGGTGCAATTCGTCATGAGTCAATCGATGACGAAGGGCACTTTTTATTACAAATCAGCATATCTCGCCGAGATTTAAATCAATTTGAGTCACGTGAGCAGCTTTCCCTGGAAGCGATGCTACGGTAAAAAGCTTTTCTTGATGAAATAATCGGGTAGAATGGCACGTTTGTGGCTGTGCAATAACCACAAAAACTATTAACTAATTCAATATGCGGAAATACAGTATGCCGAAGCACAACATGGCCTGGAATGAACCTGGCAGTAATGGCGATAAAGATCCCTGGAATACTAACAAAGGGAAACGCGGTAATCAGGGCCCTCCCGATCTGGATGAGATCTTTAAAGATCTGCAGAAAAAATTTGGCGGCCTGTTCGGTGGCAAAGGCGGTAGATCAGGGGGCGGTAAAATGGGATCTCCAGGTGGCTTTGGTATTGGCCTGGTCATTGCTATCTTGCTCGTTTTCTGGATAGCCACCGGTTTTTATAAAATTGAAGAAGCTGAGCGAGGAGTGGTACTTCGTTTTGGAGAACATGTGGATACCACGCAAAAAGGTCTGCACTGGCATCTTCCGACACCGATTGAACGCATTGAATAAGTGGATATCACGAAGGTTTACACGATTCCTATTAATTCAACCATGTTAACGCAGGATGAAAATATCGTTGATATACACGGTACCGTTCAATACCAGATTGAAAATGCGGAAAAATATTTATTCAATGTAAAGAATCCTGAAATTTCACTTACCCAGGTAACAGAAAGTGCGTTACGCGAAAGTATTGGCCGCAGCAAAATGGATTATGTAATTACTGAAGGTCGTGGCGAAATAGCATTACAGGTTAAAGGTATTATTCAGGAAATTGTGAATAATTATCAGACCGGTTTAACCATCTTCAAAGTAAACATACAAAGTGCAAAACCTCCTGAAGCGGTAAAAGATGCGTTTGATGATGTAACACAGGCGCGTGAAGATGAAGAGCGTTTCAAAAACGAAGCGGAAGCATACCGTAATGAAGTCCTTCCTAAAGCACGTGGTGCCGCCGCACGTATGCGTGAAGAAGCGGATGCCTACAAAAATGAAGTAATTGCCAGCGCGGAAGGTGAGGCTGAGCGTTTCACGCAGTTATTAACCGAATATAAAAAAGCGCCAGAAATAACGCGCGAACGTTTATATCTGGAAATGATGGAGTCAGTGCTTAGTAACAGCTCAAAAGTTATGGTCGATGTTGAAGGCGGTAATAATCTGCTTTATTTACCGCTGGATAAATTAATGGATCGCAAGGATTCAGCAGACATCTTAAATCAGCAAAACACGACGGATATTTTAAGAGATATTCAGCAACGTGGTGCACAGCAAAAACAAAATCAACGAACCAGGATCGATGATCTACGTACAAGAGGAGCACGATAATGCTTGCTAATAGTTTAAAAATTATTGTTCCTTTAGTTGCAGTATTGCTATGGGCGTCTTTGTTTACGGTTGATGAACGCCAGAAGGCGATACTGTTCCAGTTTGGTGAAATGATTGAATCTGACTACAAACCGGGTATTCATATAAAAATTCCATTTATCAATAATGTTAGAAAATTTGATAGCCGAATTTTAACCATCGATCAAAAACCTGAACGTTTTTTAACACAGGAGAAAAAAGACTTAATCGTTGACTCTTATGTTAAGTGGCGCATTGTCGACGTGGTTCAATATTATAAAACCACACAAGGTGATGAGCTGACTGCGGGACGGTTATTATATGAAAATATAAATAACGGCCTGCGTAATGAATTCGGTAAACGTACCATTCAGGAAGTCATTGCCGGTGATCGCACACAGATCATGGAACTGATGACGAGTCAGGCATCAGAGCGTGCAAAAACACTGGGTATTGAAGTGGTGGATGTTCGCGTCAAGAAAGTGGATTATCCTGAGCGTGTCAGTAACTCTGTGTATCAACGTATGCGCGCAGAACGTGAACGTGAAGCACGTGATTTTCGTTCCAAAGGTCATGAAGCCTCAGAGCGTATACAGGCGGATGCTGATCGCCAGCGCAGTATATTAGTTGCAGAAGCTTATCGTGATTCTGAAATCGTACGCGGTGAGGGTGATGCACGTGCAACAGAGATATATGCTGAAGCCTTTAACCAGGATCGTGAGTTTTACAAGTTCTATCGCAGTATAACTGCGTATGTTAAAAACTTTTCTAATGCTGGCGATGTCATTTTGCTGCAACCGGATTCAGATTATTTCCGTTACTTTAAAGACCCATCTGGTAAGAAGCAATAAAGGTATAGATGACCAATGTGGGAACATATTATCCCTGCACTAGCCCTGGTGTTAGTCATTGAAGGTATATTGCCTTTTTTAAGTCCAAAGTCCTGGCGCGAAACCATGTCTCAAGCAGCTCAGTTACCCGATAATGTTTTGAGAAGTCTCGGTTTTGCCAGCATGCTGGCAGGTGTAATTATTCTTTACTTTGTTCGATAACCTTGTTTGATAACAATAATATGACATCTAAACAACACTGGATTTTACCGGAAGGTATTGAAGAAGCTTTGCCTGAACAGGCCGCAAAATTCGAAGCAATGCGTCGTTTGTTGCTCGATTTATATGCAACCTGGGGTTATGAACTGGTGATGCCACCCATCATTGATTTTATCGAATCATTGTTAAGTGGCACCGGGCACGACCTGGACCTGCAAACGTTTAAACTGGTTGATCAGTTGTCGGGAAGAACCCTTGGTATACGAGCGGATATGACGCCGCAGGTTGCGCGCATTGATGCGCACCAGCTGCAGCGCGATGTGCCGACACGTTTGTGTTACATCGGTACCGTGTTGCATACAAAACCTGAATGTATTGGTGATAGCCGCAGTCCATTGCAGGTCGGTGCAGAACTCTATGGGTATGCCGGGGTTGAGTCAGAAGTTGAAATTATCGGGTTGATGTTGCAAACATTTGCTGCACTTGAAATTGATGACATTTACCTGGATCTGGGTAATGTCGACATATATCGTGGTTTGGCAAAACAGGCCGGTTTATCCAAAGAAGTAGAAAGCCAGCTGTTTGAAATGCTGCAGCGCAAAGCAGTCACTGAAATCAGCGAATTACTCGATACCTTGAGTATTGATAACAACATGAAAGCGATGTTGTCAGGGTTGTCTTCGTTGAATGGTGATAAATCCGTAATCGCTAAAGCGAGGGAGCTTTTACGCGACGCGGATAAGTCGGTTATCGATGCAATAGATTACCTGGAAAAAACTGCTGAACTGATGTGGCAACGTTTCGGTGACGTGTTATCAGAGACAAAAGTGCATTTTGATTTATCAGAGTTACAGGGTTATCACTATAAAACCGGCGTAGTGTTTGCAGCATTTGTGCCACAACTTGGTCAGGCGATTGCACGTGGTGGCCGTTATGATGACATCGGTAAAATTTTCGGTCGCGCCAGGGCAGCGACCGGTTTCAGTACGGATTTGAAAATATTAAATCGTCTGTCGAATAAACAGTTTGCAACGGTTGATAAAATATTTGCGCCTTTCGATGAAAACCAGAAACAGCAAGAAAAGTTGAAAAATAAAATCGCTGCTTTACGTGACAAAGGTTCAATTGTTGTCGAACAGCTTCCTGGTCAGCCGTCAGACGCGAAAGCATTGGGATGTAACAAAAGTCTTTGTCTGGTCGATGGCAAGTGGGTAGTGGAAGACTGAAACGCTTTTACATCAATGCTTTTCACAAAAGCAGTATCATATAAAAAATTCTAATCATTTTTAATTTTAAGGTTAAATCATGTCAAAAAATGTAGTTGTGCTCGGAAGCCAGTGGGGTGATGAAGGTAAAGGTAAAATTGTTGATTTATTAACAGAACGAGCTGCCGCTGTTGTTCGCTTTCAGGGCGGACACAATGCCGGACATACATTGGTCATCGGTGATGAGAAAACGGTTTTACACTTAATTCCATCTGGAATTTTGCGTGACAATGTGATGTGTTTAATTGGCAATGGTGTGGTGTTATCGCCCGATGCATTATTCAAAGAACTGGGTGAGCTGGAAGCGCGTGGTATCCCGGCCAGTGATCGTATCGGTATTTCTGAAGCCTGCCCTTTAATTCTTCCTTATCACATAGCACTGGATCAGGCGCGTGAAATTGCACGCGGCAAAGAAGCTATTGGTACCACTGGACGAGGCATCGGCCCGTGTTATGAAGATAAAGTATCACGTCGGGGTATTCGTCTTGCTGATTTGAAAGACCTGGAAAAATTCAAAGTCAAACTAGCGGGTGTGATGGAGTACCATAACTTCGCACTGAAAAATTATTTCAAACAGGACGAAGTCGATTACCAGACTGTACTTGATGGTGTGCTGTCTTACCGTGATAAATTATTATCACTCATTGCTGACGTGCCAGGTTTGATAGCTGGTTATCGGCAACAGGGTAAAAGTATTATGTTCGAAGGTGCACAGGGCACCTTGCTTGATATTGATCAGGGCACTTATCCTTTTGTGACTTCATCGAATACGACTGCAGGCGGTGCCTGCACCGGTAGCGGCATAGGGCCTAAAGATCTGGATTACATTCTGGGTATAACCAAAGCTTACACCACGCGTGTTGGCGCGGGTCCTTTTCCCACAGAACTGTTTGATGGCGATAAGGATGATCCAGAAATCGGTCAGCATCTGGCAACCGTGGGCCATGAAGTCGGCGCCACCACCGGTCGTGACCGTCGCTGTGGCTGGTTCGATGCGGTTGCCTTACGTCGCGCGGCACAAATAAACAGTTTGACGGGTTTATGTATTACCAAGTTAGATGTACTGGATGGACTGAAAACCATCAAGATATGTGCAAGTTATAACTATCAGGGTGAAAATTTGCACATGCCGCCTTTGGGTGCTGATGCAATCGAGTTATGCGAGCCAGTATATGAAACTCTGCCAGGCTGGTCTGAGTCCACTGTAGGCATTAAAAATTTCGATGATCTGCCGGCTAATGCTAAAAGCTATCTTAAGCGCCTGGAAGAGGTAGTCGGTGTTCCGGTTGATATCGTTTCTACTGGCCCGGAGCGCGATGAAA
>Ga0316201_10002742_pt1 | contig 12682 bp, 10 predicted proteins | sample CS6wburrow_MG_FD_204516 | JGI IMG/M metagenome (GOLD analysis project Ga0316201, IMG submission 204516) | Coastal sediment microbial communities from Delaware Bay, Delaware, United States - CS-6 worm burrow | ecosystem: Environmental > Aquatic > Marine > Coastal > Sediment | place: USA... | reverse complement strand
CCTACTCGGTGCGCAGGCTGGCGCCGTTGACCTGCATCATCCTGGGCAGCTTCATCACCGTGCTCAGTTTCCTGTTCTACCTCATCGGGCAGGGGGGCTGGATCATCGTGATCGCCATCCTGGTGTTTTCGGTCGGCGAGATGCTGGCCAGCCCGCGCTCCAAGGAGTACGCCGGCAACATCGCGCCGCCGAACAAGGTCGGCATGTACATGGGTTACTTCTACTGGTGCGTGGCGCTGGGCAACTTGTTCGGCGGGCTCTTGAGCGGAAACATCTACGGCCACTTCGGTCCCGTCGAGCGCGGCGGCGTCGACAACCCCGACATCATGTGGATCGTCTTCGCCGGCCTGGCCATGGTCTCGGTGGTGCTGCTGTCGGTCTACGACAAGTGGATCAAGGCCCATCCCCTGAAGTGAGGTCCCCGTGGCCCGGAAGGATCGCAATGCCGAACCCGTGCCGGTGACCCGGGAGGACCTGGCGGGCCATCTGGCCCGCCTGTGCCCCGAAAACCACATCGATCTGGCCGGCGCGGTGCCGCTGCCGTGCCCCCTGCCGCACGTCGGGCGCTGGCAGGCCTGGATCGACGAGGGACGGCACGCCGACCTCGACTACATGACCCGTGATCCGGCCGCACGGGCCGACCCTACCCAGCGCAATCCCTGGGCACGGTCCGTCCTGGTCTTCGCCCAGAGGTACACCGCAGGCTGGCCCGCGGCCGATCCGGCGCCAGCTTCAGGCGGCCCGCTCGGCGACGCGGATTCCCCGCCCTGGACGGATCGGGTGGCCCGCTACGCGCGGGGTCAGGATTACCACGATGTTCTGCTGGGTGACATCAAACAGGTCGTCAAGGGGCTCGCGGCGTTCCTGCCCGGCCTGACCGCATTTCCGGCCACCGATACCGGTCCCTATCTCGAGCGCGAGTACGCCTGGCTGGCGGGGCTCGGTTTCCTGGGCAAGAACACCTGCCTCATCCACGAAAAACTGGGGTCGGGGCTGTTTCTGGGCGTGGCCCTGACCAACCTGGAAGTGACCGGCCTTGCGGCCGCCGCGCCGTCCGCCGAACCCCTGTACGCGGCGGCGCCCCGCCGCCGCCGTCCGCCGCGCCGGGTGGCCGCCAGCCACTGCGGCACCTGCACCGCCTGCATCGAGGCCTGCCCGACCGACGCCATCCTGCCCGGGGGCGGACTCGACGCCGGCAGTTGCATCGCGACCTGGACCATCGAGTGGCGCGGCCGGACGCCGGCGAACCGGCGTCCGCAGCAAGGCGGCCTCCTGTTCGGCTGCGACATCTGCCAGGCGGTCTGCCCGTGGAATCACCGGGCGGACGAGAACCCCGCGGGATCCGCAGTGCGTGCAGAATACGGAGTCCTGGCCGGTCACGGGGAACTGGCGCTGGCGGATCTGCTGGAATTGAGCGACGATGAATTCAGGAACAGGTTCCGCAGCACGCCGCTGTGGCGTTGCCACCCGGCGGGGTTGCGCGCGAATACCAGGGTGGTTCAGGACAACATTCGCAGGGAGCGCGGGTCATGATCAAGACGGCAGCCTGGTGGCGTCCCCTGGAAAACGGACAGGTGGCCTGCGACCTGTGCCCGATCGGCTGCCGGCTGCGGGAGGGCCAGACCGGTCCCTGCGCGTCGCGGGCCAACCATGAAGGCGCGATGGTCCCGCTGCAATACGGCCGCATCGTCTCGGCCGCCGTCGATCCCATCGAGAAGAAACCCCTGTACCATTTTTTTCCCGGCCGGCCCATCCTGTCGGTGGCGGCGCCCGGCTGCAACCTCCATTGCATGTTCTGCCAGAACTGGGCGATCAGCCAGGACGGCGATGCCCGCACCACCCGGATGTCGCCGGCCGAGCTGGTGGAGCTGGCGCTGGCGGAAAATTCGCTGGGAATCGCCTTTACCTACAGCGAGCCGCTGGTCTGGTTCGAATACGTTAAGGACACGGCCACCCTGGCCCGGGCCCGTGGTCTGAAGACCGTCCTGGTGACCAACGGGTACCTGAATCCGGAACCCCTGGCTGAGCTGCTGCCGGTGATCGACGCGGCCAACGTCGACCTGAAGTCCATGGACGACGTCTTCTACCGCAAGGTCTGCAAGGCCCGCCTCGACCCGGTGCTGGCGGCGATCGCCCAGTTCCACGCCGCCGGCGTCCACCTGGAAATCACCAACCTCCTGATCCCCGGGCACAACGATGAAGACGGCCAGATCCAGGCGCTGGTCGATTTCGTGGCCGACCTGGATCCTGATATTCCGCTGCATTTCTCGGCCTACCACCCCGCCTGGAAACTGAACGCCCCGCCGACCCCGCAGGCAACACTCCTGGGCGCATTCGCACTCGCACGCAAGCGGCTCAACTGGGTCTATCTGGGTAACGTCAGGGTCGCCGAGGGGCGGGACACCGTGTGCCCCGGCTGCGGTGCGGTGGTGATCGATCGGACCGGATCGGTGGGCGCCAGCCGGCTCGGCAGTGCGGCCGCCTGTCCGGATTGCGACCGCGCGCTGCCGGTGCAGGTTGCCTGAATCGCACTGACTCCGCTCAATCCACTTCCCAGTTCTCGTCGACATGACTGGCGGTCACCCAGGTGGTGATGCCGCCGCGCACGAACCACTCGCCCTTGACCTCCATCACCCGGGGTGCGGTGGCCGCGACCAGGTCGTCGAGGATCCGGTTGGTCACCTGCTCGTGGAAAGCCCCCTCGTCACGATACGACCACAGGTAGAGCTTCAACGACTTGAGCTCGACGCACTTCTGGTCCGGAATATACGTGATGTGGAACCTGGCGAAATCGGGCTGACCGGTCAGGGGGCACAGGCAGGTGAACTCGGGACAGTCGAAGGCGATCTCGTAATCCCTCTCCGAATTGGGGTTTGGGAAGGTTTCGAGATCCTTGGACGGTTTGCTGGTCATGGGGTTTCCTTTGCAGCATGGGTCATCGGTGCCGGTAGACAAAGAAACTAATGCACTTGTGGTGGGGACGCCAGTTTGGCGGGGGCGTGCCACGGGTTAGGGGCTGCATAGTTAATGATATTATTGTTTACGGGATTTTATTGGTATTCGGGTGGCTCACGGCCTAACATGATCCGAACAAAATATGATTGTGGGCGACGGGTTCGCCCCGTCTGGAGAGACAGGTTTCCAGGCGTTTTCTTTGCTACCCTCCCGCTGCCCACGAATGTGGAGAGGATCCGAGGTATTCGATGGCTGGAAACGGACCGATTCTTTTCGATCGCAACGAAAACCGTTACGGTCCGTCGCCGCAGTGTCTCGAGGTACTGCGCCAGGCCCCGGCGGAGTTGATGTTCAACTACACCCGTGCCTTCCAGAACGGCAACTACTCCGATCTGTCGGTCCGGCTGGGTGAAAACCACGGTGTCGGGGAAAAGCGGATCATCCTCGGCTACGGCTGTGAAGACATTCTCAAGGAGGCGGTCCACCACTTCCTCAAGCGGGGCCGCAAGATTCTCATTCCTTCGGCCTCCTGGTGGTATTACACCGTCATTGCCGAAGAGGTGGGGGGCGTCACCGTCCAGTTTCCCCTGGTTGAAAACGATGACCGTTACGCCTTCGACGTGGAGGCGCTGGTCCGCATGAAGGCTCAGCACGATCCGGGCATGGTGCTGATCGCCTCGCCGAACAACCCCACCGGCAACGTCCTGTCCCGGGACGAACTGCTGAAGATCCTCATGGTGTATCGCGATGTCCCGGTGCTGCTCGATCAGGCCTATTTCGGGCTGACGCCGGGCGAAGAGGACGACTTCGGACACCTCACCGACCAGTTCCCCAACCTGTTGATCCTGCGTACCTTCAGCAAGCTGTACGCCCTGGCCGGCGTGCGGATCGGGTACGGCATCATCGGCGAAGGACTGGACGGCTTCCACCGCTTCTGCGCCCGCAACCTCGGCTACAACCGGATCTCGGAACTCCTGGCCCTGGCCGCGCTCGACAGCCCCGATTACTACCGGGACATCGCCCGCAGCATGGCCGCTGACCGCGACGCCTTCTACCGCTTCTTCCGGTCATACGAGGGCTGCCAGGTCTTCGAGTCCGAAGCCAACTTCATCCTGGTGCGTTTTCCCGAAGCGATCATCCCCATCCTCAAGGAGGAACTGGTCAGTCGCGGACTGATCGTGAAGTTCTTCTCGGAACCGGGATTTGTCGGGTACGCGCGCATCAGCCTCGGTACGCAGGAGGAGAACGCCACGCTGATCGAGGCGTTCGCCGCCGCGTGGCCGGCGACCGGTGTCCGGGCCGCCTCCGGCGGAGAGGTGGCGTGACGGGAATGGTCCGCTCCTTCCTGCGCGAGTACAAGAGCATGCTGAAAGGTACGGAACTGGAGGAGGGCGTCGACCTGGTCCTGTTCCGGCCCCTGGCCTTCCTGATCGTCAAGATCCTGCAGCCGACACCGGTGACGCCGAACCACGTCACCCTCTTCAGCATCCTGCCGGGCCTGGCCTCGGGCTGGTGTTTCTGGCAGGGCACGCCCGACTACTTCGTCGCCGGCGCGATCCTGTTGTTCGTGACCAACGTCCTGGACTGCGTCGACGGGATGCTGGCCCGCATACGCGGCTCGGGCTCCCTCGTCGGCTACATCATGGACGGGTTCGTCGATTACGTGACCCAGATCTTCCTGATCATCGGCGTCATCCACGGCCTGTCGGTCCTGACCGGACGCCCCCTGTACATCATGGCGATCGGGATCCCGGCCGGGTTCAGTTTCGCGTGGTGGTCGGCAATGCTCGACCGTATCCGCAACGAATGGCTCGACCGGGTTTACGGCAAGCGCCGTGACCCCGCGGTGGAACTCGAAGAACTGGGAGCCCAGGCCGCTGTCTGGAAGGCCGAAGGCTCCCATCGGCCGGAACGGGCGTTGATCGCCATCTATTCCGGCTACGCCCGTTTCTGGTACTCTGGCCCCATGAACCGCAAGGTCGTCGACCGCGACCGCGTTCCGTTGGAAACGTGGGTCCGGGCGCGCCGGCCGATCCTGTACCTGGCCGCCCTCATGGGCCCTTCCATGCACCTGTTCCTCATCATGCTGGGCGGGGTGTTCAACCGACTCGAATGGTACCTCTGGATCTCCCTGGCCTTCGGCACCGTCTGGGGCCTGTTCGTCCTCGGCCTGCGGGCGGCGATCGACCGGCAGCTGGCGGCCCAGCTCGCCGCAGGAATCCGCCATTAACGCCGTCATCCTGGCCGCCGGCCAGGCCACCCGTCTGCGTCCTTTGACCGATCATTGTCCCAAGTGCCTCTTGCCGGTGGGTACCGAGACGATCCTGGCCCGCGCGGTACGCATCCTCGCCGAACGCGGACTGCGCCGTTTCACGGTGGTCGACGGCTTCGAGGGGGACCAGATCCGCGCCGCTTTGACCGGCGGCTTCCCGGGCTGTGAATTCCAGTTCGTCCGCAATACGGACTTCGCCTCGACCAACAACGCCTGGTCCCTGATGCTGGCCGGCAGCCCCGGTGGTGAACCGGTGTTTCTGCTCGACAGCGACATCGTGTTCGCGCCGGAAGTGATCGACCGGATTCTCGCCGCTCCCGGAGCGAACCGTCTGGGCCTGCGGACCGCCGGCGGGCTCGGCGCCGAGGAGATGAAGGTGCGCCTGGACGCCGCCGGGAACGTCGCCGATCTGGACAAGGAGATGGCCGTTGCCGCGGCCGCCGGCGAGTCGGTGGGGCTGGAGGTCTTCTCCGCCGCGTTCATCCAGGAGCTGGCCGAGGTGCTCGGTCGGCGCATGAAGCGTGAACACCGGATCAACGAATACTACGAGGCGTCCTTCGTGGAGATGATTCGCAACGGTCACACCATTTGTCCGGTGGATCTGAGTGACCTGCCCTGCATGGAAATCGACACCCGCGAGGATCTCGAGGATGCTCGCCGGGTGTTCGGCGACCTGTGATCAGCTCGCTCGGCATCGGCTTCGTCATGGGCTGGGTGGGCTCCATGCCGCTGGCAGGCGCCGTTTCCATTTTTGTCTTCCAGAGAGGTCTGTCGGGACGGCTCCGCGACGGGCTCGTCCTGGCCGCCGGCGCGGCGCTGGCCGAAAGCCTCTGGTGTCTGGCGGCTCTGCTGGGCGCCGAGAAGGTCCTGGGACGCTGGCCCATGGCCGAAGCGGTCGCCCGCAGCTGCGGGGGGCTGATTCTCATCGCGCTGGGGATCTACTTCTTCGTGCGCAAGGGCGGCCTGGGCGAACCGACGGCGGCGGACAACGCACCCCGAGTCTCCCTGCGCCGACAATTCTGGCTGGGTTTTTCCCTGGTGGCCGGCAACGTCTCGATCCCCTTCACCTGGCTGGGCTTGATCCTGGTGGCGGTTTCCCTGGGACTCGACCCGCTGGCCGGTGCCCCGACCGTGTTCGCCGCCGGGGTGGCTCTCGGTATTCTGGGCTGGTTCGCCCTGCTGTTGCGGGTGCTCGGGCGCTTGCGCGAACGCTTCAGGCCCCAGATCCTCGTCCGGGTGATGATGGCGATGGGGGGCTTGCTGCTGGCTGTCGGCGCCGCCACCCTGATCCGCGCCTGGGTCTGAGCGAGGCTGCGGTACCTGTGCAACGAGAAACAGCCCCGGACAAGGTCCGGGGCTGTTTCTTGTCATGGCGTTTGCCGTGGCCGCTACTTCACGAGCGCCATCCGGCCCACCGAACGGTTCTCACCGCTGCTGACCAGATAGAAATAGACACCGGCGGCGACGGTGCGGCCCTTGTCGTCATCGCCGACCCATTTGACCTCATGGACCTTGGCTTCGAGATTGTCGTCGACCAGGGTCCGCACGTGGCGGCCGGCCACATCGAAAATCGAGACGCGGGTCTGGCCCGCCGACGGCAGGGAGAAACGAATGGTCGTCCGGGGATTGAAAGGATTGGGAAAGTTCTGGTCCACCCGGAACGCGGTGGGCAGCTCGTCTGCTTCGTCGGGCACGGGCGAGACTCCGCAACCGCTGCTCAGCGCACCGATCAGCCCACAGCCCCCGCTGTTGGCCGCGGCGCAGGGCGACTCGTTCGTCAGGTTGAAATTACCGGCGCTCTGGTTGCAGAACAGAGGATCGACCGAGACGTTGCCGTTGGACCCGGTGGGGTCGGTGATACCCGAATACTGGGCGTTGGCGTTGCCGAAGACGTCGTTACAGCTGAAGGTGGGACTGGAACCGGTCAGGGCCATGCCGTTGGCGAACCCGGCCCCGCCGACGTTGAAGGCCACGAGGTTGTTGTCGATCGTCGGCGAACTGCTGGTCATGTAGATGCCGGCCCCGCCGCTCGAGCTCGTGTTGGCCGCAATCGTGTTGCTGACCACAGATCCCGCCGCGTTCGCGTCGTAGTTCAGGGCGCCACCCCAGAAGAAACCGGTGTTGCCGGTGATGACCGAGCGGGTGACGTCGGCCGTGGAGCAGTTGTTCAGGTCGAGGGCCCCGCCGACATGCGCGTCGTTGGCCGTGCAGACCAGACTGTCCAGGGAGGCGGCCGCCGCGGTGGCGAAAATGCCGCCGCCGTGCATGAAGGTGGCGGTCGGAGTCCTGACGTTGGCGTCAAGCGTGACGCGCAGCATGTCCAGGGACCCGCCGTTGATATAGATCCCGGCGCCGTTGGTCTTGGCGGAGTTGCCCGCCACGGTGCCGCCGGTCATGTCCAGACTGGAAACGTCGTTGTGGCCGGCGAGGTACATGCCGCCGCCTTCCTCGGAGTCCAGGTGTCCGGAAACGTCGCAGTCGACGAGGGTCAGGTCGGAATCCAGGGCGTAGATGCCTCCGCCGCGCGGCGGGTTGGCCCCGTTGTCCAGCACCAGCAGGTTGTCGGAGATCTCACAACCGCTCAGCTGGGGAGAACTGTTGAAAGCATAGAGTCCGGCGCCCACGACGCCGGTGTTGCCGTGGATCCAGACGTTGTCGAGCACGGGCTGGGATCCGGTCATGGCGATGCCGCCCCCGCCGCCGAGCTCACTGCTGCTGCCGACGAAGTTCCCGGTGATTTCCAGGTTGCGCAGGGTGGGTGACTGGTTGTTCAGCATGATGCCGCCGGCGTACTTGGCAAAAACGGGGATGCCGGCAAACAGCTGGCCGCCGCCGCCCTGGACGGTGAATCCGTCGACTTCGGTCTCGAGTCCAACGGCTCCCTGGAAACGCAGGGCCGTGGCCGAGGGGTTGCCCTGGATGACCGTCCGGTTGTTCTCGGGATCCCGGCTCGTGAACAGGGCGTCGTATCCGCCGAATATCTTGATGCCCGTATCGGGAATGGTCAGGGGGCCGGCCACGACGCTGCTGCCGGCCACCGCGATCGTGTCGCCGGCAGCGGCGCTGTTGAGCGCGTCGTACATGGTCGGGAATTCCGCCGGAAACTGGTGGACGTTGTCGCCGAGCGCCCGCAACAGGTTGATCCGGCCGGATCCGAGCAGGCCGGCGTACGCGGGGTTGACGTCGTCGATGTTGTCGCAGGTGTTGCGCAGCGTCGTACTCAGCAACTGGTAGGACCAGCCGGGATTGGCCGACCAGAGCAGCGCCGCGGCGCCGCAGGCCAGCGGCGAGGAGAAGCTGGTTCCCTGGACCGACGCGTAGACGTGCTCGTCGCCGGCCGCGCTGTAGGCGGTGGTGTAGATCGCCGTGCCCGGTGCGGACAACTCGACCCAGGTGCCGTAGTTGGAGAAGCCCGACTTGCCGTCGCTCTGCTCGGTGGCGGCCACGGCCAGGACACCGGGGTAGGTCGAAAGATAGGAGGGGTCGGAACTGGAGTCGTCGTTGCCCGCGGCGGTGATCATCAGGACACCGGAGCTGAGGGCGCTCTGCACCGACAGGGACAGGAAGGACGAAGAGCCCCAGCTGCAGTTGATGATGTCCGCCCCGTTGGCGATGGCGTAGAGGATCCCGGACGAGGCGAAGTCCATCCGCACGACACCCTGTCCGGTGTTGTCGAGCCAGCCGCAGCGCACGGCCATGATCTTGCATCCGGGGGCGGTTCCGGCGATGCCCTGGCCGTTGTTGGTCAGGGCGGCGACGACGCCGGCGCAGTTCGTGCCGTGGCTTTCGAAGTCCATGGGATCGTTGTCGGGCACGGAGAAGTCCTGGCCGGGCCAGGCATTGCTGGAGCTGACGTTGACGAAGTCCCAGCCGCGGATATCGTCGATCTTGCCGTTGCTGTCGTCATCGACGCCGGGGGTTCCGTAGTACTCGGTCCAGTTGGTCCAGATGGCGCCGTTGACCTTGTCGGGATGGTCCCCGCCGAGGTCCGGATGGTGCCAGTCGACACCCGAATCCAGGACGCAGACCACGACGTTGGAGTCGCCGAGCGTCTGGTTCCAGGCGCCCACGGCGCGGACGTCACCGCCGCCGAGCGTCATGTTGCGCAGATACCACTGCTGGTTGTTCAGGCCGGGGTCGTCGGGCAGGAAAGCGTCGTAGACCTTGCAGATGTCGACCAGCCGCACCTCTTCGACCTCAGGCAGGGCCTCATAGGCGGCCTTGACGTTCTGCAGGCCCATTTCCGCGGGAAAATCGACGGCGTAGATCCGCTCGAAGACGTCGTTGTAGGCTTTGTCGGACAGGCGCCGGGGAATGTCGCCGTGGAGCAGCTCGAGGTTGTGGACCCCGAAGCGTTCGGCGAGGGCATCGAAGCCGGGAATGCCGACCTGGGGGCCGACGGCCTTGTCCACGTTCATCTGCACGCCGGGTTTGACGGTGACGACGACCCGGTCGGGGACCTGGCCGATCACGGAACTGTTTTCGAAGGGCTGGGCCATGACTGCTGCCGTCCCGAAAGTAAGGGCGATCAGGACGGTAACCAGTGCGGTCTTCATGGTGCGGATCCTCTCCAGGATGTAACGGGGCTCCGGGCGAAACCACCGGTGAAGGCCGGAGGTGGATGGCGCCGAAACATCCGAGCGATGGAGCAGTGGGGAGCTCACGGGCGATTTCTCTTTAGGTCTTATCGTAAAATGAATTATAAAGGAATCGAAAGGCCGATTCAATAGCGGTCGGCGGTCGATTTGCACTGTTGACTGGCCAACAGGTGGGCTGAGCCCATAAAGGGTTGCAATATATTGAAGTTACTGGATTTGTGTTTCCTCGAACCCTATGACGGCGGATCCCATCGTGCATTCCGCAAGGGGTTGATGGACCATTCCCGGCACCGGTTCAAGGCCCTGACGCTGCCCGGTCGTTTCTGGAAATGGCGCATGCGGGGCGCGGCCGCCTGGTACGCCGATCTCCTGAATGCGGATGCCCGCTACCGGCCGGACTTGATCTTCGCGACGGGTTTTCTCAACCTGGCGGATCTTCGCGGGCTGCTGGATCCTCCTCTCGACCGCACGCCGGTCCTGCTCTACATGCACGAGAACCAGCTCACCTACCCGTTGAGTCCCGACGAGGAATTCGACTTCCATTTCGGGTTCACGAACATCGTCAGCGCCCTGGCCGCCGACCGCCTCGTTTTCAATTCCGCCTGGCACCGGGACCTTTTTCTCGAGGCCCTGCCGTCCTACCTGAACAAGATGCCCGAAGCGGTGCCGCGCAACGTTGCCGAGCGCCTGCGCGATCGAACCGCGGTGCTGGGTGTCGGCTTGGATCGGCAGCCCCTGGAGCAGAGCCATTTTCCCCGGTACCGCGGCGGGAGCTGCGACCCCGCGGCCGGTCCCGGCTGGCCGCGGGGTCGCCGGCACCTGATCATCTGGAACCATCGCTGGGAGTTCGACAAGCGTCCGGAGATGTTCGCGGCGGTGCTGGGCCGGTTGCTGGACTCGGGTCTGGAATTCGATCTGGCCCTGCTGGGCGAGCCCCGGGGGCAGGAAGTTGTTTTCCAGCCGCTGCGGGACCGTCTCGGCGACCGCTGCCTGGCGTTCGGCCACGTTCCGGACCGGGACGCCTACGACCGGCTCCTGGAACGCGGGGACATCGTGGTCAGCTGCGCGGTTCAGGAGTACTTCGGCATATCGGTAGCCGAAGCGGTACACGCGGGCTGTTACCCGGTGCTGCCGCGCGATCAGGTCTACCCTTCCCTGTACGGAAAATGGTGCCGCGGCCGCCACTTCTACGACGGGCGGGACGAGATGGCATCCCTCCTGGCGGACCTGCTGACCAGTGACGCCTGCGGTCACGTCTGTTCCCTGGACCGGGACACCGACCAGTTCTGCTGGCCGCGCCTGGCGCCGGAATTCGACAATCTCCTGGCCGCGGTTGCCGCCGGCGGGCGTTTGTCCGCTGGAGCCGCCGGCCGGTCCCCCGGAAAGGAGTAGCCGATGCAGCGTCCGGTCAGTCCCCGCGGCTACCTGATCGACATCGAAGGTGTTCTGGTCCATGACAAGCGCTACGTTCCGGTGGAGGGTTCCGTCGGCTGGCTGGAGCGGGTTGCCGCCGCGGGCATGCCTTTCTGTCTGGTCAGCAACAACACCACCCACCGGCCGGCGTCCCTGGCCGCGTCCCTGGCTGCGGCTGGATTCCCGGTCACCGCGGAGCACCTCCTGACCGCGCTGGGCCTGGGCGTGCGCTGGCTGAGGGAGAGAAACCTGCGCCGGATACTCTGGCTGGGACAGGATGACCTGCGGGACTACCTGGCCGATGAGGGGATCGAGGCCGTCGAAGCCGGATCCTGTGACGCCGTCGTGCTGGGTGCCAATCCGGTCCTGACCGTCGCGGCGCTGGAAAAGGCGCTCGAGCCGCTCATGGAGAACGGGGTGGACCTGATCTGCCTCAACCGGAACACGCATTTCCACGACGGTCGCGGAATCCTCCGCTACGGACCCGGCGCGTGGGCGGCCTGCCTGGAGGCGCTCGGCGGCCGCGGCCGGGTGGTAACGGTGGGCAAACCGTCCGAAACAATCTACAATGAAGGTCTGAATAGGGTTGGCGTCGCTCCGAGCGAGACCCTATTTATCTCGGACGACCCGATCGCCGATCTGGCCACCGCCAGTCGCATGGGCATGCGGACGGCGTTCGTTCTCTCGGGCAAGTACCGCGACCATGAGGTTCTCGGCCGGCTCGCGGAGGTAAACTGGCCCGATGTCATCTGCGCCCGGCTGGGCGATATCGCCATCCCAGGAAAGAGAAACGATTGAATTCCGACAATAGCAGCAAGAACAGCGGCGACGGTGGTTCGGCCCAGGGCAGAAGCGGCGACGGCAGAGGGGGCAACCGCCCGCGCCGTCCGCGCCGCACCGGTGGCCGCCCTGCCGGACAGGCATCAGGGGCTTCGCGGGGCCGTCCGGCGGCCCGCGCCGGCTCCGGCGGCGACAGACGTCCTGCCGCCCCGGCCCGTCCGCCGCGCCCGGCGGCGTCCGCTCCGCCGGCGCGCAAGGAAGTGCCCGTGGTCGACAAGACCGTCCAGACCCTGGCACTGTCGTCCTGGGATCTGTCCCGCACGCGCAACAAGCTGCCCGATTCGCCCCGTGGCCAGGTCATGACCCTGCGCGCCCACCAACGCCTGGTGGCCGCGTTCGAAAAGGAACGCCACATCCCGGATCCGGACCGCAGTTATCTGCGGGTCAAGGAAGAAGCCCATGGGTCCTGCCTGTTGATCCACGGCGTCTCGACCCGGCCGGGTGACCTGCATGAACTGGCCTCGGTCCTGTTCGATGCCGATTTCAACGTCTACGTCCTCCGCCTGCCGGACTACGGCACCGCCGGGCACACGATCAGCGAGGTGTCCTGGGAGTCGGCCCTGCATCAGACCACCCAGTGCTTCAAATTGCTGGCGCGCGGGGG